>Ga0209471_1000165_pt1 | contig 48983 bp, 41 predicted proteins | sample GraSoiAngelo_128_FD_185885 | JGI IMG/M metagenome (GOLD analysis project Ga0209471, IMG submission 185885) | Grasslands soil microbial communities from the Angelo Coastal Reserve, California, USA - 14_0927_12_20cm (SPAdes) (version 2) | ecosystem: Environmental > Terrestrial > Soil > Grasslands ... | reverse complement strand
CCGGCGCCGGCGGCCCCGGACCAGCCGATCAACCTCGATGCGGCCTCGACCGAGGTCGACTACCGCACCAACACGCTGGTGTTCCGCGACGTCGTCATATCGCAGGGAAGCACGCGCGTGCAGGCCGAGCATGCGCGCGCCACGGGACTGAACTTCGCCAACAGCCGCTGGACCTTCGAGGGCAAGGTGCGCATCGACGGCGAGCAGCACGGCGCTCTGCGCTCCGACCAGGCGACGGTCGAATTCCGGGACAACCGCATCGCGCGCGCCACCATCACGGGCAAGCCGGCGGAGTTCGAGCAGAAGCGCAACGACTCCGACCAGCTCGCGCGCGGCCACGCCGACGAGATCGTCTACGACGTGAGCGAGGGCACGGTGCGGCTCTCGGAGCAGGCCTGGCTCACCGACGGACAGAACGAAATCTCGGGATCGCTCCTCGTGTACAACGTGCGCGCGCAGCGCTGGCAGGCGAGCGCGGCGCCGGGCACCGACGAGCGCGTGCACATCACCATCGCGCCGCGCAGCGCACCCGGCGCCGGCAAGAGCGAGGCGGCGCAGCCGCCGGATCGGAAGCCCGGCAAGGACGAGTCCGCCTCGCCCAAGCCCACCGCGCAGCCATGAGCGCGCTTGAGGCCACGGGACTCGCCAAGAGCTACAAGTCCCGCCAGGTCGTGCGTGATCTGTCGCTCGAGCTCGCGCGCGGCGAGGTGGTCGGCCTCCTCGGTCCGAACGGAGCCGGCAAGACCACCGCCTTCTACATGATCGTGGGCCTCGTGCCGTGCGACGCCGGCCGCATCCGACTCGAAGACACCGACGTGACGCTCCTGCCCATGCACCGCCGCGCGCAGCTCGGCCTCGGCTACCTGCCGCAGGAGGCCTCGGTGTTCCGCAAGCTCACCGTCGAGGCGAACGTGCTGGCGATCCTCGAGACGCGCTCGGACCTCGAGCGCGCCGCGCGCGAGGAGCGTCTCGAGCAGCTGCTGGAAGAGCTGCGCATCGGTCACGTGCGCCGCACGCTCGGCATGGCGCTCTCGGGCGGGGAGCGGCGGCGGGTCGAGATCGCCCGGGCGCTGGCCGCCGAGCCCCGATTCATGCTGCTCGACGAGCCGTTCGCGGGTGTCGATCCGCTCTCGGTGCTCGATATCCAGCGCATCATCCGCGAGCTCACCTCCCGCGGCATCGGCGTGCTCATCACTGACCATAATGTCCGCGAGACCCTCGGGGTCTGCGCCCGCGCCTACATCGTCAATCAGGGCAGCGTAATCGCATCCGGCAGTGCGGAGGAAGTCCTTGCCAACCCCCAAGTCCGTGAGGTGTACTTGGGTGAGTCGTTCCGGATGTGAGCGTCCCGGCCGGAAATGAGAATCACCTGGTATTTCAATTAGGTACGAAATGAACTGGAAGGCCTTCACCGGCCCTTCCCCCTTCTCTCCCATGCTGAAACCCTCACTGCAGCTGAAGCTGGGTCAACAACTGACCATGACCCCGCAGCTGCAGCAGGCGATCCGGCTCCTGCAGCTGCCGGCGCTCGAGCTGCAGGCGCACATCCGCGAGCTCCTCGAAACGAACGTGATGCTCGAGCCCACGGAGGAGGCCGAGAGCACGGGCACTTTCGAAGTGCAGGTGACCGCCGCCGAGCACTCGCAGCCCGCCGAGCGCGCCGCCGAGAGCCGCGTCGAGGTACTCGAGGAGAGCTGGAGCGAGCACGGCGCGGGACCCGCTGAGACCCCGTGGAGCGGCGACGACGAGGAACGCCAGCAGGAATACGCCGACGCGAGCGGTCAGTCGCTGCAGGATCACCTGCTGTGGCAGCTCGAGCTCGCCCGGCTCGCGCCCCGCGAGCTCGCCGTGGCGCGCGCCATCGTCGATGCGATCAGCGACGACGGCTACCTCACCGAGTCGCTCGCCGAGATTGCGCAGACGCTGCGCCCGGAGCTCGAGTGCTCGGCGCAGGAAGTACAGCGGGTGCTGCTGCGCGTGCAGGCGCTCGATCCGTCGGGCGTCGGCGCCCGTTCCGTGGCCGAGTGCATCGAGCTGCAGCTGCGGCAGCTCGATCCGGAGACGCCCGGTCTCGCCACCGCGCTCGAGATCGCGCGAGCGCACCTCGAGCTGCTCGCCGGGCGGGAGTTCACGCTGCTGCGCCGGGAGCTGCGCGTGAGCGAAGAGGAGCTGGCCGCGGCGCTCGCGCTGGTGCGCTCCTGTCATCCGCACCCGGGCGCCATCGTGAGCGCCGGGGCCCCCGAATACGTGGTGCCCGATGTGTTCGTGCGCCGCACCGAGCACGGCTGGGGGGTCGAGATCAACGCGGCGACGCTGCCGCGCGTGCGCCTCAACCAGAGTTACGCCAGCCTCATCGGGCGCAACGCGAGCCACGCCACCATGCGCGCACAGCTGCAGGAGGCGCGCTGGCTCCTGAAGAGCCTCGAGATCCGCCACGAAACCCTCATGAAGGTCGCCCGCTCGATCGTCGGGCGGCAGACGGCGTTCCTCGAGCACGGCGAGGAGCACATGCGGCCGATGATTCTCAAGGACATCGCCGAAGCGGTCGGGATGCACGAGTCGACGATCTCGCGCGTCACCTCCGGCAAGTACATGCACACCCCGCGCGGCGTGTTCGAGCTGCGCTACTTCTTCTCGAGCCAGGTCGAGGGCGCCGACGGCGCCGGAACCTCCTCCACCGCCATCCGCGCCAAGATCAGGAAGCTCGTCAAGGACGAGGACCCGGAAGCCCCCTTGAGCGACGGGCGCATCGCGGAGCTGCTCTCCGCCGAGGGCATTCCGGTGGCGCGGCGCACGGTCGCCAAGTACCGCGAGGCGATGAGCATCGCGGCCTCGAACGAGCGGCGGCGGGCAGTGAAACAGATCTAGACAGGAGATCAATCATGCAGCTCAGCATCACCGGTCACCACGTCGAAGTCACCCCGTCGCTGCGGAGTTATGTTGAAAAGAAGCTCGAGCGCATCGGCCGACACTTCGATCAGGTGATCGATGTGCACTGCGTGTTGACCGTCGAGAAGCTGCGGCAGAAGGCCGAGGCGACGCTGCACGTGAGCGGCAACGACATCCACGCGGACGCCACCGAAGAGGACATGTACGCCGCGATCGACCTGCTCGCCGACAAGCTCGATCGCTGCATCAAGAAGCACAAGGAAAAGCGCACCGATCACCACGCCGTCGAGGGGCGCCGGGCGCTGCGCATGTGACGGGCGGCGGCCGCACCGGCCGCCACCCAAGGCTAGACTTGCGGGCCCGCGGCCTGCTGGACGACCATTGAGCCGTGCGCATCATCATTCTCAGTGGGTTGTCGGGCTCCGGCAAGAGCGTCGCGCTGCACATGCTCGAGGACCTCGGCTTCTACTGCATCGACAACATCCCGGCGGCGCTGCTGAAGCCGTTCATCTCCTACACGGTCCGCAGGCCCGAGACCACCTACGAGCGCACCGCCGTGGGGCTGGACGCGCGCAATACCGCCGCCGAGGTGGCGAGCGTTCCCGAGCTGGTCGACGAGCTCAAGCGCAGCGGACTGCAGTGCGAGGTGATCTTCCTGATCGCCACGGAGGATGAGCTGCTGCGGCGCTTCGCCGAGACGCGCCGCAAGCACCCCATGAGCCGCAGCGACGTGGGGCTGCGCGAGGCGATGAGCATGGAGCGTGCGCTGCTCGAACCCGTCGCCTCGGTCGCGGACCTCCTGATCGACACCTCGCGCATCTCCGTGCATGCCTTGCGCGACATCATCCACAAGCGAATCGAGCAGCGCAGCGCCGGCCGGCTGTCGATCAGCTTCGTATCCTTCGGCTTCAAGCGCGGCATCCCGGGGGACGCCGACTTCGTGTTCGACGCCCGCGCGCTCCCCAACCCGTACTGGGAGCCGGGCCTGCGCAACCTCACCGGCCGCGACCAGGAGGTGATCCGCTTTCTCGAGAACCAAACGAACGTCGCGACGCTCGTGGCGGACATCGCGCGCTTCATGCGTGGCCGGATCCCGGAGTACCAGGCGAGCAACCGCGGCTACCTGACCGTCGCGGTAGGCTGCACCGGCGGACAGCATCGCTCGGTCTACATCGTCGACCGCCTGGCCGAGGAGTTCGCCGCCGAGTTCCGCAACGTCACCGCGCGCCACAGCGGTCTGCCGGACGCCAAGCTCTTCAAGCCGCGTCCGCGCAATGCCGCCGCCGCAGAAGCTCCCTGAAGCGCTGCGGTCGGGTCCTTAGTGCCGCCTCAGGTCGCCTGCGCGACCCCGGCGGCGGTCATGACCGTCGGCAGCTTCTCGCCACTCATGAAGGCGGTGATGCCGCCGCGCGCCTCCATGGCGTCGCGATACCCGAGCTCGATGAGCGCGCGGGTGTAGCCGGCCTCGAACATGAGGTAGCTTGCGAGCTGGTAGCTCGAGGTGTCGCGCCCGCCGATCACGCGCAGCAGAGCCCGCAGTCCCCGCGGCATCTCCCGCACGTGGCGGCCCGCGATCTCGCGCGGATCGACGCTCGGCGCCAGCATCAGCGTCTCGATGGTCCGCTCGCCGCGGGCGGCCTCGGGCGCGCTGTGCACCAGCGTGTTGATGCGCTCGAGCTGCTCGAGATCGGCGTAGATCTGGTCGGTGAACAGCGTGTCCAGCATGTAGCCGAAGATCTCGCCCGGGGTCGGCATCACCGACTGGTGGCGGTTGACGGTCACCCCCGCCGCGCGCCGTGCACGCACGCCGATGATCAGCAGCCGGTCGGCGCCGAGATGGATCGCCGGGCTCAAGGGGTGGAGCTGGCGCATCGCGCCGTCCCCGAAGTACTCCTCGCCGATCCGGATGGGCGGGAACAGCAGTGGAATCGCCGCACTCGCCATCACGTGATCGACGCCGAGCTGGGTGCGGCAGCCGACGCGCTGCACCCGCGCCCAGTCGGGGATGGAGTCGACGCCGTCGAAGAAGGCGACCGAGTGGCCGGTGCCGTAGCTGGTCGAGCACAGCGCGAAAGCCCGCAGGTGCCCGCGCTCGATGCTGCGGCGGATGCCGGCGCAATCGACGTGCGTGCCGAGCAGCTCCCGGAGCGGGGTGTTGTCGAGCATCGACCTCGGCGGCGCCAGCACCAGCCCGCCGGACATCAGCGCCAGCACCCAGTGCGCGCCGGCGCGCAGCATGTGGCGGGAATCGACGTGAAACACCTGACTCGAGCGGAAGTTGGCCCACACCCGCTCGAGCCCCGCGACCGCCCGCCGCCACTGATGCGCCTCGGCGGCCAGCACCCCGGCCGCCACCCCGCCCGCCGAAGTGCCGACGATGATCTGGAAGGGATTGCGCGAGCGCGGCCAGAGCTCCGCGAGCGCGAGCAGCACCCCCACCTGGTACGCCGAGCGCGCACCGCCCCCCGTCAGCACCAGCCCGAGGGTCCCCCGGTAGCCGGGTCGGAGCGCAGTTTCGGCGAGGCTATCCATGTGAGTCTATCCGCCGGCCATTATGAAACCTGCGGCGCCGCATCCTGTGTGATGAAAGTCGCGCGCCGGTGCGCGCACAACCCCAACACGGCTCAAAAGCGCTTGAGCGAGCCCAAGTCTAACCGTGAACGGCTGAACGGTTGCAAAACGTGAAGCCACGAACGAAACGTGACCCAACCCCGTCTCACTTCGGCGTCAGGGTCAGCGCGTGCTCGGCCTGCCCCGGCAGAAACGGCAGCGGCTCGCCCCGCGCCCACTCGACGAACCCCGCACGGTAATAGGGCGAGAGCGGATGACCGCTCTGCCCGCCGGGCAGGTGCAGGTAGCCCTCGCTCTCGTGGCCCGGCGAGACGGCGAAGCGCTCCGAGGCGCCGGTCGCGCCGTCCTGCACGCGCGGCATGTCATGGTCGCCCGGCAGCTCGAGCGTTGGCATATCGAGGAAGGACGCGAGCCACGGCAGCGCTGCCGACAGCGGATGGCGGATGCGCACCACGTTGCGCGCGCCCCAGGTGCAATAGGCGAGCTCGGGACAGCGCTCGCCGAGATCGGCGAGCGTGACGTCCACCTGCGCGCGCAGGAACGCGGGCCAGTCGGGATAGGCGCGGGCGAGGAGGTGCAACGGCTGCGTGCCGATCAGCTGCCACAAGGGACCCTCGAACTGCGCCGGCGGGGCGCTGCCCTCCTCCGCCGGCAGGCGCAGTCCCGCGAGAATCATGTTCCATACGGCCTGCTGGGTGCGGTCGTGATAGGCGCGCACCAGGCGGTAGCCGACCGAGTCGACCCCGGCGCGGGCATCCCAGTCCTCGACCAGCCGCCGGAATTCGGCACGGCCCGGGTGATCGAGCACGGTCTCGGGATCGAGCACGCCCAGCAGGAGGGTGCGCCAGCGGCTGAGGAACAGCGCGCGGTCATCGAGCTGGATGCCGAGCATGTCCGCGGGCGTCATGTTGCTGTGCAGCGCGATGAGGTCGTCGCGGATCTGCGAGGCGCGCGCGCCGAGGTCGTACTCCGCGCCGAAGGCCGTGAGCTCAGCGCCGATCAGCTGTTGCTGACGCTCATCGACCGCCACGCGGGCGTTCGCGGTCCAGATTCGCCCCAGCGGCGGATCGACGATCCGCGGGTGATCGGCCGCGCCGGTCCAGGCACTGACGCCGCGGGCGCGAGCGGCTCCGGTATCCGCCGGAATGCGGCCGAAGATGGTCCAGCCGATGTGACCCCGGGCGTCGCCGATCACGGCGTTCTGGTGCGGGATGCCCACATCCGGGGCGAGCGCGAGGGCCTGCTCGACGGAAGTCGCCTCCTCGAGCGCCATGAGTCCGAGGTTGGTCGCCGCCGGCTGCTGCGCCAGCCACGAGCCGAACCAGCAAGCGTGCTCGGCCTCGTCCACGCGCAGCAGCACGCCCTCGGCAGCCGTTTTCACCTCCAGGGCCACGGGGGCGACGCCCCGCACTCGAATCTCTTCCCGCACCACCGAGAGAGGCACGGTGCCGTTCCCGCCCGTGAGCGCCCGGGGGCCGACCCCCGTGCAGGGAAGGCGGCTGACACCGAGCCAGGTGCCGTTGCTGTTGGTGAAGCCCCAGGCGATGTGCCCGTTCGATCCGGCCACGAGCACCGGCGCTCCGGGCAGTGTGACCCCGTTGAGATCGACGGGCGTCGAGCCGCCCCCCGGGACGAGCATGAGCCGCGCGTGATACCAGAGGGTCGGTACCCGCTGCCCGAGATGCATGTCGTTGGCGACGAGCGCGGCGCCCGTCGCGGTCAGCGGGCCCGCAACCGCCCAGCTGTTGCTGCCCGCCGCCCCGGCACGCAGCGCGACCCCGGACGCGGGCGCAGGCGGTGGACCTCCGCGCACGTCGAGCACCTCCCGTGAGGGGACTTGGGGCCCTGCCGGAGCGAGCGCCAGCTGGGCAGACGCCGTGAGAGGGGCGTCCCAGCTCGTGCCCTGCGGATAGAGAAATCCGAGGGCGCATTTCCAGCCCCCGCCACACTCCCCATCCTTGAGGCGCGCGTTGATCTCCTGCCGCTGGATCTCGCGCCGCAGACCGTCGGCCTGCAGATCCCACCACATGGCGTAGGTGACCAGAAAGGTGTCCTCGGCCTGCCAGGGCGAGGGCCTCGCCTGAAGCAGCCAGTACTCCCAGGGCCGGGCGGAGAGATCCCGGAGCCCCGCGTTCACGCCGTGCGCGTACGCCTCGACCGCGGCGCGCTGCACGGGGGTGACGCCGGCCAACACCTCCCGCGCGAGAGCGCGGAAGCGGAACACGCGCACCTTCCGGTCGTGCGCGAGGGCGTTCGGGCCGAACAGCTCCGCCAGCTCCCCGGCGGCCAGCCGGCGCGACAGGTCCATCTGGAAAAACCGGTCCTGCGCGTGCACGAAGCCCGTGGCGAAGGCGAGATCGAGGCGGTTGGCCGCCTCGATGGTGGGCACGCCGCGGGAATCACGCTCGATGCGCACGGGGGCGGCAAGGCCCGCCACGCGAAGCTTGCCGTCGAGACGCGCAAGCGAGCCGCGCAGCACGCCGTACGTGGTGGCGAGAGCGGCGAGCAGGAGGACCGCCACTGCGGCGCCGACGTATTTCAGCGTCCGCATGAGCGCCGCCGGCTCAGTCGAGCGCGACTTTGAGGATCATCATCGAGTTGGTGCCGCCCTGCACGCCCGACAGCTCACCCTTGGTGAGGATCACGAGGTCGCGCTTCTTGACCAGCTGCAGCTCGAGCAGCCGCTTGAAGAGAGCGCGGTAGAGCTCGTGCATCGAGTCCGGGGAGGTGACGTCGAAGATCACCGGGTACACGCCGCGGTAGAGCGTCACCCGACGGCGGGTCGACTCGTGCCGCGTGAAGGCATACACGGGAATGTCGGAGCGGATGCGCGACATCCACAGCGGCGTGGCGCCCGATTCCGTCAGCGCCACGATGGCGCGTACCTTCATGTGGTTGGCCGTGTACATCACGGCCATGGCGATCGCCTCCTCCGTGCCTTCGAACTGGCCTTCGATGATGAGCTGCCGGTGGCGGGTGTGGGTGAGCTGATACTTCTCGGCCCCCCCGATGACCTCGGCCATGGCCTCCACGGCCTTCACCGGATAGCGACCGGTCGCGGTCTCGGCCGACAGCATCACCGCATCGGTCCCATCCATCACCGCGTTGGCGACGTCGCTCACCTCGGCGCGCGTCGGCGCGGGGTTCTGGACCATCGACTCCATCATCTGCGTCGCCGTGATCACGACCCGGTTGTGCGTTCGGGTCTCATGGATGATGGTCTTCTGGAGCCCCGTGAGCTCGGCGTACCCCATCTCGACGCCGAGGTCCCCGCGGGCCACCATCACCACGTCGCTCGCCTCGATGATGCCGGCGAGATTCTCGACCGCTTCGTGCCGCTCGATCTTGGCGACGATGCGCGCCTCGCCGCCCGCAGCGCGCAGCAGCGAGCGCGCCTCCTCGATGTCGGCGGCCCGGCGCACGAAGGAGACGGCCAGGTAGTCGACGCCCACCTCGGCCGCGAACTGGATGTCTTCCCGGTCGCGCTCCGAGACTGCCGGCGCCGAGAAACCGCCGCCCTGACGGTTGAGACCCTTGCGATCGGAGAGCTCGCCCCCGACGCGCACGCGTGTCCCGATGGTGGTGGCGCCGACGCGCTCGACGTCGAGCACGATCTGCCCGTCGGCGAGCAGCAGCCTGTCCCCGACGACCACGTCGCGGGGCAGGTTCTTGTAGGCGACCCCCACGCGGTCCACGGTCCCGGCCTTCGGATCGAGCTCGGTGTCGAGCGTGAAGACCGCCCCTTCGGCGAGCAGCACCCGGCCGTCGCGAAAACCCTCGATGCGGATCTTCGGCCCGCCGAGGTCGAGCAGCACGCCGACGCAGCGGTCGGCGCGCTGCGCCGCCTCGCGCACCAGCGCCAGCCGCCGCCTGCGGTCCTCGACCGTGCCGTGCGAGGCATTGAGGCGCGCGACGTCGAGACCCGCGCGCATCATGTCGATCAGCGTCTCGAGCGAGTCGGTCGCGGGACCCAGGGTCGCGACGATCTTCGTGCGCCTCAGCACGGTGTCGCGCGCCTCGGCACGGAGTCGCGGCCGCTCAGGCAAGGGCGCGCCGCTCGAGAATGGCGACCGCCGGCAGCGTCTTGCCCTCGACGAACTCGAGGAATGCGCCGCCGCCGGTCGAGATGTAGGAGATGCCGTCCTCGACTCCGTACTTCTCGATGGCGGCGAGCGTGTCGCCGCCGCCGGCGAGCGAGAAGGCCTTGCTGCGCGCCAGCCCCAGGGCGATGGTGCGCGTGCCCTCGCCGAACTGCGCGAACTCGAAGACTCCCACGGGCCCGTTCCAGATGATGGTGCCGGCGCGCTGCAGCGCCTCGCTCCAGCGGTCGGCGGTGTCCGGACCGATATCGAGGATCATCTCGTCGCGGCGCACCTCGCTCACCGGCCGCACGTCGGCGTGCGCCGTGGCCGCGAATTCCCGCCCCACCACGACGTCCGTCGGCATCGGAATCTGCGCGCCGCGCGAGCGCGCCTTGTCGAGGAGGCGGCGCGCGACATCGAGCATCTCCGCCTCGTAGAGCGACTTGCCGACATCGACGCCGGTCGCGGCCAGGAAGGTGTTGGCGATACCGCCGCCGACGATCAGATTGTCGACCCGCTCGAGCAACGCCTCGAGCACCAGTAACTTCGTCGAGACCTTGGAGCCGCCGACGATCGCCATCAGGGGCCGAGCGGGCTGCTTGAGCGCCCGCTCGAGGGCCTCGAGCTCGCCCACCAGCAGGGGCCCCGCGCACGCCACCGGCGCATGGCGCGCCACGCCGTGGGTGCTCGCCTCGGCGCGGTGCGCGGTACCGAAGGCGTCCATCACGAACACCTCGCAGAGCGAGGCCATGCGACGCGCGAGCTGCTCGTCGTCTTGCTTCTCGCCGCGCAGGAACCGCACGTTCTCGCACAGCACGGCGCTCCCGGTCGGGCAATCGACTCCGTCGATCCAGTTCTTGCGCAGCGGCACGGGCTTCCCGAGCAGCTCCGAGAGCCGCGCCGCCACCGGCGCCAGGGTGAGCGCCGGATCCTCCTGGCCCTCCTGCGGGCGACCGAGGTGCGAAACGATGAACACTCTGGCGTCCTGGTCGAGGGCGTAGCGGATCGTGGCGAGCGAGGCGCGGATGCGGGCATCTGAGGTCACCACGCCGTCCTGCACCGGCACGTTCAGGTCTTCCCTGATCAGGACCCGCTTGTTGCGCAGGTCCGTATCCGTCATGCGCAATAGCTTCATGAGGCCCGCGACCACGCGAGCGTGGTGTCGATCATGCGGCTCGAGAATCCCCACTCGTTGTCATACCAGGCGCATACCTTGACGAGCGTGCCCTCGATCACCTTGGTGAGCGTCGCATCGAAGACCGAGGAATGCGCATCGTGGTTGAAGTCCACCGACACGAGCGGCGCGTCGTTGTAGGCGAGAATCCCCTGCAGCGCCCCGGTCGAGGCCTGCCTGAGCGCCTGATTCACCTCCTCGACGCTGGTGGCGCGCTTGGCGGTGAAAGTCAGATCCACGAGCGAGACGTTGATGGTCGGCACCCGCACCGCGAAGCCGTCGAGCTTGCCCTTGAGCTCCGGCAGCACCAGCCCGACCGCGGCGGCGGCCCCGGTCTTGGTCGGAATCTGCGACATGGTCGCGGAGCGCGCGCGGCGCAGGTCCGGGTGGTAGACGTCGGTGAGGACCTGGTCGTTCGTGTAGGCGTGGATCGTGGTCATGATGCCCGCCGCGATGCCGATCCTGTCGTGCAGCACCTTGGCGACCGGCGCCAGGCAGTTGGTGGTGCAGGAGGCGTTCGAGATCACCGTGTAGGAGCTCTTGAGCACGTTGTGGTTGACGCCGTAGACGATGGTGGCGTCGACGTCATCGCCGCCCGGAGCCGAGATCACCACTTTCTTCGCGCCGCCCTTCAAGTGCGCGCCGGCCTTGGCTTTGCTCGTGAAGAGCCCGGTGCACTCGAGCACGTACTCCACTCCAACCTCGCCCCACGGGAGCTTCGCCGGATCGCGCTCGGCGAACACCCGGATGCGGTCGCCGTTCACGACCATGTAGTCGCCGTCGACCTTGATCTCGCCGGCGAAGCGGCCGTGCACGGTGTCGTAGCGCGTCAGGTGCGCATTGGTCTTCGAGTCGCACAGGTCGTTGAGCGCGACGATCTCGAGCTGCCCGGTGCGCTTGCCCTCGTAGAGGGCGCGCAGCACGTTGCGTCCGATACGCCCGTAACCGTTGATGCCGACCTTGATAGCCATGCGCTCAGTCCTCCAGCAGTTGGCGTATCGCCAGCGCGATATTATCGGCCGTGAAGCCGAAATAGGGGAACACGTCCGCCGCCTTGCCCGAGGCGCCGAACCGATCGATGCCGAGCACTCGCCCGGAGGCGCCGACGTAACGCCACCAGCCGGCCGTCGCGCCGGCCTCGACCGCGAGGCGCCGCGTGACCGCGCGCGGCAGCACGCTCTCGCGATAGCCGGCGTCCTGGGCGTCGAAGCCTTCCGCCGAGGGCATCGACACCAGGCGCACCCGACGGCCGGAGGCGTTGAGTGCGCTCACCGCCTGCGCCGCGATGCCGACCTCGGAGCCGGTCGCGATCACGACGCACTCGGGCGTACCGCCCGGGTCGAGCAGGACATACCCGCCGCGCGAGATGTTGCCGAGCTGCGCCGGGGAGCGCGGCTGCTGCGGGAGAGCCTGGCGGGTGAGCACCAGCGCCGTCGGCGCCCGCCGCTCCACGGCGAGCGTCCAGGCCACGGCGGTCTCCGCCGCATCGCACGGCCGCCACAGGTTCATGTTCGGTATGGCGCGCAGGCTCGTCAGGTGCTCGATCGGCTGGTGAGTCGGCCCGTCCTCGCCGAGTCCGATGGAGTCGTGGGTGTACACCCAGATGACCTTGAGCTTCATCATGCAGGCGAGGCGCACGGCGTTGCGCGCATAGTCGGAGAACACCAGGAACGTCCCGCCGTAGGCGAGCAAGCCGCCGTGGAGCGACACGCCGTTCATGATCGCCGTCATGCCGAACTCGCGCACGCCGTAATGCAGGTAGTTGCCGCAAGGCCCGCCCGGCGTCAGCGTGCGCGCGCCCTTGAAGAGCGTGTTGTTCGAGCCCGTGAGGTCGGCGGAGCCGCCCAGGATCTCCGGCAGCGCGGGACCGAGAAGGTTGAGCACGGCCTGGGAGGACTGCCGCGTCGCCTGCGGCGCGCTCTGCTTGGCGAGCGTCTCGAGGATCTCACCCGCGCTCTGCCGCCAGCCGCCCGGCAATTCCCCGCGCGTGCGGCGCTCGAGCTCGCGCGCGAGCTCGGGAAAGGTGCGCGCGTAGCGCGCGAAGAGCTCGCGCCACGCGGCCTCGAGCTTCGCCCCCTTGGCTCGCGCGTCCCAGGCGGCGCGAATCTCCTCCGGTACGACGAACGGCGGGTAGGGCCACCCGAGAGCCTGACGCGCCGCGGCCACCTCGTCGGCGCCGAGCGCCTCGCCGTGCGCCTCCTTGGTGCCCTGCCGGTGCGGCGCGCCGTAGCCGATGATGGTCTGACAGCAAATGAGCGAGGGGCGATCCTCGACCGCGCGCGCCGCCTCGATCGCGCTCGTCACGGCGCCGGCGTCCAGGCCGTCGACGCGCGGCACCACGTGCCAGCCGTAGGCCTCGAAGCGTCGCGGCGTGTCGTCGGTGAACCAGCCGGCGACCTTGCCGTCGATGGAGATGCCGTTGTCGTCGTAGAAGACGATGAGCTTGCCCAAGCCCCACGTGCCGGCGAGCGAGCACGCCTCGTGCGACACGCCCTCCATGAGGCACCCGTCGCCGCAGAACACGTACGTGTAGTGATCGATGACATTGAAGCCGGGACGATTGAACTCACTCGCGAGCAGCTTCTCGGCGAGCGCCATGCCGACCCCGTTGGCGAGTCCCTGCCCGAGCGGCCCCGTGGTCGTCTCGACGCCGCACTCGGGATCGTGCTCGGGGTGGCCCGGGGTCCGGCTGCCGAGCTGGCGAAAACGCTCGAGGTCCTCGAGGGTGAGCGGGTAACCGGTGAGATGCAGCAGCGAATACAACAGCATCGAGCCGTGCCCGTTCGAGAGCACGAAGCGATCGCGGTCGGCCCACTGCGGATCGGTGGGGTTGTGCCGCAGGAAGTCCGCCCACAGCACCTGGGCGATGTCGGCCATGCCCATCGGCATGCCGGGGTGCCCGGCGTTGGCGCGCTGCACGGCGTCCATGGACAGGGCGCGGATGGCGTTGGCGAGTTCGCGGCGTGTTGTCATGCGGCTCTTCCGGGCGGCTCGGGGTGCACACCGCAGGGGCGCGCATTTTCCACCACTCGCGGCCGATGCTCAATCGCTCACCTGGGACTCGAGGCTGGCGGCGCTCGCCGCGCGACTTCGGGACGGCCGCGGCGGCCGCGCGCACCGGAAGGGCGGGCGGGCGGACCCGCACCGGCGGTGCGGTCCGGGCGCAGTCCCGAGGCGACTTAACTACCCGCCTCGCGCTGCCCGGAGCGCGCGCCTTTTTCACATTAATCCGGGGCGGCGTTCAGAATTATCCGCAGCAGCGCACGTTTTCCGCGCGTGTCGCCGGTGAGGGACACCGGTTGCGGGGACCTGGTTCACTATGGGGCCGGCGGAGGTCTGCTACGCTGTCTTCATGAGCGTCGTGCGTATCATTCAATTCACCGACCCGCATCTCTACGGCGGTGAGGGCGACACGCTGCGCGGGGTGGCGACGCTGCCGGCGCTCACCGCGGCCATGGCGCACGCACACGCGCACGCCTGGCCGCCGCATGCGTTGCTCGTGACCGGTGACCTGGTGCAGGACGATCCGTCCGGCTATCCGCACTTCCGCCGCCTGTTCGGCGCGCTGGGTCTCCCGGTGCTTTGCCTGCCCGGCAATCACGACGAGCCCGAGGCCATGCGGCGCGAGCTCGACGGAGCGCCGTTCGTGCTCGGCGGTTTTGCGGACTTCGGCCGCTGGCGTATCGTGCTGCTCGACAGCTGCCTGCCGGGCTCGGCGAGCGGCGCGCTCAGCGCGCAGGCTCTGGCCGGGCTCGAGAAGGCGCTCTCGAGCGCGGGCGCGCGCCATTGCCTGGTGTGCCTGCATCACCATCCGGTGCCCATGGGCAGCCGCTGGCTCGATCGCGTGGGACTGACGAATGCGGCCGAATTCCTGCATGTCATCGACCAGCACACCAACGTGCGCGCCATCGTGTGGGGTCACGTGCACCAGAGCTACGACGCGCTCCGCAAGGGAGTGCGGCTGCTCGCGACGCCCTCCACCTGCGCGCAGTTCCTGCCTAATTCCGACGACTTCGCCGTCGACCGCCGCCCGCCCGGCTATCGTACGCTCGAGCTGCGCCCCGATGGCTCGCTGCTGACGGAGGTGGTGTGGGTCGCACAGCATCGCGACGGCTCCTCGCGCTCTGCCTGCTCGGCAGCCTGAGCGCTCACGCCGCGAGCCCCGTGTGGGCGATTCGCGGCGCGCACAACACCGTCTATCTCGCCGGCTCGGTGCACCTGCTTCCGGCCGAGGACGCGGTGCTGCCGCAGGGCTTCGACCGCGCCTATGCCGACTCCTCGAAGCTCGTGATGGAGCTCGACCTCGGCAAGCTCGATCCGCTCGAGGCGGCCGGCTGGATGATCGAGCACGCAGCGCTGCCGGCGGGCAGGACGCTCCGCGGCATCCTCGGCGAGCAGCGCTACTCGCGCGTGAGTGCGGCGGCGGCGGAGCTCGGCGCGCCGATCGAGCTCCTCGACGGCCAGGCGCCGTGGGCGGTCGGCGTCGAGCTCGCCGATCTCGAGTTTCTGCACCAGGGCTTCGACCCCGAGCAGGGCGTCGAGCAGCAGCTCGTACGGCGCACCCACGCCGACGGCAAGCCGACCGCAGGCCTCGAGACCCTCGGCGAGGAGCTCGGCAGCCTCGAGGCGCTCGCGAGCGAGGATCAGATGCGCTTCCTCGACCAGACGGTGAGCGAGCTGAAGCGATCGCAGCAGGAGCTCGAGGAGGTGCTGCACACCTGGCGCCGCGGCGACGCCGCCACACTCTCCCGGCTCCTGGCGCGCGAGTTTCGCTCCTTTCCCGCGCTCTATCGCCCGCTCGTGACGATGCGCAACCAGCGCTGGCTGCCGCAGGTCGAGCAACTGCTGCGCGAGGACCGCAACGCCTTCGTGGTCGTGGGCGCGCTGCACCTGGTGGGCGACGGCGGGTTGCTCGAGCTCTTGCGCAAGGACGGGTTCACGGCGCAGCAGCTGAACTGACGCGAGCGGCGCGCGCGGCCCGCACCGCATAGAACCGCCACAGCGGCCACGCGAGCAGCACCGTCCACCCCAGCACCAGCCACCCGACGAAGCCATCGAAGCGGCTGAGGAGAAACGCGAGCGGCGCATCGCGCGCGGGCTCGAGCAGCTCGTGCGAGACGAGCATCACCCAGACCCAGCCCGCGTGCAGCCCGATGCAGGCGGCGATGTTGCCGGTCGCGGCGCGCACCAGCCCGAGCACCACGCCGACGGCGGCGAGCGCCAGGAACGCATCCGCGATCTGCGCAGGACTCGCGAGCAGCTGCAGCGTCCCGGCGAGGAGCTCGAGCCCGCTGTGCGCCGTGACCTGCTCCGGCGCGATGTGATAGCGGGCGAAGAAATGCGTGACCGAATAGAGGAGCGCCGTCAGCAGCACGGCGGCGCGCGTGCCCGATTCGCGCTCGATCGCGCTGTGCATGGCCCCGCGCAGGAACGACTCCTCGATCAGCGCGACCGCAAGCCCGCTCAACGCGCGCAGCGCGATGAGCCTGAGCAGGGCGGGGCCCGCCACGGGCGCGCCGCTGCGCCATTCGAGCAGGCCCAACACCGACATGAGGCCGACCGCCGCCGCCATGCTCGCCACGCCCAGCGCAACGGCGAGGGACGTCTCGCGCAGGAACGCGCGCCGGGGGAGCCCGTAGCCGAGGCTGCTGCGATCGGCGAGCCCGAGATAGCGCGCCAGAGCGAGAAAGCCGATGAGGAGCGCCAGCATGCCGATGCGCTCCCCGACACGGTGGAAGGGGAAGTTGAAATGCGGATAGAGGAGTGCCCACGCCGGGTAGGCGAACACCGCGACGCCGAAGAGCGCCGCGGCGCACAGCCCGAGAAACCACGCAAAGGCCCGCATCGGAGATTTACGACTCGCTTGCCACCGCCGCCCCGCCCCGAATAGCTTATGTGCTTCCGCGCGCGGTGAGGAGTCATGACGGCGTCCCCTCTGCACCCGATCGTGATCTGGTTCGGCCGGGTGGGCGACATGATCCTCCTGTCGGCGTTGCTCGATGTCCTCGCCGCGCGCTACGGCGGGGGCTGCCACGTGATCGGCGCCGGCTCCTGGCCGGGGGAGATCTACGCCACTCACAGCGCGGTCGCGCGCGTGTCCGCTCTGCATCGCTACACCGCCTGGGTGTTCGACCCGGCCTGGTGGCGGACGGCAAGGGCGCTGCGCGCCGCGCGCGCCGATCCCGTGTACGTCTGCGAGACCGACCCGCGCAAGCTCGCGCGCATCCGCCGCCTGCTCGCCGCGAGCGGCACCGATCCGCGGCGCTGCTTGATTCTCGCTCCGGAGCCGGCAGAGGCGTGCTCGCACTGGGTCGATCGCCTGGTGGGCCTCGGGCGCCTCACGCCGCCCGCCTTCGATGCGGCCGCGTATCCGTGGCCTTGTCCCGCTCCGCCCGGCGCACCGCGGCTCGAGGTGTCGGCGGCGGCGCAGGCCGACTGCGACGCATGGCTCGAGGATAAGGGCTGGCGCGAGCGGCCGCTCGTGCTGGTGCAGCCCGGCAATCGCCGCACCATGCGCGGCAGACGCCTGCGCCTCTCGGCCGCGGACGACAAGGCCTGGCCGCCCGAGCGCTGGGGAGCGCTGCTGCACCGCCTGCACGCGCGGCTGCCGCAGGCGCTGATCGTGCTGTGCGGCGCGCCGCGCGAGTCGCTGCTGCTCGAGTGGATCGCCGCCGCCGCCGCTGTGCCGGCGGTGGTGGCCGCGGAGTTGCCGCTGCCGCGCCTGCTCGCGCTCTGCACGCGCGCGCACAGCATGATCTCGGTCGACAGCGGTCCCGCCCACGCCGCCGCGGCGCTGGGGCTCCCGCTGGTCGTCATGTTCGGCGCGCACTCGCAGCGGCAGTGGCTGCCCCGGAGCGGGTGCGGTTCGCAGGTGCTGGGAGTGGGCGGACCGCCGCACTCGCGCCGTCTCGATGAGATCTCCGTCGAGACGGTGTTCAGCGCCTGGTGTGCGCTGGGAGCGCAGCCCCTCGCAGCTACCCGAGCAGCGCCTCGAGCGCCGCCAACACTTCGTCCATGCAGTTGCGGACCGGACAGCGCCTGAGGCGCTGCTCGATTCCCGCGCGCAGCGGCTCGGCCTCGAGGAGAGAAACAGCCGTCTGCTCGATGCTCCGCGCATCGAGTGCCGCAGGGAGTGCGAGGCCGGCGCGCACGCAACGAGCGATGCGATGCGCCTGGTCGCCTGCGATCGGTACGGCAACGCAAGCGCGGCCGCAGGCGAGCGTCTGCAACAGTGTGTCACCCCCATTGCAGACCACGAGGCGTGCGCTCCTGATCAGCTCGCAGAGCTCGCCGAGGGGCAGGAGCGCCGTGCGCTCGAGGCGCGGAGGATCGCGACCGTCGCCGGGCGCCGCGCCCGTCAGTACCGTGCTGTAACCGCGCTGCGCGATGGCGCGCGCACCGCCCGCGACTATCGCCGGGGCGTCGGCGGCCCCGGGGTGGCCGGTGCCGCCTCCCGGAACGAGCAGCACGTACTCGCCCGCCCGCAGCTCGAGGCGCCCGAGACACTGCGCATTCAGCGCAGGATCGGCCGCCGGCACGATGGCGTCCACGAAGCGCAGACGCGGACGCCTGCGCAAGCGCAGCTTCAGACGTTCCACCGGGGTCAGTGAGCCGGCCATGAATTCCGGCCAGGCGATCCAGTGCTCGTCGATGAGTCCCATCCAGCGCAGACGGAACGCCTTGCGGCGCTGGCGCGGCCGCGAGCTCACGAATACGACTCGTGCACCCGCCGCGTGCGCGGCCCGCAGCTGGCGGGTGCGGCCGGCGTTGTCGAAGACCACGACGTCGGGCCGGAAATCGCCGATCAGCGCGCACACTTCACGCGTATGGAAGGTGGGCGAAGCCGGCAACAGCGTGGCGGGAAACGGCGCCGTCGCCGCCTGAGGGGCCGCGCGGCTGAGTGCGAAGTGGATCACGAGGTCCGCACGGCGGCGCGCCATGGCTGTGGCAACGACGAGGCACCGTGCGTATTCTCCCATGCCTCGTGGGCCGGACACCGGTACGAACAACAGCCGGTTTCCGTGTTGCATTCCCTGAATCGCGGTGCTCATGGTTCCCGTGCTGTTCTTCGACCCGCTCTGCGTCGCTCCTTACAGCGCGCAAACGCTGCACGAGCAGGGCCTGGGCGGCAGCGAAGCCACGACCGTGCGGGTGGCCGAAGCGCTCGACGCCTTCGTTTCGCAACACAACCGCACCCGCGCCGAGGGCAGGTACCTGCCACCGGCAGCCGTTGCGGACGTCGCGGATGTGATCGTGCTGCGCGACCCGCGAGCGCTGGCGCGCGTGGCGCAACTCTTCCCGCGCGCGCGCACGCACCTGTGGGTGCACGATCGCATCGAGCCCGGATCGTCCCGTTCGCGCTGGTTCAAGGCCGCAGCGCCGGATCTCGAGCGCCTGCAGCCGGACGTGATCTGCGTCTCCGAGTACCAGCGTGAGTTGGTTGCGGCGACATTGCGCGGCATCAATGGATGTCAACGGCTGAGAGTGAGGAGAATCTACAATCCGGTCGACGACGGTCTCGTGCCCGATGGCTCCCCCGTCGACCCGACGAAGCTCGTGTTCTTCTCTTCTCCCAACAAGGGGCTGTTGTTTACGCTCGATGCGTTCCGTGCCTTGCGCCGCAGCATACCAGACCTGCGGCTGTGCGTCGCCAACCCCGGCTACCGGCAATACCCGCAAGCGAGGCTCGTTGGAGTCGAGTGGCTCGGGTCGCTGCCGCACGCGCGGATCATCGCCGAGGCACGCACGGCGCTGTGCACCTTCAGCGCCAACTTCGTGATCCCGGAGACTTTCGGGCTGGTGTTTGCCGAGTCCAGGGCGGTAGGTACTCCGGTGCTGACGCACGACTGCGGCGCAGCCCGCGAGGTGCTCGAGGATCCGCGGCAGGTCCTGCCGATCACGGTTGCGGAGCGACTCTACGAGGCCGTGCTTCACCGCGTGGCGCTGCGCGGGCGCGCACCCGCGGCTCGGGTCGCGGCGCACTTCGGTCTGTTCGACGGCTACATCGAGCGTATCCGCGCCTGGCGCAACGGTGGCCGACCGAGCGTCGGGCCCGATGCGCGCTTTCGGCTGTCGACCATCGCCGGGGAATGGCGCGCGCTCCTTGCGCCCTGACGTGCGTCTATTTCGCCGGCTGCTCGGCCCGCGTCGACCATGCGGCCACCTGCTCGAGGCGCGCGAGCGGATCATCGAGCTCGAGCAGCTCGAGTCGCTCCGCGGGCGTGAGCGGCAGGATCTCGGCCCAGCGGTTGCCGACCCAGCTGGCGTCATCGTAGCGGCCGTCGACGTGCGCGTAGGCCCCGCCGAGCTTCGGCACCACCTCGCGCAGGAGCTCCCCGAGGTGCGAGAACTCCGCGGGTAGTGCGCAGCGGGCGTCCTCGGGCAGGTAGTCGACCTCCGCCAGGTTCAGGCCGTCGCTCTGCTGCCAGCGCCGCCGCACCCGGAAGCGCCGCTCGCCGATGCAGGTGATGCCGAGGAGGCCATCCGGCAGAGTATCGAAGTCCACCACCCGGGCGCTCGTGCCGATGTCGGCGACCGAAGGAGCCGCATCGGACTCGGCGCCCGCGAGGATCAGCACCACGCCGAACGGGGTGTGCTCCTTCAGGCCGCGGCCCACCATGTCGAGGTAGCGGGCCTCGAAGATCCGCAGCGGCAGCGGCCCGCCCGGAAACAACACCGTCTTGAGGGGAAACAGCGGCAGCGTCGCCGGCTGCATGGCTCTTCAGGGCCCGCGCGCCCGACCCGCGGCTCCGGGAGCGGCGCCGGCGGAGCGCTCGAGCTCCGCGAGGAGCTTCCCGTGCAGGCCGCCGAAACCGCCGTTGCTCATGATGAGCACGTGGTCGCCCGGCCGCACCGCGCGCGCGAGCTCGCGGGACAGCGCGTCCACCTCGGCGCTGACGTGCCCCCGGGCGCCGAGCTCGGTGAGCACGACGTCAGTGTCCCAGCCCAGGTCGGGCGGCGTGTAGAGCCACACCTGGTCGGCGCCGGCGAGCGCCCGGGGGAGCGTCTGCCGGTGCACGCCCATGCGCATGGTGTGCGAGCGCGGCTCGAGCACCGCGACGATGCGCGCGGCGCCGACGCGCCGGCGCAGGCCGTCGATCGTGGTCGCGATCGCCGTCGGGTGGTGCGCAAAGTCATCGTACACACGCACCCCGCTCACCTCGCCGCGCAGCTGCATGCGGCGCGCGATGCCGCGAAAGCCCTGGAGCGCATCGAGCGCCTCTCGCACCTCGACGCCGGCGTGGCGCGCGGCGGCGATCGCCGCGAGCGCATTCTCCACGTTGTGGGTTCCTATCAGCGACCAACTCACCGTGCCGCGCGGCTCGCCGCCCTCGAGGACCTCGAAGCGCGAGAAGTCGTCCGCGCCGCGCGCCGGGCGCGCGCTCCAGAGCGCTTCCGGGCGCGCTTCGCGCGAGAAGCCCTCGAGCGGCGTCCAGCAGCCCATCGCGAGCGTCTCCGCGAGGCGCGCGTCGGCGGCGTTCCACACGATGCGCCCGCTCCCCGGCACGATGCGCACCAGGTGGTGAAACTGGCGCTGGATGGCGCCGATGTCCGGATAGATGTCGGCGTGGTCGTACTCGAGATTGTTCAGGACGACGGTGCGCGGACGGTAGTGCACGAACTTCGCGCGCTTGTCGAAGAAGGCGGTGTCGTACTCATCCGCCTCGATGACGAAGCACGGCCCCGCTCCGAGCCGCGCGCTCACGCCGAAGTTCTCCGGCACCCCGCCGATCAGAAAGCCGGGCTCGCGGCCGGCGTGCTCGAGGATCCAGGCGAGGATCGAGGCGGTCGTGGTCTTGCCGTGCGTGCCGGCGACGGCGAGCACCCAGCGCGTCTTCAGCACCTCGCGGGAGAGCCACTCCGGCCCCGAGGCGTAGGCGAGGCCGCGCTCGAGGAGCGCTTCGACGACCGGCTGCCCGCGCGTCATGACGTTGCCGACGATCACGATGTCGGGCGCGGGGTCGAGCTGCGCGGCATCGAAGCCCTCGGTCAGCGCGATGCCGAGCGCCTCGAGCTGAGTGCTCATGGGCGGGTAGACGTTGCGGTCGGAGCCCGTGACCCGGAAGCCGGCGCGCACGGCGAGCGCGGCGATGCCACCCATGAACGTGCCGCAGATGCCGAGGATGTGGACGTGCATCGGGTCTTCAGGCCTTGGCGGACGGAAACAGCGCGACCAGCAGCATCCGCCCGGTGAGGGTCTGCAAGATCACCATTACGACGCTCGCCGGGCTCGACCATTCGAGCGCCGCCTTCACGATCTGGCTGTAGGCGGCGATCAGCCAGATCAGCAGCAGCAGTCCCGCGGACACGACCGGCACCTGCCACAGCGCATCCTGCCCGAAGCGCAGCACCAGCCAGTCGGAGGCGATCAAGAGCGGCGACAACACCACCTGGAATCCGAACACCGCGGTCGCGGTCTGCAGGATCCGCTCGGAGCGGCCGAAGAGCTTGAGGAGCGCCACGTACCACGCGAGCGTGAACACCGCGTCGACCAGCACCTGCGCGGGTTCTGGCCAGCCCAGCACCGGCGGCATCAGGCCGCTCACCACGAGGTTCACGCACAGGTAGCCGCTCACCGTGAGCGCGAGCAGCAGCGTCGAGGCCGGCAGGTCCTGCGGCCCCCGGCGCAGCAGCGCGATCTGCGCAAAGAGCTGGATGAGCTGCTTCACGTCTTTCGATGCCGCCGCGTGCCTCGCATAATGGGTCGGATTGTACAGGTCATCCTCCGGATCCGTTTGCAGCGCATCGTCACTAAAGCTCCGGACCTCGCCGCGCTCGCCGCGCGTCTCGCCGCGGAGCCGCGCGTCGGGCTGGACACCGAATTTCTGCGCGAGCGCACCTATCGCGCGCAGCTGTGCCTCGTGCAGTTGTCGTCGCCCGGCGACGCTGCCTGTGTCGACCCGCTCGCGCTCACCGACCTGACGCCGCTCGCCGGCGTGTTGGCCTCCTCCGCCGTCATCAAGGTGATGCACGCATCGCGGCAGGACCTCGAGGTGCTGATGCCGTCGACCGGCCTGGTGCGGCCGGTGTTCGACACCCAGATCGCCGCGGCGCTCACCGGCCTCCCGGCGCAGATCGGCTACGCCGAGGCGGTGCGCAGACTCCTCGGACAGCAGCTCGCCAAGTCCCACACCCGCACCGACTGGTCGCGCCGCCCGCTCTCGTCCGAGCAGCTCGAATACGCGCTCGATGACGTGCGCTATCTCCTGCCGCTCGCTGCGCGGCTCGAGGAGGAGCTCGGGCGCCTCGGCCGCCTCGAGTGGCTCGCCGAGGAGCTCTCGACGCTCGAGGACGCCGGCGCGCTCGGCACCGAACCCGACGATGCGTGGCGGCGCTTGAAGGGGCTGAACGAGCTCGATCCGGCGCGCGTGCGGCTGGCGCGTGCGCTGGCGGCGTGGCGCGAGCGCCGCGCCGTGGACTCCAACCGTCCGCGCGGCTGGATTCTCGATGACGTCGTGCTGCGCGAGATCATCCTGCGCCTGCCGCGCTCGCTCGAGGCGCTGGCGCAGATCCCCGGGATGCCGCCGGCGATCGTGAAGCATCGCGGCGAGGAGCTGCTCGCGCAGCTGCGGGGTGCGGACATTCCGGACCCGTCGCCGCCGCCGCCGCGCCGGGCGCGGCCCGATCCGGCCAAGGCTGCGCTGGTCAAGAAGCTCGCCGCGATCATTCAGGCCGCCGCCCGCGAGCTGAACCTCGTGCCGGAGGTGCTCGCCACGCGGCGGGATCTGGAGCTGCTCGCCGACGGCTCGCGCGATGTCGGGCTGCTGCGCGGCTGGCGGCGCGGGACTGTCGGCGAGCGGCTGCTCGCGGCGCTTTAGTGCATGCCGGGCGGCAGGCTCCGTTCGTGGTCAGCGCGGTTTCCCCTTGGGCCGCCCCTGTCCGGCCCGCGTCGTGCGCGGCGATTTGCCGCGCGTGTTTACGCGCAAGCCCGCGCGCGCCTTGCCGCGTCGCGCCGCGCGTCCGGTCGCACTCTTGGGCCGCCGGCGCGCACTCTTGGGCTGCGCAGCTTTGCGGCGAGCGCCGGTGCGGTGCGGCGCCCGGCGCGTCGCTGGCTTCGCGGCGCGTGCCGCGCGCAGCGCCGGCGCGCCGAGCGCTTGGCCGAGCCGCCGCGACACTTCCTCCACGTCGCCCATGGCATCGATCACGCGCAGGAGCCCCCGCGCGCGATAGAAATCGATCAACGGCCGGGTTTTCTCCTCGTACACCCGCAGTCGCTCGGCGACCGTCGCCTCGTTGTCGTCCGGCCGCTGCGTGAGGCGGTGCGGGGCGCCGGTCCTGGGACACAGCTCGCTCTCGATGGCCGCCCGCGGCGACGTGAAGAGATTGAACACCCGCCCGCAGTCCGCGCAGCAGCGACGGCCGGAGATGCGGCGCACCAGCTCGGCGGCGTCGACCTCGAGCTGCACCACCGCATCGAGCGGCTGCGTAAGGTCCCGCAGCAGCCGCTCGAGCGCCTCGGCCTGGGCCAGGGTGCGCGGGAAGCCGTCGAGAATGAACCCGCGCCGGGTGTCGCCCGCGCCGAGGCGCTCGCGGATCATCTGCAGCACGAGCGAATCATCGACCAGCCGGCCGCCGTCCATGGCCTCCTTGGCGCGGCGGCCGAGCTCGGTCCCGCGGGCCACCGCCGCGCGCAGCAGATCTCCGCTCGAGACCTGCGGAATGCCGAGCCGCTCCACGAGTCGCTGGGACTGGGTGCCCTTCCCGGAGCCGGGCGCGCCCAACAGCACGATGCGCATGTCAGTCAAGTCGCGAGAGCCGCTAAGCAGCCACAAAGGCTCGCCACGTTACCGGCGGCCTCGGGTGAGGTCAAACTTGGGCTCGCCTTACGCTATCCTTCGCGCCACCCTCGGCGCTAAGCCGTGCGGAGCATCAACCGCCATGAAAAAGATCGTCCGCAGGAATGCCTTCTACGCCCAGTCGGGCGGCGTCTCCGCCGTCATCAACGCCTCCGCGTGCGGGGTGATCGAGACGGCGAGCGGCAAGCGGCAGATCGGCAAGGTGTACGCGGGACGGCACGGCATCGTCGGGGCGCTCACCGAGGATCTGATCGACGTCGGCCGCGAGAGCCCGGCCACCATCCGGGCGCTGAAGCACACGCCGGCAGGGGCGTTCGGCTCGGCGCGCTTCAAGCTGAAGGGCATCGAGGAGAACCGCGCGGAATATGAGCGGCTGATCGAGGTATTCCGCGCCCACGACATCGGCTACTTCTTCTATAACGGCGGCAACGATTCCATGGACACCGCGCTCAAGGTGTCGCAGCTCGGCGCCGCGCTCGGCTTTCCCATCACCTGCGTGGGCGTGCCGAAGACGGTCGACAACGATCTGCCGCACACCGATTGCTGTCCCGGCTTCGGCTCGGTCGCGAAGTACGTCGCCGTCTCCACGCGCGAGGCGGCTCTCGACGTAGCCTCCATGGCGCGCACCTCGACCCGCGTGTTCGTGTTCGAGGTGATGGGTCGTCACGCCGGCTGGATCGCCGCGGCGGCCGGGCTCGCCGGCCGCGGCGAGGCCGAGCCGCCGCACGTCATCCTGTTCCCGGAAGTGCCGTTCGAGCTGGAGAAATTCCTCGAGCGCGTGCGCGGCTGTGTCAGCGACTTCGGCTATTGCGTGATCGTGGTCTCCGAGGGCGCCGCATACGCCGACGGCCGCTTTCTCGCCGAGGCCGGGACGCGCGATGCGTTCGGTCACACGCAGCTCGGCGGCGTGGCTCCGGTGGTTGCCAACATGGTGCGCGAGGCGTATGGGTACAAGTACCACTGGGCGGTCGCCGACTATCTGCAGCGCTCCGCGCGCCACATCGCATCGCGGGTCGACGTCGACCAGGCGTACGCGGTCGGCAAGGCGGCGGTGGAGCTCGCGGTGAAGGGCGTGAACGCGGTGATGCCGACGATCGTGCGCAAGGCCTCGAAGCCTTATAAATGGGCGATCGGGCATGTACCCCTCGCCGAAGTTGCCAACAAGGAGAAGAAGCTCCCGCCGGCCTACATTCGCGCGGACGGCTTCGGCATCACCGAGCCCTGCCGCCGCTACCTCGAGCCGCTCATCCTTGGGGAGGCGTACCCGCCGTACCGCAACGGGCTCCCCGACTACGCCCGGATAAAGGGGGTCGCGGTGCGCCGCAAGCTCGCCACCGAGTTCAAGGTGTAGCGGACGAGCGGCCGCGGCCGCCGTGTTATAGTGCGCGGCCTTTTTTGGGGGAGAGCTCTCGATGGATGCCAGCATGTGGCTGTGGGTCGCCATCGCCGCCGGCGTGCTTGCCGTGCTCTACGGAGTGTTCTCGATGACCGCGATTCTGCGCCTGCCGGCGGGCAACGCCCGCATGCAGGAGATCGCAGCCGCGGTGCAGGCCGGCGCCAAGGCGTACCTCAACCGCCAGTACCGCACCATCCTGATCGTCGGCGTCGTGCTCTTCCTCGTCATCGGGATATCGAGGCTCGGCTGGCCGACGGCCGGCGGCTTCGCGGTGGGTGCGTTGCTGTCGGGCCTCACCGGCTACATCGGCATGAACATCTCGGTGCGCGCCAACGTGCGCACCGCGCAGGCGGCGACCTTGGGGCTGAACGCCGCGCTCAGCGTCGCTTTTCGCGGCGGTGCGATCACCGGCATGCTGGTCGTGGGCCTGGGGCTGCTCGGCGTCGCAGGCTACTATCTCGTGCTGCGACAATTCGCCGCCATCGACGCCGACGGCGCGCTGCACGCGCTCGTCGGCCTGGCGTTCGGGGGCTCCCTGATCTCGATCTTCGCGCGTCTCGGCGGCGGCATCTTCACCAAGGGAGCCGACGTCGGGGCGGATCTCGTCGGCAAGGTCGAAGCGGGCATCCCCGAGGACGATCCGCGCAATCCCGCAGTGATCGCCGACAACGTCGGGGATAACGTCGGCGACTGCGCCGGCATGGCCGCCGACCTCTTCGAGACCTACGCCGTGACGCTGGTCGCCACCATGCTGCTCGGCGGATTGTTGTTTGCGGATCGGGGGCCGGGAGCCGTCTCCGCGGCGGTCATCTATCCCCTCGCGCTCGGGGCGGCCTCGATCGTCGCCTCGATCATCGGCACCTTCTTCGTCTCGGCGCCCGCCGGCGGCAAGATCATGACCGCGCTCTACAAGGGGGTCATCGTCTCCGGGCTCGTGTCGGCGGTGGCCTTCTACTTCATCACGCAGCGCATCATGCCCGGCGACGTCGCCCGCCTCTACGGGTGCGCCCTCATCGGGCTCGGCCTCACCGCGGCCATGATGATGATCACCGAGTACTACACCGCCACCGACTACCGTCCGGTGCGCAAGGTGGCCGCCGCCTCGCAGACCGGACACGCGACCAACATCATCGCCGGCCTCGGCGTGTCGATGAAGGCCACGGCGCTCCCGGTGATCGCCGTGTGCCTCGCCATCTGGGGCGCCTATGCGCTCGACGGGCTGTACGGCCTCGCGATCAGCGCCACCTCGATGCTGTCGATGACCGGCATGATCGTGGCGCTCGACGCCTACGGACCCATCACCGACAACGCCGGCGGCATCGCCGAGATGGCAGGGCTCCCGCGCCAGGTCCGCGACATCACCGATCCGCTGGACGCCGTGGGCAATACCACCAAGGCGGTCACCAAGGGCTACGCCATAGGCTCGGCCGGGCTTGCGGCGCTGGTGCTGTTCGCCGACTACACGCACAACCTCGAGGCGGCCGGCAAGATGGCGGTGTTCTCGCTGTTGGACCCGGCGGTGATCATCGGGTTGTTCATCGGCGGCCTCGTGCCCTATCTCTTCGCCGCCATGGCGATGGAGGCGGTGGGGCGCGCCGCGGGCTCGGTGGTGAACGAGGTGCGCCGTCAGTTCCGCGAGATCAAGGGCATCATGGCGGGCACGGCCAAGCCCGACTACTCGCGCGCGGTGGATCTGCTGACGCGCGCCGCCATCCGCGAGATGATCGTGCCGTCGCTGCTGCCGATCCTGGTGCCCATCGCGCTGGTGCTGGTGGTCAACGCCCTGATGGGCAGCGGCGCGGGCATCCGCGCCCTCGGCGGGCTCCTGATCGGTACGATCGTCACGGGACTCTTCGTCGCGATTTCCATGACCACCGGGGGCGGGGCATGGGACAACGCCAAGAAGTACATCGAGGAAGGGCACTTCGGCGGCAAGGGGTCGGACGCGCACAAGGCGGCCGTCACCGGGGATACCGTCGGCGATCCCTGCAAGGACACCGCGGGTCCCGCCATCAATCCGCTGATCAAGATCATCAACATCGTGGCGCTGCTCCTGGTGCCGCTGCTGTGACGAGTCCCCAGGGCGAGCATTTCCCGGTCGAGAAGCCCGACGAGGAGTGGCGGCGGGAGCTCACGTCCGAGGCCTACCGGGTGCTGCGGGCGCACGGCACCGAGCGCGCCGGCAGCAGCCCGCTGAATGAAGAGAAGCGCGCCGGTGCCTTCCGCTGCGCGGGCTGCGGCCAGAGGCTCTTCGGCTCGGACACCAAGTTCGACAGCGGCACCGGCTGGCCGAGCTTCTTCAGGCCCCTGCCGGGAGCGGTGGGCACGCGCGAGGACCGGAATCTCTTCATGCGGCGCACGGAAGTGCATTGCTCGCGCTGCGGCAGCCACCTCGGCCACGTGTTTCCTGACGGGCCCGCGCCGACGGGCGAGCGTTACTGCATGAACGGCGTGGCGCTTCGGTTCGAGCCGCTCGAGCGCTAGCCTGAGGCTAAAGGCAACTCCCCGTATCGCGCGGTAGTCTCGGCGCGCGTTTCAGGCCGCGAGCTGCAGCGGCTGCGGCCGCCCGATGGCGTATCCCTGGAGATAATCGACGCCCATCCGGCGCGCGGCCTCGACCGCGCTCCCGTCCTCCACCTGCTCGGCGATCACCTTGAAGTTGAGTGTGCGGGCGAGCTTGATCATCGCCCCCACCATCGCCTGATTGACCGTATCGCGCGCGAGGTTGCGCATGAAGGAGCCGTCGATCTTCAGGTAGTCGAGCGGCAGGTTCTTGAGGTTGGAGAACGAGCCCATCCCGGAGCCGAAGTCATCGAGGGTGAACTGACATCCCATGCCGTGCAGCACGCCGACGAAGCGCCGCGCGTGATCGAGGTTCGCCACCACGGCGTTCTCGCTGATCTCGAAACAAACCTGCGAAGGCGCGACGCCGGAGCTGTCGAAGCACTCGACCACGAACTCGAGGAACTGCGAGTCGTCGAGCGTCTGACCGGAGACGTTGATCGCGACGCTGCGGCGGGCCGGCACCGGCATGGCGCCGCTGGCGATAGCGGTGAAGGTCTGCTGCACGACCCAGCGGTCCACGAGTCCCATGAGGCGGTAGCGCTCCGCCGCGCGCATGAACTCCGCGGGGTGCAGCTCGCGGCCCGACTCGTCGAGCAGCCGCACCAGCACCTCGAGCGCGGGCCCCCCGTCATCGCCGTGGGTGGGAACGATGACCTGGTGATACAGCTGGAAGCGATTCTCCCTGAGCGCCCCCTGCAGGCGCTGCAGCCACTGGATCTCGCCCGTGTGGCGGGCGAGGGCCTCATCGCGCGCCGAGTACACCGCCACCTTTCCCGAGCCCTGCTTCTTGGCGACGTAGCAGGCGGTATCCGCGGCCGCGAGCAGCTCTTCCAGCGTGCCGCTCTCGCGCGAGATCTCGACCAGCCCGACCGAGACGCCGATGTTGAAGATCTTGTCCTTCCACACGAAGCGGTACTCGCCCACCGAGCGGGTGAGGTCATCGGCGATCTGCCGTGCCTTGTCGAGCGGGCAGCCGATCAGCAGCGTGCCGAACTCATCGCCCCCCAGGCGCCCCACCGTGTCGCTGTCGCGCACTGCGTCGCGCAGGAGCTTCGCGACCTCGCGCAGCATGCTGTCCCCGGCGACGTGGCCGCCGGTGTCGTTGACGAGCTTGAAGCGGTCCAGGTCGAGATAGCACAGCACGTGCTGCCCATCGCCCCGGTGGCCGCTGTCGATCGCCTCCTCGAGACGCCGCTCGAACTCGCGGCGGTTGACGAGTCCCGTGAGCGCATCGTGAGTCGCCTGGTACGACATCTGCCGGGCGAGACCGCGGAGCTCGGTGACGTCGTGCAGCAGCACGACCGCGCCGATGAGCTCCTGTGAGCTGTTGCGGATGGGCGAGGCGGAGAGCTCTATGGAGCGCTCGTGGCCGTTGGCGCGCGACAGCAGCAGCGCCCGGCGGCTCAGGTTGACGGGTGCGCCGCTGGTGAGCGCCTGGTGCACCGGATCGGAGAGCAGCCGCCGATCGGTCTCGTCGACGAGACTCACGATCTCCTCGAGGAGCTTGCCCTGGGTCGCGCTGGCGGGGCTCCCGGTGAGCTGCTCGGCGGCGGGGTTGAGGAAGGTGATGCGACCCTCCTTGTCGGTGGCGATGATCGCCTCGGCCAGCGAGTGCAGCGCGAGCAGCTGCGGCTCGGCGACGGCTTCTCCGCCGACGCGCAGCTGCTGCTGTGTCTGGGTGGGAATGATCTCGACGCCGGTGATCAGCAGCGCCTTGCCGTGGTCGTATGCGACCGGCGTCGAGGCGATCTCGAGGCGGCACACCTGGCCCTGCAGGCCGACCATGTCGATCTCGTAGCGCTCGGCGGCCGGCTCCCCCGCGAGGCGGCGGCGGATGTTCTCGCCCACCAGCTCCGCGTATTCCGGCGGCACGAGATCGGCGAGCTTGCGCCCGACGAGCTCCATGCGATCGACGCCGATGAGGTTCGCGAACTGCCGGTTGGCGTACACGATCACTTCGCGGTGCATCAGAACCGCTTCGTGAATGCGCTCGCCGAGCTCGGCGAACAGCGCCGGAGGGGGCGCGCCGTCGCGCTCCGTCCCGCGGGTGGCGCGCACGAGCAGCTGGTTGACGGCGCTGACCAGGGCGGCGATTTCAGGCCTGCCGCTCTCGAGGTCCACCCGCCCCGGCAGCTCCCCGTTGCCCGCGCTGCGCTGCAGTTGCTGCGACAGCCGCGCGAGCGTACCCAACGCGCGGCGCTGCAGCCCATACAGCACCAGTGCGAGAGCGGCGATGAGCGCGAACAGCAGGCACAAAAGCCCGAGAATCGACATCTAGTTCTTCTTCAAGCCTTCCGCTTGGATGCCCCGCGCGGTAGTGTCAGGCACTCTAATTGGACTTGTCGTGCCCGCGGCTTGTGGTCCAGGCAAGCATAGCGCAGGCACCCCCTCGCCCCGTCGGTATTTCACCATATCTCGTCGCAAGCCGGCTTGGCAGGGCCCGGGAAAACCCTTACCTTCTCCGGCCTTTGACCGCACGTGCAATAAGTCCAATCCCCGAAGGGTGTGCGATGCAGACGGCCGATGTCCGCGAGCAGATGATCGAGCAGCAGGTGCGCGCGTGGGACGTGCTCGATGAGCGCGTGCTGGACGTCATGCGGCAAGTGCCGCGCGAGCTGTTCGTGCCGGCGGGATACGGCTACCTCGCCTACGCCGACCTCGAGGTGCCACTGCCCCGCGGGCAACACATGTTGCGTCCGAGTGTGGCCGGCAGGCTCCTGCAGGCGCTGCTGCCCGCACCCGACGAGCCGGTGCTGGAGATCGGGGCGGGCACCGGATTCGTCACCGCGTGCCTGCGCGCCATGTCGGCGCAGGTGCGCTCGCTCGAGGTATTTGCGGAGCTCGCCGACGCGGCGCGCCGCAATCTCGCCGAGCTCGGCATGCGGGATGTCGAGGTGGCGGACGCGGACGTCTTCAGTGTCGAGAGCGGCGCGCGCTGCGGGGCCATTGCGGTCACCGGGTCGCTGCCGCACTACGACGCGCGCTTCGAGCGCCTGTTGAGCGTGGGCGGGCGGCTGTTCGTCGTGGTGGGCGAGGCGCCGGTGATGGAAGCCCGCCTGGTGCGCCGCACGGCCGAGGATGCCTGGGCCACGCAGAGCTTATTCGAGACCGTGATCGATCCGCTGGTGAGCGCCGCCCGGCCGCCGCGGTTCACTTTCTGACCGCCGCTCGCCGCGGACCGTTCAAAGAAGGGAGTGTCATGATTCGCGCCCCGATTATTGCCCTGACGCTGCTCACCCTCGCGGGCGTCGCCGCGTCGAAGGATCTGGCCGGTGTGTTCGAGGACGCGGTGCACAACGACCCGGTCATCCGCCAGGCGGATGCCAACCGCCTTGCGGCGCGCGAGGCCCGCCCGCAGGCGTGGGCCGCGCTGCTGCCGCAGCTGAACGGCACCGCCAGCGCGGCGGGCGACCACAATGCCGGCGAGCAGCCCTTTTTCGGCACGGGCCCGAACGGTGCACCGCTGGTGACGTCGGTGCGTGCGGTTTCGGATACGAGCACCAGGAAGTGGGGGCTGAATCTGCAGCAGAACCTGTTCTCGTGGGCGAACTGGATGGCGCTCAAGGCGGCCGGCCAGGAGGTCGCACAGGCAGAGGCCACCTACCAGGCGGCCGAGCAGCAGCTGATACTGCGAGTCGCGCAGGCTTACTTCAACGTGCTCGCGGCCGTCGACGGCCTGGAAGCTAACCAGGCGTCCCTCGAAGCCATCTCCCGTCAGCTCGATCAGGCCAACAAGCGCTTCGAGGTCGGCCTCATCGCCATCACGGACGTGCAGGAAGCCAAGGCGGCGCGCGACACCGCCGCGGCGGCGGTTATCGCCGCCAAGCGCACGCTCGCAACTTCCGAGGATCAGCTGCAGGAGATCACTGCACAGAAATACGACCACCTCTCCAGGCCCGGCGCCGACATGCCGCTTAAGAGCCCGGACCCGGCGGATGAGAGCCGCTGGGTCAACATCTCTCTGGAGCAGAACCTGTCGCTCATCTCCAGCCGCCTTGGGGCGGAGATCGCGCGTGACAACGCGCGCATCGCCATCGGCGGGCATCTGCCGACCCTCGACCTCGTGGCGGGTCGCTCTTTTCAGAGGCAGGGTGTCAACGAGAACTTCGGCGGGCCCTTCGGTTACGACACCTACTTCAACGACCGACAGATCGCCGTTCAGCTCACCGTGCCGATCTTCAGCGGCGGCTTCACGCAGTCGAAGGTGCGTCAGACCCAGTACCTGTGGATCGCCGCCAGGGAAGCGGTCGTGCAGAGCTCGCGCGCCACCGAGCGTCAGGCGCGCGACGCCTACCTCGGCGTCATCAGCGGCATCGCGCGGGTGCAGGCCCTGGGCCAGGCGCTCGAGTCCAGCCAGACGGCGCTGAAGGCCACCGAGGCGGGCTACGAGGTCGGCACGCGCACCGCGGTCGACGTCCTCAACTCGCGCAAGACGCTGGTGCAGGCGAAGACCGACTACTCCGGCAGCCGCTACGATTACATCGTGAGCGTGCTGCAGCTGCGCCTCGCCGCCGGCAATCTCGACCGGGCGCAGCTCAACGAGGTCAACACCTGGCTGACGCAGGCGGTGGCGACCTTCCCCGCGGAGCCGACGCCCGAGAGCCTGGCACCGACCGTGCCCGCGCCCCCCGGCAACCCCGCGCCGCCGCCGAAACGACCGCCGCGAGGCTAGGGCTCCGACTCATCGAGCAGCGGCTCGATGAGGGCGAGGAGCTTGTCGAGCGCACCGCGGTTGCTGTCCACGCAAGCGCGTCCGGCCGCGCCCATCCGGGCCCGGGCCGCGGGGTCGGCGAGCAGCGCGCTCACGCGAGCGCGCAGCCCGGCGGCGTCCCGCACCACTTCGGCGGCTCCGCGCGCGATGAGGAGTTGCGCGATCTCTTCGCTGTTGGTGTTGTAGGGGCCGGTGAGAATCGGAAGCCCGAGAGCTGCGGGCTCGAGCAGGTTGTGGCCGCCGACCGGCGCGAGGCTCCCTCCGACGAAAGCGAGATCCGCGGCGGCGTAGAAATCGAGGAGCTCGCCGAGCGTGTCGAGCAGCAGCACCTCGCAATCGGGCGCGGCGGCAGGAGCCTCCGAGCGGCGCGCGTAGCGCATGCCGGCGCGGGCGAGCGTACCGGCAACCTCGGCGAAGCGCTGCGGATGGCGCGGCGCGATCACGAGCAGCGCGCCCGGGTGCGCCGCATGCACCCGCCGCTGTGCCTCGATGATGGCCTGCTCCTCGGCCCCGCCGTGCGTGCTGCCCGCCACCCACAGCGGCCGCTGCGGCGCGTACTGCTCCCGCAACCGCGCCCCGCGCTCGAGGGTGCCGGGCGGCAAATCGAAATCAAACTTGAGGTTGCCGGTCACGTGGGTGCTGGCCGGATCCGCGCCGAGGGCGCGAAAGCGATACGCATCCCCCGCACCCTGCGCCGCCACCACACGAGCCTCGGACAGCGTGGCGCGGAACAGCGCGCCGAGTCGCCGATAGCGACCGACCGAGCGCTCCGAGACTCGTGCGCTCGCCAGCACGAGCGGCACGCGACGCCGGCCGCACTCGCGGTACAGGTTCGGCCACAGCTCGGTCTCGAAGATCACCGCGAGTCGCGGCTCGACGCGGGCGAAGAAGCGCCGCACGGCGCCCGGGGTGTCATAGGGGAGGTAGCGCACCTGCGCGCTGTCGCCGAACAGCGCCCGCGCGCGCGCCGCACCGGTGGGCGTGAAGGTGGTGACGGTGAGCGGCAGGTGCGGATGGCGCCGGGCGAGGGCGCTCACCAGCGGCGCGCAGGCCTGCACCTCGCCGACCGACACCGCGTGCATCCAGACCCCAAGCGGGGCGAGCCGTGCGCCGAAGCCGAAGCGCTCGCCGAAGTCGTGCCAGTAGCTGCGGTCGCGGAGCCCGCGCCACAGAAGCATCGTGGAGACGAGCGGAGCGGCGAGATATACCGCGAGCAGGTAGACGAATCGCACGCCGCTCCCGCGCCTCTTCAGGACGGCGCCGCCGCCGCGCTCGCTGCGGCCTCGCGGTAGCCGTCGAGCAGTCCCTGCCAGTCCGCCTCGCTGAAACGGTCCGCCGGCAGCGCCCACGTGACCTTCTCGAGCGAGCGGCGCAGTCTCACCAGGCCGGCGTCGCACCAGAGCCCCCGCCGGCGCAGCTCCCCGCGGTCGAAGTCGATGAGGTACACGGCCTCTTCGCTCAGCAGCACGTTGTGCGCGTTGAGATCCCTGTGGCACACGCCGAGGTCGTGGAATCTGCGGACGCAGCGCCCGATGGAGATCCAGGTGAGCACCGAGAGCGCTCCCTTGCGCAGGCATTCGGCGAGCGAGCCGACTACGGCCACCCGCTCGGTGAGGAGGTCGCCCGTGTAGGTGAGGCCGCGATGGCGGTAGCGCGCGGCGAGCGGCGCCGGCACCGGCAGCCCCGCACGATGCAGACGGTACGTGAGCTGCCATTCCTCGAACGGCCGGGTGTTCTCTGCGCCCCGCCAGATATACTTGTCGGCCGCGAGGTGCGCGATCAGCCCGCCGCGCCGGTAGTGGCGCAGCACGAAATGCCTGCCCGCGGACTTCACGAAATGCGTCGTGCCCCGGCCGCGCGCGGCGCCGTCGAGCTCGCCGCGCTCCTCCCAGTACTTCGGATCGAACCAGCCCGGATTCAAATTGCCGACGCGCGAGGCGTCATATAGCATGGCGCCGCCCTCGAGCTCGCCTTGTTTGACCTCGGGGCCCAGCGGCCAGCGCCCGCTCATGAACCCTGCTCCATGATCCCGTCCCGGGCCGAACCGCCGCGTACTCTTTGCATCCTCAGGCTCTCGGCGATCGGCGATACCTGCCACGTCGTGCCGGTGGTGCGCACGCTGCAGCAGGCGTGGCCCGCGACGCAGTTGACCTGGATCATCGGCAAGACCGAAGCGCGCCTCATGAGCCTCATCGAGGGCGTCGAGTTTATCACCGTGGACAAGAGCGCAGGCCTCGGCGCGCTCGCGGCGCTGCGCAGGCAGCTGCGCGGCCGGCGCTTCGACGTGCTGCTGCACATGCAGTTGGCGCTGCGCGCGAGTCTCGTGGCGGCGTGCGTGCCGGCGACCCTAAGGCTCGGCTTCGATCGCGCGCGCGCCCGCGAGCTGCAGTGGCTGTTCACCAATGCGCGCATCGCCCCGCGCGCGCGCGAGCATGTGCTCGACAGCTTGTTCGGATTTGCGGTCGCGCTCGGCGTCGGCGAACGGCTGCTGCGGTGGGATCTGCCGCTGCCGAGCGCGGCGCGCGCCTACGCCGAGCGGCTGATACCCGACACCCGTCCGACGCTCGTCATCAATCCGTGCTCGCGGCACGTGCGGCGCAACTGGCCTCCCGCGCGCTTCGCGGCGCTCGCCGAGCACGCCGCCGGCCGCCTGCGGATGCGCGTGATACTCGCCGGCGGCCCGAGCGAGCTCGAGCGGCGCACGGGCGCCGAGATCGAGCGCGCCTGCTCCGCGTCTCTCATCAACCAGATCGGCAAGGACACCCTGCCGGAGCTGCTCGCGCTGCTCTCGCGCGCGACGGTGCTCGTGAGCCCGGACTCGGGCCCGGTGCACATGGCGACCGCGGTGGGCACGCCGGTCGTGGGGCTCTACGCCGCGACCAACCCGGCGAGGAGTGGCCCCTACCTGTCGGGCCGCTGGTGTGTGGATGCCTATCCGCGGGCGGCGCGCGCCTTCCGTGGCTGCGATCCCGCCGAGCTCCCGTGGAACCACAAGATCGAGGAGCCGGGCGTGATGGACCTGATCGGGGTCGATGAGGTCGCCGCGAAGCTCGATCAGTTGCTAGGATCGCGCCCATGAAGGACATCCTGGTCCCCATCTCACCGGGAGAACTGCTCGACAAGATCACCATCCTGAGGATCAAACAGGCTCGCATCCTCGATCCCGGCAAGCTCGCCAACGTGAAGCTGGAACTCGCGCTGCTCGAGCAGACCTGGCGCGACCGCGGCGGCGGGAGCCACGACCTCGCTCGGGATGAGCGCGCGCTCGAGGACGTCAACGAGCGACTGTGGGATATCGAGGACCGCATCCGCGACAAGGAGGCGAAGCAGAGCTTCGATCGCGATTTCATCGAGCTGGCGCGCGCCGTGTACGTCTGCAACGACGAGCGCGCCGCGATCAAGAAGCGCATCAATCTGCAGCTCGGGTCGCGCCTCGTCGAGGAGAAGTCCTACAAGCCGTACCGCTAGGGCACCCCCCGGAAATCAAGCATCACGCGAGCTGCGCCCTTCGGACGTGCGCCCGCGTCAGCGCTTCAGCGTGTACTCGGCTCCGCAGTACGGACACTTCGCCCAACCGCTCTCCTCGACGGCTAAATACACGCGCGGATGCGAGTTCCAGAGGTACATCTGCGGCATCGGACAGCTGAGCGGCAGGTCCTCGGGGCCGATCTCGTATTGATTCTGCGCGTTGGGCTCGATGAGGGGCTGGGTCGTCGCGACCATGGGCGTTGGACGGGCGTTGCATGCGACCGGCGGCCGGGAGGCGGGAATTATACCCGCGCGAGCGCGTCTCAAAGCGGCCATCGCGCCGCGCGCCTCAAGCGGCCATCGTGGCATTCCACAGCCGCGTCACCTCCTCGCGCAGCTCGCGGAACTCCGCCGCCGGTACGATCGGCGCCGCGCCGTCGAGGGCCAGGTGATGGGTGCGGGCGCGGTAGGCGCGGTACGCGCGGGTGAGGAGATCCACGCTCGCCTGCGGAACCAGGTCGGCCGACGCCACCGACTCGAGCTGGCGGATGGTGTCGGAGTACATCGCCACCGGCGGATACTCGGCGGCCCACTTGAGCGCCCAGTACTGGGCGAGAAACTCGATGTCGGCGATCCCTCCGGGATCCTGCTTGATGTCGAAGCGCAGCGCATCGCCCCGGGAGAGCTCGCGGCGCTGCCGCTCGCGCATGCTGCGCACCTGCTCGCGCAGGCGCTCGCGGCGCACGTGGCGGGAGAGCACCTCGAGCCGCACCCGCTCGAAGCGTGCGCGCAGCTCCGGCGAGCCTGCCACGGCGCGCGCGTGCAGCAGCGCCTGGTGCTCCCAGGTCCACGCCTCCTCGCGCTGGTAGTCGGCGAACGCGTCGATGTTGGTGACCAGCAGCCCTCCCTTGCCGCTCGGCCGCAGTCGCACGTCGACCTCGTAGAGCCGGCCGGCGGCGGAGTGCATGGTCAGGAGGTGCACGATGCGCTGCGCGAGCCGCACGAAGAACAGCTGGTTGTCGATGGGGCGCGCGCCGGTGGTCTCCTGCCGCTCGCCCTGCGAGTCGTGCAGGAACACCAGATCGAGGTCGGAGGAGTAGCCGAGCTCGATTCCGCCGAGCTTGCCGTAGCCGACGGCGCAGATGTTCACGGCGCGCGCGCTAGCGGCGTCGCCGCATCGTGGCAGGCCGAACTGCGCGGTGATCTGCCGCCAGCCGAGATCGAGGGCGCGCTCGACGATGAGCTCGGCGATGTCGGTGAGCCGGTCTGACACCTGCATGAGAGGCAGCGCCCCGGTGAGATCGGCGACGGCGACGCGAAACAGCGCCGCCCGCTGGAACTGCCGCAGCGCCTCCACCTGCTGCTCGGGGTCTTCCTCGCGCAGCTGCTCCAGGCGCGATTCGAGCTCGCGCTCGAATCCTGCGCGGTCCGGCGGCGGCGTCTGCAGCCGCTCGTCGATCAGCTCATCGAGCAGCAGCGGGTGTGCGGCGATCTGCGCCGCGAGGAACTCGCCGTGACCGCAGAGCTCCACGAGGCGCGCCCGAGCCGCGGCGTTCTCCTTCAGCAGCGCGAAGTATGCCGAGCGCTTGCCGGTCGCCTCGATGATCGCAAGGATGCGCCGCAGCACCGGCAGCTGCGCGCCGCTGCGCGCGACGTCCGCGAGCAGCGCCGGCAGCAGGGCCTGGAGGCGTTTGCGTCCCGGCTCATCGAGCCTGCGCACCAGCGACGAGGAGCGCAGCTCGAGCAGCAGCCGCGCGGCCTCCGCGCTGTCCTCGAAGCCGGCGCCCGCGAGCGCCTCCGCGAGCGCCGCGGTCTCGGCCTGGCTGTCCCAGAACCGTCCGAGATCGATGCGCACCGCGCCCTCATCGGGCTCCGCCCCGCCGAACACCACCAGGCGGAAGTGCCGCGTGACCCGCCCGCGGTGCTCATCGAGCTCGGCGAGGACTGCCGGCCAGTCGCGCGAGCCCATGGCGAGCGCGATGCGCTCGCGGGAGAGGGCCTCCGCGGGCACGCGGTGCACTTGGGCGTCGGCGAGCATCTGCAGGCGATTCTCGAGCCGGCGGAGGAAAGTGTAGGCGGCCCCGAGCTCCTCGGCGGCCTGCCGCGGAAGCAGGCGCGTCTCGCCGATGCGCGCGAGAGCGGCGAGGAGCGAGGGCGTCTGCAGGCGCCGGTCGCGCCCGCCCCGCGTGATCTGCAGCGCCTGGACGATGAACTCGATCTCGCGGATGCCGCCGGGTCCGAGCTTGATGTGGTCGGCGAGCTCGCGCCGCTGCATCTCGCGCTCCATCAGCGCCTTCATGTCGCGCAGGCTCTCGAACACCCCGTAGTCGAGATAGCGCCGGTAGACGAACGGGCGGATGGCGGCCGCGTCGATCTCGCCATAACGCTCAGCGCTCGTGACCGGGCGGGCCTTGACGTACGCATAGCGCTCCCAGTCGCGTCCGTGGCGCGGCAGGTAATCCTCGAACGAGGCGAAGCTCGAGACGAGCGGACCGGAATCCCCGAAGGGGCGCAGCCGCAGATCGACGCGCAGCACGAAGCCCTCGGGGGTCGGCGTTTCGAGGAGACGCACCAGCGCCTGCCCGAGGCGGGTGAAGAACTCCTCGTTGGCAATGCTGCGCGGGCCGTCGGTCTCACCGTGCTCCGGGAACAGCAGCACCAGATCGACGTCGGAGGAGAAATTGAGCTCGCCCCCGCCGAGCTTGCCCATGCCGATGACGACGAGCGGCTGAGCCTCGCCGCCCGCGGAGCGCGGCTCGCCGTAGCGCGTCACGAGTGCGCGACGGGCGTAGCCGAGCGCGGCGGCGATCGCGGCATCCGCGAAGGCGGTGAGATCGCCGAGCGTCTCGGTGAGGTCCGCCCAGCCGGCGAGATCACGCCAGGCGATGCGCACGAGCTCCCGCCGCCGCCAGCGGCGCAGCTCGGCGAGGAAGCTCGCCTCGGGCGCCGCCGGATCCGCGGGCAGTGCGGGAGCGCGCGCGGCGAAGTCCTCCGCCCCCAGGCGCCGCTCGAGATCGCCGCTCTCGATGAGGCCGGCAAAGACTTGCGGGTCACGCGCGCAGGATTGCGCCACGAAGTCGCTCGCGCTGAAGACCGCAGCAATCGAGTCGCGAACGGTGAGCGGCGCTCCCCCGAGCGCCTCTCTCGCGACGTCGCTGGCGTTGAGCGCTTCGAGCGACCCTGCAACGACCGCGGCCAGCTCGGCGCTGAACGGAGGTTCCCGACCCCCGCGGGTCAATTCCAGATGTTGCCCCCGAGATCGTGGAACGAGGCGCTGTCGGCCCGGCGGCTGAGGCCCCGGAAGCGCGTGGACGTCGCATACACCTGCGCGCCCTCGGAGGCATCGATGGCCGCGGCGTCGCCCTCGATCAGGCTGTTGTCGATGTGCACGTTGGCGGCGCGCGCCGACACCCCGACCCCGGTGGCGCTGATGTGACTGTTGGTGATGTGAATCTCGCAGCCGTCCTGGGCGCTCACCGCGTCGCCGTCGAATTCGAGATTGCGATTGTCGATGTGCAGGAGGCGCTGGCCCTGGCACACGATCGGCTCATGCCGACGCTCGATGGCGGCGCTCGTGACGGCGGTATCGCGCAGCCGCCCGCCTGCGGCGGGCGCCGGGGCTGCGGACGCCTTGATGCTGTAGCCCGGTCCGGACTTCAAGACCCGTCCGCCGGGCGCCTCCACCCTCGCCCTGGCCGGCGCGCGCTCCGCGGGCCGCGCGGGCTCGGTGCTGGATGGCTCGGGGGCTGCGGCCTCGTCGGCGCGGGCCGCGCCGGTGTCGGCGCCGAGCGGCTCTGCGGAGGCCGCCGGGCCCGCCGGGGCGGCGGGCGCCGCCTGGGGGGCCGCCTTCGCGGACGCGGAGCCCGTCGCCGGCGCCGCCACGCCGGCGATCAGCTGGTCCGCACGCACCACGCGCAGCTCGCCCGTGTCCTTCATCCGCACGGTGAAGGTGCGGCTCTGCTCGTCGGCCGCTACGACTTCGAACGCAGCGTTCCGCTCGAGGGCCGACCGCGCCCAGCTCATCTCGCCTTCACCCTGACGTGCGCACGCAGCGAGCGCCAGGAGTGCAATGCACGCCGGAGCTCGCAGGGCCCGGTACCGGACAGTAGCCATGGCTTGGCCTCCTTTGCCTCCGGACGATAAACCCGCGCGGGGGTGCGTGGAAGTAGGTGCACTGCGACATGGCGACGAAAAAAACAGGCCCCTGTACAGGGGCCTGCGAGGAATGCGCGGAATAGGGGGTCTTGTTCCGCGGCTTTCGGGGAAGTGCCCGGATGAGATCCGGGCACGACCCTTAACTGTTATGTAAAGCGTATCGGCTGCTGATTGCGGAATCGATACCTCTTTAGAGGGGGCGTTACATGTCCATTCCGCCCATGCCGCCCGGCGGGCCGCCGTGGCTGTGCTCCTCCTCCTTCGGAGCCTCCGCAACCATGACCTCGGTCGTGAGCAGCAGTCCCGCCACCGAGGCGGCGTTCTGCAGCGCCAGGCGCGCCACCTTGGTCGGATCGAGGATGCCCTCCTCGAGCAGATCCCCGTACCTGCCGGTAGCGGCGTTGTAGCCGAAGGCGCCCTTGCCTTCCTTCACGCGGTTGAGAACCACCGCGGCGTCCTCGCCGGCGTTGTCGACGATCTGGCGCAGCGGCTCCTCGATGGCGCGGGCGAGAATGCGGATGCCGACCGCCTGGTCCTCGTTGGCGGCCTCGAGCTTCTCGAGCACCCTCTGCGTCCGCAGCAGCGCCACGCCGCCGCCCGGCACCACGCCTTCCTCGACCGCGGCCCGGGTCGCATGCAGCGCGTCCTCGACGCGCGCCTTCTTCTCCTTCATCTCGATCTCGGTGGCCGCGCCCACCTTGACGAGCGCGACACCGCCGGAGAGCTTCGCCACGCGCTCCTGCAGCTTCTCCTTGTCGTAGTCGGAGGTCGCCTCTTCGGCCTGCTGGCGGATCGACTCGATGCGCGCCTTGATGTCGGTGGGCTTGCCGGCGCCGTCGATGATGGTCGTGTTCTCCTTCTCGACGACCACCTTCTTCGCCTCGCCGAGGTCGTTCACCGACGCCTTCTCGAGCGTCAGTCCGACCTCATCCGAGATCACCGTGCCGCCGGTGAGGGTGGCGATGTCCTGCAGCATGGCCTTGCGGCGATCGCCGAAGCCGGGCGCCTTGACGGAGGCGACCTTGAGGATGCCGCGGATGTTGTTGACGACGAGCGTCGCCAGCGCCTCACCCTCGACGTCCTCGGCGACCACCAGCAGCGGCCGGCCGGATTTCGCCACGGCCTCGAGCAGCGGCAGGAGCTCGCGGATGTTGGAGATCTTCTTGTCGACCAGCAGGATCATCGGCTTTTCCAGCTCCGCGGTCTGGTTCTGCTGATTGTTGATGAAGTACGGCGAGAGGTAGCCGCGGTCGAACTGCATGCCCTCGACCACTTCGAGCTCGTTGTCGAGCCCCGAGCCTTCCTCGACCGTGATCACGCCCTCCTTGCCGACTTTCTCCATCGCTTCAGCGATGGTCTTGCCGATCGACTCGTCGGCGTTCGCCGAGATCGTGCCGACCTGCGCGATCGCCTTGGAGTCCTTGCAGGGCTTGGAGAGCCTCTTGAGCTCCTCGACGACGGCGATGACCCCCTTGTCGACGCCGCGCTTGATATCCATCGGGTTGCGCCCCGAGGAGACTGCCTTGAGCCCCTCGCGGATGATCGCCTGCGCGAGCACGGTGGCGGTCGTCGTGCCGTCGCCGGCCTCGTCGGAGGTGTTGGACGCGACTTCCTTCACCATCTGCGCGCCCATGTTCTCGAATTTGTCCTTGAGCTCGATCTCCTTCGCCACTGACACCCCGTCCTTGGTGACGGTGGGCGCGCCGAAGCTCTTCTCGAGCACGGCATTACGGCCCTTGGGGCCGAGGGTCGCCTTGACGGCGTTGGCGAGGACGTTCACGCCGCGGAACATGCGCTGGCGTGCGTCATCGCTGAAACGAACTTCTTTCGCTGCCATTGTCGTGATCCTTCCGCTTACTTGCCTTCAATCACGGCCATGACGTCTTCCTCGCGCATGACCACCAACTCATCCCCCTCGACCTTGACCTCGGTTCCGCTGTACTTGCCGAACAGGATCTTGTCGCCGACTTTCACGTCGAGAGGCCGCACCTTGCCGTCTTCGAGAATCTTGCCTTTACCGACCGCGACGATCTTTCCCTGGATGGGCTTCTCCGCCGCGGTATCGGGAATCACGATACCGCCCGGGGAGGTACGCTCCTCTTCCAGGCGCTTTACGATGACGCGGTCATGAAGAGGACGAATCTTCATGGTTAACGCTCCTTAAGGTCTTTCGGTGAAAATGGTTGAACTTAACGCCCCGGGGCTGTTAGCACTCCCCCGTCGCGGCTGCTAATGATATGGAGGGAAATTCGAAATTCAAGTCGTCGCCGGGGTTTTTTCGATTCCTTTGCCCCTCTTTCGGGACCTGCGGCCGGGCCCGGGGGCCTGCGGCCGGGGCGGGGAGGACGCCGGCCGGCTTCCGGGGAACCCGTGCCCGCTCGCTAAGGATGAACCGCAGTTCCTGCCGTTCGTCAAAAGGCTGAGCTATAAAAGCCCCCGAAATCCGTAGGACTTCCCGCTTACCACCCGTGACCCGACATATTCCGACTGCGCTGCTCCTCCTCTGCGTGAGCCTGGCCGTGCGATCCCCGGCCGCGCCCCCGGATCCGACTCCGGCCCCCGCCCCCGCTTCGGCCGGCAAGGGGGGCCTCACGGCGCTCATGGACTCACTCAAGCCGAGCGGGGACGAGTTTCTGCAGCCGGACCAGGCGTTCCGCTTCGATGCGCTCGCCGATGGCGCCGACCGCGCGCGGCTCAACTGGGAGATCGCCGAGGGCTATTACCTCTATCGCACCCGAATCAAGGTGAGCACCCCGAGCCGTCAGGCCCAGCTCGGCACGCCCCAGATGCCGGGCGGCGAGTTCAAGACCGACGAGTACTTCGGCAAGCAGGAGATCTACCACCACGAGCTGGCCGCCACGGTGCCGGTCGCACGCGCGGGCGGAGGAGCGTTCGAGCTGCCGCTCGAGGTCACGTACCAGGGCTGCGCGGAGGCGGGCCTGTGCTACCCGCCGATCACCAAGCGGGTGAGCGTGACGCTGCCCGCGGGCGGCGCCTCGACCGGCACGGCTTCCCAGGGCTCGCCCGGCAGCTCCGCGGACGGCCGCCCCGGCGGCGGCTCACCGGGACCTGCCGAGCAGGACTGGTTCGCCTCGCTCATCCGCAGCGGCAGCCTCCTCAGCATGCTCGGCTGGTTCTACCTCGCCGGGCTCGTGCTCGCCTTCACGCCTTGCGTGCTGCCCATGGTGCCGATCCTCTCCGGACTCATCGCGGGCGGCGGCAGGCACATCACCCCCGCGCGCGGTTTCGCGCTCTCCGCAGCGTACGTGCTCGGCATGGCGCTCACCTACACGGTCGCCGGCATCGCCTGCGCGGCCGCGGGCCGTCAGGTGCAGGCGGTCTTCCAGCAGTGGTGGGTTCTCGCCTTGTTTGCACTCGTCTTCGTGGCGCTCGCGATGTCGATGTTCGGCCTGTTCACGTTGCAGATGCCGGTTGCGATCCAGACACGCATCGCCAGCCTCAGCAATCGCCAGTCCGCGGGCACCTTCGGCGGAGTCGCCGTCATGGGCGCCTTGTCGGCGCTCATCGTCACCACCTGCGTTGGGCCCGCGCTCGTCGGAGCGCTGCTCGTGATCAGCCAGAGCGGTGAGCTCGCGCGCGGGGGCGCCGCGCTCTTCGCCATGAGCATCGGCATGGGTACGCCGCTTCTCGTGGTGGGCGCCTCGGCGGGCCGGCTGTTGCCCAAGGCAGGCCCCTGGATGGAGCTCGTCAAGAAGCTCTTCGGCGTCATGATGCTCGCGGTGGCCGCGTGGATGCTCGTGCGCATCGTGCCGGAGCGCGTGGCGCTCCTGTTGTGGGCCGTGCCCGCCCTCGTTCTCGCGGCGCTCCTGTGGGCCGAGTCGCGGGCGCGCTCGGCCGCTGCCTGGGGTTTGCGCGTGGCGGGTGTCGTCGCGGGCCTCTACGGTGTGGCGCTGACCGCCGCCTCCGCGCTCGGCGGAACCGATCCGCTCGCGCCCCTTCCCGCCCTCGGCGCGAGGGCCCACGCGCTGCCGTTCCACGTCATCAAGTCCGTCGCCGATCTCGACCGTGGCGTCGCCGAGGCGAAGGCGAGCGGCCGCACCGTGCTCGTGGATTTCTCGGCGGACTGGTGCACCTCGTGCAAGGAGATGGAGCGTTACACCTTCACCGACCCGGCCGTGCAGGCAGCACTCCGCAACACGGTGCTGCTGCGCGCCGACGTCACGCGCAACGACGCCGACGATGAGGCACTGCTCCGGCGCTTCGGGATCTTCGGACCCCCGACGATCGCCTTCTATGGGGCGGACGGGCGGGAGCGCAGCGGGTATCGCGTCGTGGGATACATGAAGGCGGACGCCTTCGCCTCGCGCACCCGCGCGGCGTTCGGCTCGCCGCCGTGAGCGACGGCCAACCCCCACACAGCCGCGCCGGCGCGGGCGGCGCGTCGTTCGCTGCCGCCGTGTTGATCGCGAGCGCCGCCGGCGGTTTCCTCGCCTATCGTCTCGCGCACCCGACGCGCGCGGCGCTCCGTGCGGCATCGCCCGTGCCGACCGCTCCGGCAGCGGCACCTGCGGGGCCGCCCGCCGCCGAGGCGACGCCCTCTGCTGCCGCCTCGGCCGCATCCCCGGCGGCTAAGATCCCCGAGGTGTTGCCGGACCTGACTCTGCCGGGACTCGACCGCACACCCCACCGGCTCACCGACTGGAAGGGCCACGCGTTGCTCGTGAATTTCTGGGCCACCTGGTGCGAGCCCTGCCGGCGGGAGATCCCGCTGCTGAGGAGCCTGCGCCGCGAGCGCTCGGCCGAGGGCCTCGAGGTCATCGGCATCGCGATCGACTATTCCGACGCGGCCGAGAAGTACGCGCGTGAGGCGCGCATCGACTATCCGGTGCTGCTCGGCGAGCAGGGAGGCTACGAGGCGGCCGCCGCCTTCGGGATGGAGCCGGTGCTGCCCTTCAGCGTCTTCGCCGATCGTACCGGGAGAGTCGTGACGCTGAAGGTGGGCGAGTTGCACCCGGATGAGGCGGGCTTCATCCTCGATCGGGTTCGGGATGTCGAAGCCGGGCGCTTGAGCCTTTCGGCCGCGCGCGAGCAGATCGAAGCCGGAATCGGCCGCCTGAACCTCCGGCGGGCGGCCTCCGTCCGGGACGGGGCGCATTAGACCAAGTCCTGCCAGATCCTCGCAAATCGCAACAAGAAGTACCCAAATACCGGCGAATTAGGTTACATTCGCGCAGTTTCGCAGGTCCGAAGGACTCCCGAAGAAGTCGCGCGCATGGCCCGAGTGCTGCTGCTGAATGGCCCTAACCTGAACCTCCTCGGCACCCGGGAACCTGCCCTGTACGGCACGGACACGCTCGTCGCCATTGAGCAGCGCGCCCTGGAGGTGGCCCGGGAGCTCGGTCACGAGCTCCTCGCCTTCCAGAGCAACGCCGAGCACGAGCTCATCCAGCGCATCCAGCGGGCGCCCGCCGACGCCGTCGCGTTCATCATCATCAATCCGGGAGCGCTGACCCATACCAGCATCGCGCTGCGCGACGCGCTCGCCGGCGCGGCCCTGCCCTTCATCGAGGTGCACCTGTCCAACATCTTCGCCCGCGAGCCGTTTCGCCGGCATTCCTATGTCTCGGACATCGCCGTCGGTGTGATCACCGGCCTCGGAGCCTGCGGCTACGAGGCAGCCGTGCGCGCGGCCGCGGCGAGACTCGCGCGCTCCCCTTGAGCGGGCGCGGTTTCGCAGTTTCCGGTTTTCCCGAGGGCATGAGCGGCATGGACATCAGAAAGATAAAGAAGCTTATCGAGCTCCTCGAAGAGTCGGGCATCGCCGAGATCGAGATCAAGGAGGGCGAGGAGGCGGTGCGCATCAGCCGCATGCCGACCGGTACCGGCGCCGCTCCTCAGCTCACGCAGGTGGTGGGCCCCGGGTCGCCGTCCGCCGCCGCCGGCAGCGCCGGGGGTGCGCCCGCGACGCCGTCTGCGCTCCCTGCGGCCGGGAGCGCGGCCCCGAAGCCGAGCGAGCACGTGGTCACCGCCCCGATGGTGGGGACCTTCTACGCCGCGCCCACCGCGGGAGCCAAGCCCTTCGTCGAGATCGGCGATGAGATCAAGGTCGGGCAGGTGCTGTGCATCATCGAGGCGATGAAGATGATGAACCAGATCGAAGCCGACCGGGCCGGGCGCATCACCTCGATCATGGCGCAGAACGGCGACCCGGTCGAATTCGGCCAGCCACTGTTCGTCCTCGAATAAGCCGCTCATGATCGAGAAGATCGTCATCGCCAACCGCGGCGAGATCGCGCTGCGGATCCTACGGGCCTGCCGCGAGCTCGGCATCAAGACGGTCGCCGTGCACTCGACCGCGGATTACAGCCTGAAGCACGTGCTGCTCGCCGACGAGTCGGTGTGCATCGGGCCGCCGCCTTCCATCGCCAGCTACCTCAACATGCCGGCGATCATCAGCGCGGCCGAGGTCACCGACTCGGTGGCGATCCATCCGGGCTACGGCTTCCTCGCCGAGAACGCGGACTTCGCCGAGCGCGTGGAGAAGAGCGGCTTCGTGTTCGTCGGCCCGAAGGCCGAGACCATCCGCATCCTGGGCGACAAGGTCTCCGCGATCCAGGTCATGAAGTCCCACGGGGTAGCGTGCGTGCCGGGCTCGGACGGGCCGCTCGGGGACAACTCCGACGAGAACCTGCGCATCGCGCGCGACATCGGCTACCCGGTGATCATCAAGGCCTCCGGCGGCGGCGGCGGGCGCGGCATGCGCGTGGTGCACGCCGAGGCCTCGCTCCTCAATGCGATCGGCATCACGCGCGCGGAGGCGCGCGCCGCCTTCGGCAACGACCAGGTCTACATGGAGAAATTCCTCGAGCGGCCGCGGCACATCGAGTTTCAGGTGCTGGCGGACGCGCACGGCAACGTCATTCACCTCGGCGAGCGCGACTGCTCGATGCAGCGGCGCCACCAGAAGGTGCTCGAGGAGGCGCCGGCGCCCGGCCTCACGCCGCGCCAGCGCCGCTTCATGGGCGAGCGGTGCGTGGAGGCGTGCCGCGCGGTCGGCTACCGCAGCGCCGGCACCATGGAGTTCCTCTACCAGGACGGGGAGTTCTACTTCATCGAGATGAACACGCGCATCCAGGTCGAGCATCCCGTCACCGAGCTCATCACCGGCATCGATCTCGTGAAGGCGCAGCTGCTGATCGCCGCGGGTGAGCGGCTGCCCTACAGCCAGAGCGACGTGCAGATCCGCGGTCACGCCCTGGAATGCCGCATCAACGCCGAGGACCCGAAGACCTTCATGCCCTCGCCTGGGCCGATCCGGCTGTGGCACGCGCCGGGCGGCCCCGGCATCCGGGTCGACAGTCACGTCTACTCCGGCTACAACGTGCCGCCCTACTACGATTCACTGGTCGGCAAGATCATTGCGCACGGCGATACGCGCGAGACCGCCATCGCGCGCATGAAGAATGCGCTCGCCGAGATGGTGATCGAGGGGATCAAGACCAACGTGGCGCTGCATCAGGAGATCTGCAACCACGCGGCTTTCCAGAAGGGCGGCACCGACATCCACTACCTCGAGCGGCGTCTGGGACTGCGCTGACCCAAGCGCTGAGCGCCGCGCCTCGGATGAGCCCCGCGCGCCGGGTGCGATCGGATCCCGGCGCATAATCCCCCCATGTATCTCGAGCTCTCGTTCGATCTCGGGGCGGTGGACAGCCAGGCTGCGGAAGGAGCCTGCTGGGCGTGCGGCGCGAGCGCGCTGACCTTCGTCGACGCGCGCGATGATGCCGTAAACCACCCCACGAAATCCGGCCCAACGTGCGAGGCGAACTCCTCGCCATTCGACAAGACGCCGTATTTCGTGGGGACCCCGGTGCTCGAGCCCGCCCCCGGGGAGTTTCGTCTCTGGCCGAGGACGCGCTTGAGGTGCCTGTTCGCCCGCGAGTGCGATGCGCCGGCCATCGCGCGCGCGCTCGGCGCCGCGCTCGGGCTCGACCCGATGAGCATCGAGGTGCGGGCGGTGGCCGACCGCGTCTGGGAGCGCGAGTGGCTCGAGCACTTTCATCCGATGCGCTTCGGTCACCGGCTCTGGATATGTCCGCGTCACGAGCGCGTCAGCGCTCCCGGTGCCGTCGTCGTGGCGCTCGATCCGGGACTCGCATTCGGCACCGGCACTCATCCGAGCACCGCGCTGTGCCTCACGTGGCTCGATGCGCAC
>Ga0209471_1000164_pt1 | contig 49185 bp, 50 predicted proteins | sample GraSoiAngelo_128_FD_185885 | JGI IMG/M metagenome (GOLD analysis project Ga0209471, IMG submission 185885) | Grasslands soil microbial communities from the Angelo Coastal Reserve, California, USA - 14_0927_12_20cm (SPAdes) (version 2) | ecosystem: Environmental > Terrestrial > Soil > Grasslands ... | reverse complement strand
GATCCGGCGGAGTTCACCGCCCGAAGCATCCGCAACATCCCGCTTGGCCGGCACGGACGGCCGGACGAACTCGCGGGCGCGGTCGTTTTTCTGGCAGGCGACGCGGCGAGCTTCATCACCGGCACTACGCTCTCGGTGGACGGCGGGGAGTACGGCGGCCTGTTCTAGGGCCAGCGTCCGGCAAAGGGCTCGACGGTAGGCGCCGTTTTCCAATCCTCACGAACCGGCGCGAACACGTCAACCACCGATGCGCCATCGGCACCGGCCCTGGCCGAGTGAGGAACCCCGCCGGCGATGGAGTAGGTCTCCCCCACCCCTAGCTCCCGCGATTGGCCGGCGATCGTCATCGTCACTGACCCACGCTGCACGAATCCAACCTGCTCGTTGTCGTGCCGGTGCTCGGGTACGAGCACGCCCGGATCGATGTCGACGAACCCAATCGTGACTCGTTCGGCGTGCAGCGGACGAGCGACGACGCCCTCCCAGATGCGCGCGGGCGTCAGCTTCGCGACGGCCTGAAAGACATTCATCGTGATCCTCCTCGTGATTTCCGGCCCCCACCCTGCCCTCCGTTGCGTGCTGCCATGGTCGCGCCGGCGTCGGCGATCTTCTTGCGTAACTCTTGCGGCGCGATGACTTCGACAGCGTCGCCCCAGCCCAGGATCCAGGGCGTGATCTCGACGGTCCCGGTGACGGTGACGGTCATGTCCACCGAGCCCTTGGGGCCATCGCTGAGCTTTTGCGATGGATGCCAGGTCGACTCCCTGACCCTGGCGGCCGCCGGCGGAAAAAACCGCAGCCGGACTTCGACCGGATCGCCGGAGTGGTAGATCCCCCAGGCCCCCGACAGGTAGCGGTTGATATCGAATTCCGCCGGGATCGCGTAAGTCTCGGTCATCGGCTCCGCCCGGGTGATGCGTTCCAGCTTGAAGGTCCGCATCTCGCCCAGCCCGCGATCGCGTGCGACGACGTAGCTGCTGTGTCCAATCAGCGACGGCTCGAGAAAGTAGGGCTCGATCAGCCGCGGCTTGACGGCGTGATCCGCGCTTGGGTACCAGATGCGCACGACCTTGCGACCAGCCCAGCCGAGGGCCACGGTCTGGAGCACCCTCGAATAGACAGGGTTCGGCGGCCGCGCCGCCATCTGACGCACGGTGGCATGCACGTATTCGGCGACCGGAGCGGGCAGCACCGCCGCCAGCTTGGTGAAGGCGTCGCCCACGTCGGGGTCCGCTTCATCGCTGTGGCGGGACATCAGACGCACGCCCATCAGCAGCGCCATCGCCTCGCGCAGCGTGAACTTGACTGGCGCGATGAAGTAGTTGGGGTCGATGGCGATCCGTCCGGCCTCCTCGTAGACCGGGACGTTCATGGCCTCCAGCGCCTTGACGTCTCGATAGGTCGTGCGCGGGTTGACGCCGGTCCGACGCGCGATCTCGCCGGTCGTCAACCCGCGCGGATTGCCCTGAAGGAGCGTCTGGATCTTGAGGATGCGCGCCCCCCGGTCCCCCTTCTCGAACGAGCCCACTTCGTCGCTCAGTTTAGGCGCTGCTGTCGCGACGCCGGCTGATGCGGAATAAATTCAGCCCTCGTTCTATAATGGGCGCTGATTTCGCGCTCGCATCTGCCATCGCGCCAGGCACAATTCGCGTGGTTAACGGGGGATTTGTGGCCCTTCGCCTGCTTCATTTCGCTGACCTGCATCTGGACCGGTCCTTCGCGAGCGAGCGCCTCTACGGCGTTGGCGCGCAACGCCGTCGCGGCGACCTGCGCGCCGCCCTGCAGCGGATCGTCGAGCGCGCCAGCCAGGCGAAGGTCGACCTGATCACCTGCGCCGGCGATCTCTTCGAGCAAGATCACGTCACCCGCGATACGGCCGGCTTCTTGGTGCAGACCCTGGGCAACGCCGGCCTGCCGGTGCTGATCGCGCCCGGCAACGCGGATCCGGCCGTGCCCAGCTCACCCTACCGGTATCTCCGGTGGCCCGATAACGTCACGATCGCAACCCATGATGAGTTGCGCCCGTACCGCTATGGTGACGTGCACATCTGGGCGGCCGGCTTCACGGGCCCTGAGGTCTCGGAGGCGCCGCTGCGGGATTTCACCCGGCAGGACGAGGGCACACATCTCCTGTTGGTGCACGCCTCGGATATGAGCCAGCTCCCGGAAGGTGTGACACCCTACAAGCCGATCCTGCCAACCCAGGTGGAGCAGGCCGGATTCCGCCACGCACTCCTCGGTCACTATCACGAGGCACGCACGGGCGGCCCGATGACGTATCCGGGTAGTCCCGAACCGTTGGGGTGGCATGAAACCGGGCGGCATTGCACCGCGCTCGTGACGATCGAGGATGATGGCGCGGTGCACGTGTTGCTGGAGGACGTCAATCAGCGCCAGTTCGCCCAGGAGACGATCGATATCACCGGCATGACAAGCCCCGACCAGGTGCGCGACGCGGTCTTTGCGATTCGCGAGGGCAAGCACCTGGAGGGCGCCGTCATCCGGGCGACGCTGGTCGGCGAACGGGCCCGTTCGTTGAGCATCGATCGGCAGGCGCTGTCGACCGAGTGTAGCGACGGGTTCGCCTATCTCGAGTTCCTCGACCAGTCTCGTGTCTCGCACGACCTCGAGGCGGCGACCCAGGAGTTCACCAGCCGCGGAGAAATGGTTCGCAAGCTCGTCGATCACAAGCAGGGATCACGCCAGGAGGAACAGACGGTTGGTCGAGCGCTGCAGCTGGCGCTCGATGCCTTCGACGAATGACGTTTAGCCTGTACGTGGTGAATCGTTCATGCGCCTGACCCGCATCGAGGTCGAAGGCTTCGGCACCCTTCAAGGGATGGATCTCCGCTTCGGTCCCACGATGAACCTCGTCGTGGGCCCCAACGAGGCCGGGAAGTCGACACTGCAGGAAGCGATCGTGAGCGGCCTCTATGGTCTCGAGACCGGCGACCGGCGATCAGCCATCGCCGAGCGCACCGATCGCTGGCGGCCGTGGGAGGGCGGGGGCTTCGGCCTCGCGCTCGAATTCGAGCTGGACGACGGCTCGAGGCTACGGGTCGAGCGCGACCTCGATGCCGACTCGGTCCGCGTCCTCGATCTCGCCACCGGCGCGGAGCTCAGCGACCGGTTCGAGCGCGACCCCTGGGGTGGCCTCCAGATAGGGCGGCAGTTGCTCGGCATCAGCCGCGACATCTACACCAACACGGCCTGCATCTCGCGCAGCGAGGTGTTGCGCCTCGAGGACGCCGGCAGCATCAAGGAAGCGATCGTGGCGCTGGCCGACTCGGCGCATCCGGACCGAACCGCACAAGGCGTGCTCGACCGGCTGCGCCAGGAACGAGCCCAGCGCATCGGGAAGCCACGCGGACGTACGGGTCCGCTCCACGACCTTGAAAGCCGGCTCTCGGACCTGGAGCGGCAAATCGCCGCCGCCCGCCAGGCTCGGGGCGCGGTCGACGAACTGGCCCAGAAGCGCGAGACCGTGTCGGCATTGACCGAGGCGGAGCTGGCTGTCGTCCAGCTGCTCGACGCCGCCGTCCTGGCGTCCCGCCTGGACGAGGCCCGTCATCGCCTCGAGCGCGTGGAGACGCTGGAGAAGGCGATCGGTGATGAGCGGATGCGACAAGAGGATCACACCCGCTTTGCCATGTTCCCGCTCGACCGCCAGGCCGAGGTCCAGGAGCTGCGTAGCCACCTGCGGGCGACTCGCGAGGCGCAGGAGGACTTCGAGCGCCGAGCCACCGAGAACGCCGCGCAGGTGCAGCAGCTCGAGGCCGAGCGTGCCAAGCTCGAGCAGGATGCGCAAGGTCACCAAACCCGCGCCCGGGGCATCGACGCCGCGGCGCTCGAGCAGGAACCAGTCGTCCGTGAACTGCTGAGCTCTCTCAATGTCGCGGATGCCCAGGCCCCCGAGGTCCATTTGCGCGCCCAGACGGCGGCCGAAGAGGCACGGCGGATCGCCGAGCGGCACCCTGGTTTGGTCGGCCAGAACCTCGATTGGCCCGCCCGCCAAATGGAGTTCCAGCGCGTCTACTCGGAATGGCGCGAGCGCCACAACGTCGCCACCGAGGCGCGTACCCGCGCCGGTGCCGAGCTCCCCCCGCGGCTGGAGCAGCTCAAGCACGACATCGCACGCTACAAGGAAGTTCCGGATGTCATCAAGTCGGGTCAGCAAGCCGAAGAGGCGATGCGGCGTGAGGAAGCCATGGCCGAGCGCGCCCGCAGCCGGCAGCGAACCTTCCTTGGCGCCATGCTCGGTGGCCTGCTGCTGACGGCGATGGCGATCCTGGTCGCCTTCCTCGCGCTGCAAGGCGGGATGCCCTTGCCACTCAGCGGCGCGGCTTTCTTCCTGCTCGGCATGGGCGTGCTGTCCACGGGCATCGGCATCTGGGTCCGCGGCGCCGCCGTCCGGGAGGTCGATCGCCGCCTTCGGTCCAAAGACGAGGCTCGCGTCAAGCGCCGGGAGATCCTGCAACCCTGGGGCGTCCGCAGCTCGGGCGAGCTGCAGCAGGCGCTCGTCGAGCACCTCCAGAAAGTCCGCTACGATGCCACCCGCCTCGAGCTCGATCGCCAGGCCACCGAGTTGGAAGAGCGAGCGCAGATCGCCGGTCGGAGCCTGCGCGAGCTGGTCGGATCCTGGGGACTACCCCAGCCTGCCCCCAGCGAAGAGGCGGTCGCGGAGACCGCCAGGGACGTGGAATCGCTGGCTCAGGACAGTCAGGCGTGGAACGCCGCCAGCCAGCGCTCGCTGGAGGCGTCGCGGGCCGAGACCGAGATGGACCAGCGCCGGGAATCGCTCCGGCAGCAGCTCCACAGCCTGCTCGACCGCCTCGGGTTCGACCGGCGGGAGGCGTTGGGCGCCGCCCGCGACTTTATCGCCAGTTGCGAAGCCGAGCGCCAGGCGCAGCAGGTTCGCACCCGGATCGAGCAGCTTGACGCCCAGCTGGCGCAGCTTCGCTCTCCCGGAGAGCGCTCGACTGCCGAACGCGCGAAGGCTGATGAGTACGCCCGGCAACTGGCGGCGATCTACGCGCGGTCCGGGATCGCCGATCCCGATATGGAGGCCGGGGCTGTGGCCTGGGAAGCCGGCGTCAGCCACGCCGAGGCCTACCGGACGTCGAGCGTTCGGCTGGCTGAGCTGGAATCCCAGCGCGGTGGCGTGACCGCGGACGAAGCGGGGTCGCTGCGTCAGCTGGTGGACGACCTCACCCGCCAGCTAGGCGAGGTGGGTGCCAACGTCGACCCGGTGCGTGCGGCCGAATTCGCGGCGCTCCCCCTGGCCGAGCTCGAACGGCAGCGCGACCAGCACCGCAGCGTCAAGGAGCGAGCCCAGGAGGAACGGGCCCGCGCCGAGGAGCTTCTGAACGATCGGCTATCCCAGACCGGCGATGTCGCTTCCCTCGAGGAGGAGATCGCCACCGTCCGCGAACAGCTGCAGGAACTAGAGGCCGAGGCCCACGCCTATGACCTCGCCATCGAGACGCTGGAGGCGGCGTCGAAGTCAGTGCGTCGAGCCGTCATCCCCCGCCTCAAGTCGGCCCTACAAGGCCAGCTCTCCCCCATCACAAACGGCCGCTACCGCGACGTGCGGATCGGGGAAGATCTCGCGCTATCGGTCAAGACCCAGGATCAGCGGGCATATAAGGATGTCGATAATCTCAGTCTTGGCACCCGCTCGTTGATCTACTTGCTCGAGCGCCTGGCCCTGGCGCGGATCATCGGCGGCAACGCGGAGCCACCGCCCTTGCTGCTCGACGAAGCGCTGGTGCACGCCGATCGCCGCCGGCTGCGGGCGGCCATGGACGAGCTGGGCCGCCTCGACCACCAGGTCATCCTCTTTTCGAAGGATGAGGCGCTCGCCGACCGCGCCGAGAAGAACGAGGACTGGACCATCATCCGGCTTCCGGGGCCATCTCTCGTCCCAGCCTCCGCCGAGGGAACCCCGGCCAACGGCTCCAGCCCCGACCAGGTCGAAGAAGAAGTCTCGAGGTCTTGATGACCGGGCGGTTGCGTCGTCCAGCGGCCCATCGCGCCCTCGGCCGAAATCACGACGGCCTCGTGTGCGCGTACAGGCCGCATACGACGCCCGCCCGATTACGCGCGAAAGCGCGGCTCGGCCTGCGGCCTCGCTGATCTCCTAAGTCGGGGGAAGTTGCGACAGACAGCTGTCAAAACGGGGGGTTAGGCTCGCGTCATGGGCAATGTCATTCCGTGGTCGCAGATCCATCCGAGCATTACAAGTCAAGAGCCCTTTGTCGCGGTCGTCATCATCGATCCCCAGCGCCAGATCTGCGTCAGCGAAATGATCCCCTTCGAGGTGGAATCGCTCGCCAACGCGGACGTAGCCGCTCCAGAAGTGATCGCGGCTGCCCAAGCGGCAGCGGCGAAGGTCGCGAGCGGTTATCGGGCCCGTCGCAAGCAGACCCCCGACTCGGACCTCCCAGGCGAGGTGGCGGCGGACAAGCGCGGCTCCCTGCGCGTGCTGAACGGCGGGAAGCGCTAAATGCGCAGGCGCGCTTCGAGGCCGGCTTTCACTGCTGGCCACTCACTCTCGATTACCGAGAAGATCACCGTGTCGCGGTAGCTCCCGTCCGGACGGATCCGCTGATTGCGCAGCATTCCTTCGTATTGGGCGCCCAGCTTCTTGATGGCGGCCTGCGAGTGGAGGTTGCGGATGTCGGTCTTGAGCGCCACTCGGATGGCGCCCCAGTCCTCGAACGCGTGGCGCATTAATAAGTACTTCGCCTCGGGATTGACGACACTACCCCAGGTGTCCGGCGCATACCAGGTCCAGCCGATCTCGACGTTTCGGTCATCCTCCTGGACGTCCAGGTAACGGGTGCTGCCGACCAGCCGGCCGGTCGCTATGAGGATCACCACGAACGGATACTCACGGCCCGTCGATTCGGCCTGCTTCGCTTTCTTCAGCCAGCCCTCCATCGCTTGCGGTTCCAGCGGACGGCTCGGCATCCACTCCCAGATTTCGGCGGCGCGCCCAGCCTCGAGTAGCGCGGCGGAATGCACCGGACCCATCGGCTCGAGCCGGATGTGCTTCCCGGTCAACGTGATTGGTCCAAGCGAGGGCATCGAGGGGAATAAGGCTAGAAGGGCCGCGCCACCATGAGAAAGACGACGACCACCAGTAACAGCCAGGCCACCAGCTGGACGGTCATGGCGGCGCCGGCGACGGTCCCGGAGGTCTCTCCGGTAGCGCTGCGGGCCCGGCGCAGGTTGGGCGCGAGAAACGCTCCGTCCAGTCCCATGGCCGCCACGAAGAGCAGGACGCCGAGCAGGAGCCACCCCGTAAAAAACTTGAACGTCCCGATCCACAACAGGAGACCAGTGATCAGTACCAGCGCCGAGCCGACGTAGACCATCACCACCTGCACGCGCCAGGCGAACTGGTAGAGCACGTGCTGGGCCAGGTCGGCGGCGCGCGCCGCCATCGGCCGCAGCAAGACGTGGCTGGTCACGCCGCCGAGGAGGAAGATGGCGCCGAACACGTGCAGCGTTTTCAGCACCACCACGTCAGCAGCATAACGGTCCGCCGCCTTTTCCACGCCGGAGGCGGCTAGATTACCGCCGCCTTTTCCACACCGTTGGCGGCTGCATAACCGCCGGCTCCCGTTTATAGTTGCTCCGTGCCAGACGACCCGCGCGGGCAGGCCGAGGTCCTCATACCCAGCGCGTGGCTTCTTCCGAACCTCAGCCTCGATGCCGTTCGCGCCCTACAGCGCGGCGATACGACCTCCGATCTCGAGAAGGGAGATCTCCGGCTCGCCGGCGTCGAGGTGCTCGTCGCCCGCAATTGGGTGAAGGAAGAGTTTTGGCCGCGCATCCAGGACGCGGTACAAAAGGGGTATGCGGCGGAGAAGACCTACACCTTCATGCGCGCGCACGCCGACCGGCGAGGAAGCCGGCGCCCAAAGAAATAGGGCACGAATTAGCTCGCTTCCCGCTTCGGCGACGGGACCATGATCAGGTTCTCGTCCTCACGCGGGGCAAAGGCGCAGACGCGATTGCGACCCAGCGCCTTGGCTTTGTAGACGGCACGATCGGCCGCCGCCAGCAAGTCGGATGCGGTCCGCCCGTGAGTCGGGAACAGCGCGGCCCCGATGCTGACGCTCGCCGGGACCGAGCCGTCTCCGCCCTTCAGCACGATCGACTCGACCCCGCGGCGGATTCGCTCGGCCACCGCCATCGCTTCGGGGAGCGTGGTTTCCGGCATGAGGACGACAAATTCGTCGCCGCCGAAGCGGGCCGGCACATCGTACTCGCGCAGCGACGCCCGGATCGCGTCGGCCACGCGGCGGATCATCTGATCGCCCACCAGGTGACCATAACGGTTGTTGACGTCGCGGAGTAGGTCGAAGTCAGCGAGAACGACACTAAGGGGACGGCCGAAGCGGCGGGCGCGCTCGATCTCAGCCTGCGCCAGCTGGTTCCAGTGCTTCATATTGGCCAACTCGGTCTTCGGGTCCGTCCGCGCCTCCTCTTTGAGGCTGGGGACCAGCAGCGACCGGTAGATCAAGAAAAGTGGGCCGAGGCAGAGCGGCACCAGCCATGGATTCTTGAGCCAGAGCAGCGAGCCGAGTGCGCCCACCGACATCAGGGCCAGGTCGGTCCCCACGTTGTCCCAGTCCATGGTCCCGGCGCGCGAGATCGCGACGCCGCGCGCCCACATGATCACCAGCGCGGTCAGAAAGTGATTGAGGCCGACAAACGTCAGCCCGGCGAGCGCCACGGACAGCACCGCGCCCCCCGTGCCCGACGGCTGGGTCGGCTGGCCAATGCCGGCGATGACGCCGGCAACGATCGAGCAGAGCACGAAGTTCGCGACGTTGAAGGCCTGGATGTACCAGCGATAGCGCACGCGGAGCAACTCCACCGCGTGGGCCGCCAGGATGATGCCGATGATGTAAGCGGGATTGAATAGAACAGCCCCGGCGAAGAAAAAGATGGTCGTCGTGTAGTAAGACTGATGCTTTGGGCTCTTGACCTTGAACTGCTGCGCGATCGTCGCGCACACCAGGATGACAATGGCGACCGGCAGCCGCTCGAGCCGAGGTGGCGCCAGCAGGATACCGGCAACGCCGCCGACCACGGCCGCGGCCAGCACGGCGGCGACGTAAATCCGTGCCGCGCGCGGGAGATCGCTCATCGACGTCAGGCGGCCCTGGCCTCGATCGGCTGCACCTGCGTCTCGCGTCGTGCCAGCAGCGCCGAGAGCGCCAGGCGGGCCAGCAACAGCGGACCCGCGGTGGCGAGCACCATCCAGGGGCCTGACTCCAGCGTGAGAACCAGCATGGGGCCGGCGATCCAGATGGTGATCAGGTCCGCGCCCAGCAACTCCGGCTGGAAAAGGCCCGAGGCGAGCGGCGAAAGGCCACGGCCGAGCCAGAGCACGCCGGCCAGCAGAACACGATTGAGCATGACGAAGGCACAGCCCGCCGCCAGCGCAGCAGCGACCTGCCCAAGGGCGCCATCGGGGAGCAGCGCGATCGCGCGGTGGTAAAAGGCGGCGGTCACGGCCGCGCTGAAGAAGTAGTTGCAGAGATTGAACCACTGGATGTAGAGCCGACGGCGAAGCCGGGCTTGCTCAGCCAGGTGGATCAGGACGATGAACGCGACCAGTTCCCAGGCGTTGAAGATGGCGCCCGCGACGACGATGAAGGGCAGCGTGACCTGGTAGGCCTGGTGACGGAATCCCTGCACCGGGTAGGCATGCGCCAGCATGCCCAGGCCGGCAAGGACGGCGAAGACGACGAGGCTGGCTGCCGGACGCTCGCTCCGCCAGAGGATCAGGGCCGCCGCGACGGCGGCGATGCTCACGCCGGCGATGTAGGCGAGGGCGGCAGTCGAGAGTCGACCCCGGGCCATGGCTAGCTGCTCCAGCTCACCGCGTCCCAGGAGACGCTGTCCCATGAGACGCTGTCCCACGAGACGCTATCCCAGGAGACGGTGTCCCAGGACACCACTGGCAGCACCGTGAGGGCGTGCGCCGCCATGTAGAGGACCTTCAGGTAGTCGTTCGGATCCAGGCCGTGATCGGCATTCCCGACCAGGCCGATGTAGGCGATCGCATGCATGGCGTCGGGATAACCGGCGCCGCTGCCGGCAAAAGCGAGGCGATTGGCTGTTGTCAGCAGCACCCCTTTCAGCTGGCCCGGGCGCACCGTCGGATTGCTCTCGATGTAGAGCGCCGCTACGCCACTGACGATGGGGGCCGCCACCGAGGTGCCGCTGAGCTTGATGTACTGCGCGCCCACCATGAAGCTCGGATAGTTCAGCGCGAAACTGCTGTTGGGGGCAAGGGTCGTGATGACGCGCCTGCCGGGCGCCACGAAATCCGGCTTGGTCACGCCGTCCTGGGTTACACCGTAGCTCGAAAAGCCGGCCAGCATGTCGTCGCTGGTGGTGACGGTGCCCTGGTCGTCGCTCGCGCCCACCGTAATCACGTACGGATCGTTCGCAGGCGCATAGAGGGCGCTGTTCGGCCCACTGTTGCCGGCGGCAACGACCACCACGATGCCTTTGAGCCAGGCATACTCGACGGCCGCATCGATCGGGCTGGTGCGGTAGGACTCCTGGACCGATGTCTGCAACGACAGGTTGATCACGCGGATGTTGTAGGTATTGCGGTTGACGACCGCCCAGAGAATGGCATTCATGATGGCCGAGGTGGGCGCGCCGCCGGCGCCGTCATTGACCCGCAGGCTGATGAGGTTCGCTTGCGGCGCGACACCGATGTACTGTCCGAGGCTGGCTGTGCCATCACCGGCGATGATGCCGGCGACCGCGGTGCCGTGGCCGAAAGCGTCATCGGCGCCATTGACGTTCGGATTGAAGTTCTGGCTGACGATCACCCGGCTCCCAAGGTCTGAATGCGACGTGATGCCACTATCGATCACCGCGACCCCGATCCCCTGGCCGGTGAGCGGCGCCAGCGGGTTGCTCCAAACCGGGAGCGCGTCGACGACCGCCGGGTACACCGTCGCCAATGCGGTCGGGTCGAAGGGGGTATCGGTGAGCCGGACGGGAGCGTCGTAGATGAGGCGGGCGACATTCGCGTCCGCGCGGAAATGGTCGATGAGGGTCGGCGTCAATCGAACAGCGATCCCGTGCGTGATGGGGACGCGCACCGTATGTTTCAGGCCAGTCCGTCGCAGATCGGCTTCCAGGGTGTTCAGGTCGCCACGTGCGACCACGATGACATCGATCGATCGCCCGGCCTGGATCGCTTTGAGGACGTCGCGGTCGAGGTGCGCCTGGTTGGATGCGGCCAGGACCGGAAGGCTCGGCAGACCGGCCAGCCCCACGCCGATCGCGGCCAGCAGGGCCAGGAGCGGCCGGTGGATGGCCGAGAGCGGGTAACGCCGCGATGATGGCTGGCGCATGATTCGGTGACGCCAACGTAACAGCGCCGCCTTACGTCCCTCATGACGCCTTGCAGTTGACCACCTGCTAGCCTCAAGCCTCGTGCGGGGCCTGGCGGCGCTGGGGCGAGAACCGATCGCCGACTCGGGCTCGAGGGGTTACGAATACCGTTTCAGGCTTCTTGGCCAATGAACCCGATTGGCTCGATCGCCACCCTGAGCGGCGATCTCTTGATCGGCGTCATCGCGGGACTCGTTTTCATCGAGGAAACCGGGATCCCGGTCCCCTTCGCGCCCGGCGACCTGCTCCTGATCATCGCCGGGGTCGCGATCGCCAGCGACACCGTGGAACCAATTCCGATGGTCGCCGCGCTCCTTACGGCCACCGTGGTGGGCGCCATCATCGGCCGGGAAGTCTTCGCCGCGGTTGGCCGGCCGGCGCTGATGAAGGCGGCAGACGCGCTGGGATTCCGGCCGGGGTTGGAACGCGCGACTCATCTGTTGCGGCGTCGGGGAGCGCTGGCGGTCTTCATCGGGCGGCTGATTCCCGGCCTTCGCATCAGCACCACCCAGGTGGCGGGCGTCAGCAAAGTGCCCCGCCTGACCTTTGCTGCCGGCCTGATCCCCTCCGTGATCATCTACATCGGGTTCTTCGTCGGACTTGGGGCGCTCGCCGGCCAGCCTGCGGTCCGGCTCTTCCACCGGGCCGAGCATCGATTTTTTGTCGTTGCCGTGACCGTCCTTGCCGCGCTGGCCGTCATCCTGTCGATCCGATGGCTCGCCCGCCGAGGCGCCCTGTCAGCCCTGGAGCCGATCGTGTTGGGCGTGCGGCGTGACATGGCGGACTCAATCGACGCGGCAATTTTCCGCGGCGGCGAGTGGCGTCAGTATCCGCTCACACGCCGTCTCTGGGCCGGGCTGATCGACCTGGCCATCGTGTTCGCGGTCGCGATTCTGATTCTGACGGCCGTTTCCGGTCTGGACAACGCCGAGATCGTCCTCGACCCTCAAGGCCTCCTGCTTCTAGCGATCATCGCCCTGGTGTATCGCGTTCCCATCGAGGCGCGCACCGGCCAGACGATCGGCAAGACGCTGATGGGGATCTCGGTGTACGGACCGGATGGCGGCGTACCCGGCTGGTGGCGCGCGGCCGCTCGCAACCTCGTCGGGGTGGTGGTCGTCGTCTGGCCGATCGATGCGGTCCTGCTGCTGCGCAGTCACCGCCAGCGGCTTGGCGATCTTCTCACCAAGACCTCCCTTCGCCGGGTGGCTCACTGACCGCGGTTCTGCTGGCACTCGCCGCCAGCCTCAGCTGGGGCGTCGGTGATTTCATTGGCGGGTTCAAGACCCGGAGCCTGGGCACCTTGGCCGTCCTCTTCATCTCTCAACCGCCGACCCTTCTGCTGATCGCCGCCGTGGTCATCATTCGCGGCGTCCCCCTGGCGCCCGGCCCCTGGATCGCCGCCGGCGTCGTCGCCGGGCTGGCCGGCCTGGTCGGCCTCTCGGCCGTCTACCGAGGAATGGCCATCGGAGTGGTCGGCGTCGTCTCGACCATTGCGGCGACCGGCCCCGTCATCCCGATCCTGGTTGGTCTGGTGTTGGGTGAACGACCAAGCGTCCTGCAACTCGTGGGCATCCTCGTGACGCTCGCCGGGATCGGGCTCCTGGCTGTCGATCGACGACCTCAATCGGGCGGGAAGCTGGTTCCCGGAGTCGGCCTGGCACTGTTGGCGGCGCTGGCGTTCGGCATCTTCCTGGTAGCGATCAAATATGCGAGCCGGCCCGATCCGCTGTGGGGCGTGCTCGCGACCCGAAGCGGGAGCGTGTCGGCGCTGTTAGTGCTCGGGCTTGCATTCCGTTCGCGCATCAGGGTTCGGCGCGCCGACATGCCACCACTGGTCACCGTCGGCGTCCTCGACGTATCCGCCGATGTCTTCTTCGCGTTCGCGACCACCATCGGCCTGTTGAGCATCGTCTCGATTCTTTCGTCGCTCTACCCGGTGGCCACCGTTATCCTGGCTCGGATCGTGCTCAGGGAACGAATGCTGCGGCTGCAGCAGGTCGGGATCGGCCTGGCGCTGGCGGGAGTGCTCCTGATCAGTCTCTGATCGGCTACGGACGGTAGCCGGCAAGCAACTCCAGCACGAGATCGATTTCGCTGGCGGTGTTGTAGTGGGCGGCACCGATGCGCAGCGTGCCACCCTGCTCCGCGAGTCCTAGCCGATTGATCAGCTCGGTCGCATAGTGATCGCTGTGCGTGGTGAACACGTAGTGGCTGCCGAGCCATCGGGCCAGGTCCTCGGGCCGGTGAGGGGCCCAGGTCAGCGACACGGTCGGCGCGCGCCGCTCCAACTGCTCCGCGTCGGTAATCCCGTAGATCTGGACACCGTTGATCTGCTGGAGGCCATCGATCAGTCGTGCCGCGAGCGCCCGCTCGTGGGCCTGGATGCGATGCATAGCGGCCTCCAGCGCGGGACGAGCCATCTGCGGAGAGCCACCCAGGTCCGCCAGGTATTCGAAGGCACCCAGCAGCCCCGCGAGGCACTCGTGGTTCTGGGTGCCGGTCTCCCAACGGCTCGGGCCCTCATCACTCGCCGGACGAACTTTGTAGGGACGGAGCCGCTCGAGCAGCTCGCGCCGGCCGTAGAGGATGCCCTGGTGCGGCCCATAGAACTTGTAGCTCGAGCAGACGAGAAAGTCGCAGTCGATGGCGCGGACGTCGATCGGACCGTGCGGGCCGTAGTGAACGGCGTCCACCCAAACCAACGCGCCCAAGGCATGGGCCGCGCGTGAGATCGCCTTCAGGTCCGGGATGGTGCCGACGGCGTTGGAGGCATGGGTGACCGCGACCAGCCGGGTCCGCGGGCCGAGCTGGCGCTGGAAGTCGTCCATGTCAATCGTGCATTCCGGAACCGCGATGTCGACGAAACGCACCATGACCCCTTGCTCCTGAAGCGCCAGCCACGGCGACACGTTGCCGTCGTGCTCGAGTCGCGTGACCACGATCTCATCGCCCGGACGGAGCTCGCGCCCGATGGCTCGGCTGACGGCGAAGGTCAGCGTGGTCATGTTGGCGCCGAAGACGATCTCGTCGGCCGAGGCCGCGTTGAGGAAGACCGCGGCGGCCTCGCGCACCTCGGCGAGCAGGGCCTCCGTCTCCTCGCTGGTGACGAAGGCGCTTCCCCGGTTGGCATTCATCGTCCGCCAGTACGCCGCGGTGCGGTCGATGACCCGCTGGGGCACCTGCGTCCCGGCGGGATTGTCGAGGTAGACGACCGGCTGGCCATCGACCTTGCGGGAGAGCGAGGGAAACTGCCGCCGCACGGATTGCAGGTCCAGGTCGACCGCGGTCGGAACGGCCATCAGCGGCGCCTGGTCGATGCCTTCACGACGGCTCGAGCCGTCAACAGCGCGACGATCGCCACCATTTGGCCCATCAGGATGATCCGGTTCAGGTCGAGGGCGGGCTGCCACCTGACGTCGCCGTCCTTGATCACGAAGGCGCCGACCGGCCGCGACGACACCCCAAATCCGGCACCGCCTGCCTGCGGATTCTGCTGGTCGCCGCCACCACCGGCGCCACCCGAGATTTTCGCAGCGGGAATGATGGTGATGCCATTTCTCTCATAGGGCGTGCCGAAGACTTCGCTCGCCCGCATCGCATTCTTCGCCTCGTTGACGACATCCATGACGCGCATGACAGTCCTCCTGGGATTGGCCTCTCTGCCGAAAGCAACCGCCGACGCGTCCTCAGCCTAACGGTTGCGGGCTCGGATTGATCGTCGGATGGTCAGCCTTTTGGCTGACGAAGGAACCGCGACTCGATGCCGACCGGTTCGAAACCAAGCCGCCGATAGAACTCCTGCGGCCAGTCGTTGGCGTCGGTTACCAGGAAGACGAAGTCATACGCGCTGGCGGCCTCGAGCGCCGCGCTAACGACCGCCCGGGACAACCCACGCCGTCGAAAGGCTTCAAGCGTTTCGACGGTCTCGATCTGTGCGACGTTGCCCTCGGTCCGGAGCTCGCATGAGGAGACGACGCGGCCATCGACCAGCGCCCCGAAGTAGCGCGTGTTGATTCGGCTGGCGGTGAGCTCGTGTTTGGCGAGGATCTGTGAGACCAGTCCTGGGGCATTGGCCCACGGTTGTTGGCGCAACTCGAGCTCACGGGCCGGGCGCAACTGCGTCCAGTCCACTTCCCGGACCCCGCTGCTGTCGACCTGCCGACCGGAAGGCCGGCGATGCACCATCACGACGAATCGCTCCACCTTGTAGCCGGCCGCGGCAAAAGCCGGCGCGTAACGGTCTGCAGCGTCCTGGTCGTCGACGTTGACGCGGCGGTGCGAGATCCCGGCCTCGCCCTGGACCCGATCCGCCTCGGCAGCAAGCGCCCCAACGTCGGCGTCATCGACCCGGTCCACGATCAAGAAGTTGAGATCGTGCACCAGGTTGAGCCGCCGGTTGATGAGCGCCCGGCCCCAACGAAAGGGAACCACCTGCTCCGCGCCGCGCTCGTCGACCTTGCGCACGAAGGCAATCGCCCGATGCCATGGATCCATCGTTTTGACCGGGAGTCTAGCGGGCGCTTGTTTTCAGCCGCCCGAAAACCAGACGAGCCAGGGTCGTAATCGCGATGAAGGCCGCCACGCCGGCTGCCGGGGCGAGTACGACAGGCCGCGCGAAGTCGGTGCCCGCCAGCAACGCGTGCAGCACGAAGACCCCAAACATCACGTACGAGAGGCGGTGCAGCCATCGCCATGCCGCCGGGTCGAGGTGGTCTCGCAGATAGGCGGCGATCGTGACAAGCAACAGCAGGTCGAAGCCGATCGTCCCCAGCCCGATCGGCAGGGCCGCGTAGGAGGCTCGAAAGGGAATCAGGAGGTCGAGTGGGCCAATGCGCGCCACGGCGTCGAGCGTCATCGCCAGCATGTGAAGCACAACGAACGGTACCCAGCACACGGTCAGGAACCGATGGAGGTTCGAGAGGTCACGATTGCGCACGGCGCCTTCGAACATGGCGCTGCGCAGCGCCTGGCCGGTAAGCAGCGCTACGGCCATGACAAAGAAGGCGGTGAGCGCCGCCGCGCGCGACGTCAGCCAGAGCAGCTGGTCGAGACTCACGCGGCAGCCGGAAGGCGATCGTCGCCGTTGCCGGCCACCGGGACGACCGCGTAGTGAACGCCGCGCGACTCGAGAAAAGCCAGACCCGCGGATGCGCCGAGCAACATCGCGCATTTCGCGTAGACCTCGCCCCGCAAGGCGAAATCGGTGACGACGGAGACCTCAGCCAGGTCGGTCTTGACCGGCATTCCTGTGCTCGGATCGATCAGGTGATGCATCGACTGGCCCCAGCGGCGCCGGGTGGTGCCGCTGGTGCACACCGCGCCGTCTCGCACCGCCACCGCCGAGCGATCGCACAGTCCGATATGCCAGCCGTCGCCCTCAGGTCCGTTGCCACGTACCCGGACATCGCCGCCAAGATTGCATAGGGCATCCTCTCCGAGCTCGTCGATCAGAAGGTCGGCGAGCGCTCCCTTGGCGATCCCGCCCAGGTCGAGCGCCGCTCCTGGGGCGAGCGCGACCGATCGGGTCGTCCCGTCCAGGATCAGCACTTCCGGCAAGCCCGGCACCTGCACTGGCTCTGTCGAGGCGGGTTCCGTGAGTCCCTGACGGAAGGGGCGGTCGTAGCCGGCGGCGGTGAGCGCGGGAAGAATGGCGGCGTTGACCAATCCACCGCTCTCCTGGTACGCCCAGAGCGCCGCCTCGAGCATGGCGAACATCTCCGGGCTCACGGGAACATAGCGACCGTCGCCCGCGTTCAGGCGCGCGAGCTCACTGTCCATGACGAATCGCGTGAAGCGCGCTTCTTCCTCGCGCACCCGCTGCTCGCAACGCTCGAGCGCCGCCTGCCCCACCCCGAGGGCCAGCAGCTCGCACGTCGAGCCCAGCGCGCTGAAGTGTCGCGACGCGAGTTCACGAGACATAGCTATTGCTCTGGACCGTGGCATCGTTCGGCAGCAGCGTGACCGAAGGGTGCAGTGGTGCCTGGGACGGCTTTGGGGAAGTGGCGACCACGCCGCCGGCGAGCACCGCCAGCAGCAGCGTGCCCAGCGCCGACGCCCACCTCAGCGTCGCGATCGAGGACATATTCCTCTCCCTGCCTGGTACAACGCGGCGCTTCATGCCTTTCTGTCGCCCTCGAACCTTACGGTAGAGGCCGGCTGGCGAATCTCGCTGAAACCGTCCTGAGAGGGAGCTGAGACCCCTAGGCGAGATCGAGCGCGATGCTGTGATAGCCGTCAGCGCCGTTCGGAAGCGTGCCGGTGGTCTTCGACGTCTGTAACGTTCCCTCGCCATCGCGCGCGCGCACGCTCACCGTGTAATGTCCCGCCGGCAGGCTGGTGGTCAGCTGCCAGAAACGCCAGGCGTTTGCGGCGAACTCAGCGTGGAGATCGGCCGCCTGCCAGGTACGGCCGCCATCCCAGCTCAGCTCCACGCCGCTGATCCGGCGCGAGCCGGCAAAGGCGATGCCACCGAATTGGATCGACCCCGCCGCCACGGCAGTCCCGTCCGCGGGGCGATCGATGCGCGACATTGTCTTGATAATCGCTCGTTCGTCCCAGCCGTTGTTCTCCCAGTACCCCGGCTGGTCGCTGGCCGAGAAGCGGATCCGCGTCACCCACTTGGGCTGCTTCATGCCGTAATGCCCGGGAAAGAGGAAGCGGGCTGGAAAGCCATGCTGCGGAGTGAGGGGCGCGCCATTGAGATGCGTCGCGAGGATGTGGTCCGGCGTCAGCTCGGTCAGCCGAAAGCTTTCGGTGTAGCCGTCGGCACTTTCCATAAGCATCCAGACCGCCTCGGATGGCACAGTGGTCAGGGCAAGCACGTCCGTGACGCGCGGGCCCTTCCAGAGTCCATTGCTGATCAGGGTGCCACCGACATCGTTGCTGATGCACGCCAGGGTCAGCTCCAGCTGTTGCGCTGGCACGGCAATGAGGTCCTCGTAGGTCAGCGACCGGGTTGGGAGATTGAGCCGCCAGGTCGAGCCGTCGACGACCGGGTCGCCGCCAAGATTCTTCGAGACCACGTAGAAGTCGTTGACGTCGGTGACCTCGCTCGCGGCTCGGCTTCCCTCGCGCATCGCCAGCGCCGTCGTGAATCGCCGCACGTTCGCGTAGCCGATGCCGAGCACGGCGATGCCAACCGCCCCGTAAAAGAGGTTGCGCAACAGGATGCGGCGGTCCTCGTTCACGGTGCCCGCCGACGCGAGTCCGTCCAAGACGCGGTCGACCAGCGGGATGGTGGCGGCAAGCAGCACGACCTCGACCACGACACCGATCGTGGAATCTCCGGGCGAGAAGGCCAGGATCGCGACCAGGGCGCCCACCACCGCGGCCAAGCCGGTGACGGCCACCACGTGAACGCGCGGGAACAGCCGGGCGCTGAGCACCGTCGCGGCCGCATAGAGCGCAATGATCACGACGGTCGCGGCCAACAGCAGCAGCGGCCGAGCGAGCACGCCGAGCGCCTTGAGCATGTTCTCGAAGGTCGACAGCGGCAGCACCTTGAGCAGCAAAAAGCCCGCCTGCTCCGGCAGCAGCGGCACGGCGAACAGCGCGTGGGCGAGGTAGTCGGCCCCCAGGGCGAGCACCCCGGCCCCGATGCCGGTGATCAGCGGGCGGTGACCGGGCACGGAGTTAGGGCTTGGCCGGCCCGCGGATTCCGTTGTAGGCGAGCGCCAGTCCGACGATGCCAACGACGATGCCGATGATCAGCCACATCCGCTGGCCCGTCATGAAGCTCCCCGGCAGCACGCCCGACCCTTGCAAGATCCAGACGGCGCCGGCCAGGATGGCTATGCCGCCAACAACAAGACTGAGGGTTCGCATGTTCTTACAGTACGCGCGGGCGTTTCAGTTTTCCGATGCGAACCCGAAGTCGGCGTTAACTAAGCTTCTGCGGCGACGGCTTCCGGCGTAATGGCGATTTCTTTGCCGGCGCGGCCGCCCGCCTCGACCTTCGCCAGCGCCAGCTGCCCGATGTTGAGCCCCTGGATGGTCGCGAGGTCCCCGAGCGCGCGCAGGAAGTACTGGCGGCGACGCCGCTCCACGACGCGGCCAAGCTCGTGCTCGAGACCCTGGACGCCTTCCACGAAGGAGATGCGGAACGGATCGGTGATCCGTGCCCGCTGCGGCCCGAGCTCCTCTTGAACGAGCTTCTTGGCATCGCCCGACAGGCCCTCATTGCTGACGATCACGCCTTCGGCCGCCTTGATCCGCGACACCTTGGCGTTGTACGCATAGGCGTCGGCCAGGTTGAACTCGCGATCCTTCAGCTGCACCAGCACGAGATCGCCACTGAGGTCGAGCACGATATCGGTGCCCGTCGGGCCGGCCTCGATGATGACCTGCTCGCGGTTGATGCCGAGCTTGGGGAGGATGGCGGTCGCGAGGGTCGTCATCCAGCGACCCTTGTCGTTGAGGGCGGTGGCGCGCTCGGTCGGCATGATGACCTGGTCGACGCGCTCTTCGTTCAGCGGCCGGCCGCAGGCGCACTTCATCCAGTCCGGCGCCATCTTCTGCAACTTGTTGGGATCATCGGTGCGCAGCACCGCGTTGCCGGTGCGCGAGCAGACGATCACGTACTCCGACTGGATCAGGCCGAGCTGGCGGAGCTCGCCGAGGCGTCCGGCGACCGCCGTTCCCTGGGCCTCGCCCAGCACTTTCGGCAGATCCGAGACGGTCAGTGATCCGACGCGCTCCAGATCGCGGATGAGCGCCCGGATCTCGGGGGTGGTGAAGGCGGCCATCGCCTGGTTCTCTTCGGCGGTCGCCTCGTTGATCGTTTGGCGGGACTTACGGATGGCGTCGAAGTTGTGGCTGCCCACCGGAGCGAGCACCGGCCACGACGACGGGGTGCCGACCTCCTGGCCGAGCGCCTCCTGAGCGGCGGTGCGAACCCGCTTGAGGAAGTCGGTACGGATTTTCTCGGTTCCGGCACGATAGGCGACGCCGACTTCGATGAACGCCGGTTTGGCGGCGTGCTCGAGCTCCATGTAGTGGACATCGTCCGAGCGCAGCTCGCGAAGGGTGGCGGACCCGGGGCGCCGGACGCGCAGCCAGCCGACCACCGGCGCCGATCCCATGAAGAGCTCTCCCTCGTCGGACGCCGACCAACTCTTGGTCACGTCGAACTGGAGGAACTTGTTCAGGAGGTCGAGCGTGAAGCTGATCCCGGCGCTGTCGAAGATCGCCTCGCGCGCCCGATAGAGAACGCCCATGAACTCAGGGCCGTTGATGCGGGAGACGATGGTCCAGAACTGGTCGGTGTTAGGGGCAATGTCGAGGCGGCGGACTTCCACAAGCAGCATTGTTTCGGGCTCCTCAGCAATAACAAGTTGGATGAACGGTAGCGCCACCGCCACCCTGCGCCTCCCCAAGAGCCGGGTAAGCGGCAGTGGCAGCTTAGGGCGCGGGAATCACTCTTGTCAAACCATTTCGCACTCGCAAGTAATGATGGAGCCGATCACCAGCCAGCCGCCACGGATTGCATACTGTCCCGGTGACGGAGAGGGAACAACTGGCGGCCGCCGGACGAGCGGCTGGCCTTCGGCTGAGTGCCCAGGACGTGGCCGACCTGCTGCCGGCCTGGAAGCGGTACCTGGGACTGGTCGAAGAACTGAGAGCGGCAATGGCGCCTGAGGATGGGGATGACGGCGATTGAGACGCTGACCAAGGCACCGATGGCCGAGATCGCGCGGTCGCTTCGCCGGCGCATGGTCTCCCCCCTCGAGCTGGTGGATGCCTACAGCCGGCGCATCGAAGAGGCGGGTAGCTTGCACGCCTTTATCACGCTGCCCGGGGAGCGGGCTCGGCAGGAGGCCAGGCGGGCGGAGCGCCGGCTGTCGCGGGGTGAGCCCGGAGCGCTGCTGGGCGTGCCGATTGCCGTCAAAGACCTGTTTGCCACCCGCGGCGTGCGGACGACGGCGGGGTCGCGGATCCTCAAGGACTGGGTTCCCTCGCGCGATGCCGCCGTAATCACCCGACTGCGGGCGGAAGGCGCCATCATCTTCGGGAAGACCAACCTTCACGAGTTTGCCTATGGGGTCAGCACTGCCAATCCCTGGTGGGGGGTCGCCCGCAACCCACATGACGCCAGGCGCAGCCCCGGGGGCTCGAGCGGCGGTTCGGCGATCGCGGTGGTGGCCGGGCTCTGCGCCGGCGCTCTTGGCTCGGACACCGGTGGATCGATCCGGGTCCCGGCCTCGCTCTGTGGGTGCGTGGGGCTGAAGCCCACGTTTGGTCTGGTTCCCCTGGAGGGGACGTTCCCCCTGGGGTGGTCGCTCGACCACGCCGGTCCGCTGGCCAGGACGGTGGGCGATGCGGGCGTGCTCCTGGATGTGATGACCGGCATGGACGCTGGACGGCGCGCCCGGCGAACGGCGACCCGTGGCCTGCGGGTTGGCGTCCTGCGAGGCCCGATTATCCAGAAGGTGCAGCCGCGCATTGCCCAGCAGGTTGATGCCGCGGCGGCCGCGCTGCGACGGCGAGGGCTGCGGGTTCGCGAGATAAGCATTCCCGACATGGAGTGGACAGTCGCCACCCAACTGGTCACGCTTCGCGCCGAGGCCAGTGCGGTCCATAGCCGCTGGATCCGGACACGGCCACGGGCCTACGGCACTGACGTCCGGACCCGGTTGCAGCTCGGCGCGCTGGTCGCCGGCGCCGACTATGTGCTGGCGCAGCGGATGCGAGGCCGGCTTCGGGCAGCCATGGGACGGGTCTTCCAGGAGGTCGACGTCTTGCTCCTGCCCGCAACGCCGATCACCGCGCCGCTCGTCGGTGAGCGGACGGTGCGCTGGCGCTCCGGCGAGGAGCCGGTCGATGGCGCGCTGGTTCGCCTGACGGCGCCCTTCAACCTGACCGGGCTGCCGGCCTTATCGGTCCCCTTTGGACGCGCCGCCGGCCTTCCCGTCGGCGTGCAGGTCGTGGGGCAATGGATGGACGAAGCCCGGGTGTTAGCGGTTGGACGGTTGATTGAAGAGCTTGCTGAGGCTTAGTAGATGAAGCCGATGAGCGGAACCGTGCCCGGGATGACATGGCGGTAGCTGACCCGTCCCCAGCCGCCGCCGGCCGGACTCGCATAGTTCATCTCTGAGACCAGCCAGCTGCCGTCGCCGTAGACCTGCTCGACATAGGCGACGTGGCCCCAGTAGGGTGACTCCCAGGTCACCATGATGGCGCCCACCCGCGGACTCGGTCCTTCTGGACGGCCGTAGGCGCGCGCACGTCCAAACCATTGCCAGGCATTGCCGCCCCAGGGCGCGGCCCGGCGGGTGTTGACGTACCAGGTGCACTGACCGAACGGATAGCTGGCCCCGCCGGCCGAGTACACCGGCGTCACGTACCAGGAGCGTTTGCCGGCGCTGACCGTTTGCGGGTTGGGTTGGGGAACGGACGCTGGTTCCGGGCCGACGCCATACGGCACCATCAAGTAGTCGTCGACCGGCAGCGTCTCGGGATGGCGGAGCAGGTTGAATTCGATGATCGCGTCGGACTCGGCACGGTACTTCTGCGCCAGCGAGGCGACCGTATCCTTGGCCGAGACTTTGACCAGGACACCGTCCACCGGCGGGATGACGACGTCCTGGCCCGCGGTCAAGCGGTCAACCAGCTTGGGGTTCGACCAGAGAAGCGTATTGACCGACAAACCGTACTTCGATGCCAGCGCCCGAAGCGTGTCGCCATCGACCGCCTGGTAATTGATGATGTCGCGGTGCTTCTCCGCGGGCGGGGCGGCGGGGAGTGCCGGGATGACCAGCGAGCCACTCATCGACCAGCCGATGCCGTCGACCGCGCGGCCGAAGGGTGCCTGCGCCAGGGCCGCACCGGGGACCGTGCCGCCAGCCATGGCGGGCGAGGCCCCGACCGGCACATGGAAGACGACCCATGGCATCGCGGCTGCCATCAGCAGGACGGCCGAGTGTGTCGCAAATCGCGGCGCTGCGTACTTCAGAAAAGTCCCCCTTTTCTCTCCCCTCATTCGCAGGTCACGGCGGCCTACACAGGACCAACTGTTCCCGGTGACGCTGGCTTGCATCGACGCGACGAGCTATCACACGACCGTCACCCAGCCGTTACGCCAGGTGCGTAACCAATTGGACGGCCTAAGTAGTTGCTTTTAGTCTCGGTGTCACCAGGCTTTGCAGGCCTACAATGCGGGCGATGTCCGCGCCGGCCGAGCCGTCCGGTCGTGACCTCCTCGAAGCTGCCCTTCGTGGTGCGGCGCCGCCCCCGCCCTACGTGCGGCTGCTCAACATGCGCTTCATCGCAGTGGCCGACGGCAGCGCAACCTTCGAGATGCCGCCGACAAGCGAGCTCTACAACCCGAACAATGTGGTGCACGGCGGAGCGATCACATCGCTCGCCGATAGTGCGATGGGGTTCGCGGTGTTCAGTACGCTCGCGCCGGGCGAGACCTTCACGACGGCGGAGCTCCACGTCAATTTCTTGAAGGCGGTCACCGCCGAGTCCGGCATGCTGCGATCGATCGGCCGGGTCGTACAACGTGGCCAGCAGGTGGCCGTGGCCGAAGCCGACGTCCTCGACCAGCAGAATCAGCTGATCGCGCGCGCCAGCTCGACGAACATCATCCTGCCACGGCGCGCGACCCAACCGGCGTGGGCGGCAGCACCGGCCGAGACCGCGCCCGCCGTAACCTCCGAGCCACCGGCCCGCTTCGCCCCGCCGCCATCACCGCTGGAGCGTCCCCCCATGCCCACGGTCTCGCCCTCCATGACCACCGAGCTCATCAGCACGGCGCCGCTCGCCCGAAGCAAGCGCAAGATCCGCACCTTTGCCGGCGACATCGCTTACCTTCGCCAGGGCCAGGGCCCTGCTGTTCTGCTCTTGCACGGGATTCCCAGCTCCTCCTACCTGTGGCGAGACGTCATCGATCCGCTGTCCGGAACCTTCGATGTGCTGGCTCCCGACCTGCTCGGCTACGGTGATTCCGACAAGCGGCTCGACGCCGACCTCTCGATCGCGGCGCAGGCGCGCTACATGGTCGCATTCATGGAAACGCTCGGGGTGCACCAGGCGGCGGTGATCGGCCACGATATCGGCGGGGGCGTGGCCCAATTGATGGCGGTCGACGAACCGCAGCGCGTCGCGCGGCTGACTTTGATCGATAGCGCGGTCGACAACAACTGGCCGGTGCCGGTGATCGCGCGGCTGAAGGAGCCAGCCTGGGATCAGATCATGGTCAACATCGACCTGCGCAAGGGTTTACGGGAGGGACTGGAGAAAGGGATGGTCACGGCGGGCCGCGTCACCGACGAGGTCGTCGACGAGTGGACGCGACCGTTCCAGGATCTCGGCGGGCGCCGCGCCTACCTGCGCGCCGCGCGGGCGCTCAACAACCGTGACCTGGTCAGCCGGTCGAAGCACATCGAAGAGCTCGGGATGCCGACCCTGATCCTGTGGGGCGCGAACGATGCGTTCCTCGAACCACGCTGGGCCGAGGTCCTCCAGCGCAAGTTCCGCACCTCGACGGTCGAGATCATCGACCCGGGTGGCCATTTCCTTCCACTCGACCGCCCGGACGCGGTGATCGAAGCCGTGACGCGCTTCCTGACGACGCGCTAGCTGCGGCGGGCGAGCAGCTCGTCGACACTGGTGGCGGGCGTCGCCGTCCACCCCGCCAGCCGGATCAGTGGCGTCACCTGCGGCCCGTGGAAGTCGTCGCCGCCGGTTGCGACCCATCCATAAGACGCGGCCACCTTCGCGAAGCGCTCCATCAAGGCCGCACTCTTGGGCCCGTAGGGATCATCGGGGGCCTGCGGGTAGGTGACCTCCAGCCCGAGGACCCCGGCCACGGCGCAGGTTCGAAAGAGCAGCTCGAGATCGGCCACGTGACGGTAGACGCCGGGATGCGCCAGCACGGTTACGCCGCCCGCCGCCGCGATCACGTCGACGCCTTCATCCAGCGACATCTCTCTTGCCCGGGGCACGTGCGCCGCACCACCGGGACCCATCACGGCGTACAGCTCCTCGCGCGCGACGCCCGGCTGCGCCGCCTCGATGGCGGCCACGATGTGCGGCTTTCCCACGTTGCCGCGCGCCCGCGCCCGCACGTCATCCCACTCCACCTTGAATCCAGCCGCCGCCAGCCGCCGCACCGTCTCCACCTTCTGCGCCTCGCGCGCCTCGCTGGCTTCGTGGAGCCGGCGCCGCAATCGACGGTCGCCGAGGGCAAAGCCGTAGCCGAGGAGGTGGACGTCGATCAGACCGCGCCCTGGCTGGTCCTCGATTGACAGCTCCACGCCAGCCACGATCCGGAGCGGGCGCCCGTCGAGGCCGCCAAGCGCGTCAATCCCCGCCAGCGTGTCATGGTCGGTCAGCGCAATGGCGCTGAAGCCCGCCGCGGCATGGGCGTCCACGACCTCGGCCGGCTGGAGCTCGCCGTCGCTGAAGATGGTGTGCAGGTGCAGGTTCGCTCGTCCGTTGGATACCTCAGCCAATGGTCGCCCATTCTATTAAGAAAATGACACGCGGCCTTGCCACACCGGGGCCGCTTACTGTTATAACCGTGGGCGCGCCTTCATGAGCCCTGACCCCCAGTCTCCCCTCCGCGTGGTCCGCCGCCTGGTGGTCGCCAATCTCGATCGGCCTCTTCCCGATCTCATCGATCACGCCCTGGCGTGCCTGGTCCAGGCGCTCGATGGCCGCGCCGCCTTTCTCGGCAAGATTGATGACGACACGCTGGAGATCATGGGTGCCGTGGTCGACAGCGGCCCAGGGATCGAGCGCGGGCTTCAACTGCCGTTGGAGTCCACCTTCGCCGGCGCCGAAGAGGAGACCGAGGGTGAGGTCCTCAACATTCTGGATGCGAGCAAACGACAACCCTTCAAGAGCCTCGAGATGCGGGCCAAGTTCGGCATCGTGAGCTACCTCGGTACCAGCTGGCGGCGTAAGACCGGGGACCTCGCGGGGACCATCGCAGTATTGGGGAAAGGCACCCGGGTCTTTTCTCCGGAGGACCAGGACCTGCTGCTGGTCGTGGCCGGATTGCTCGCCCCGCGGCTGCGCGAGGATTCGACGCCCGCCAATGGCCAACCGCGGACCCCTGTCTCGGCCGTGCGCATGGCCTCGCAGGAAGTCAAAGAGCCGCTCGCGATCCTGCGCGGCTATGCGGACATGCTGCGTAACAACGAAGTCCCCGCAAACCAGATGCCCATGGTCGCCCAGCGGCTCGCTCAACAATCAGAGACGCTGCTGCGGATCGCAGACCAGGTGCTCCTGCTTTCCCGTCTTCCCCTCGAGCTGGCCTTCACCGTCCGCGTCTCCCTCAATGCCGTTGCCCAGGATGCGGCGCGGCGGATCCGCGAGCGGATGGCCGGGATCGGCATGGAGCTGCGGCTCCAGCTCGACACGCAGGCGGACGTTTGGGGCGACGCAACCTTGCTCGAGGCCGCGCTCGACGAGATGCTCCATAACGTGTTCAAGCACGCCCTGAGTGCCACGGTGGTGCAGCTTCGCCTGCGGCAGGCGAGCAACGACCGCTTTCAGCTCATCGTGAAAGACGACGGTCCCGGCATGTCTGCCGATCGGCTCGAGGACCTCTTCGGCCCGCTGGCCGAGCAGCAACCCGAGCGTGGCCAGGGCCTCGGCCTCTATCTCCTTCGCCGGGTGGCGGAAGCGCACGGTGGGCGCGCCTGGGCGAACAGCCTCGAGGGCAAGGGCACAACCTTCTATCTGGAGCTGCCGGGCGCATCGCCCGACGGCGACGAGTCCCAGCTCTCGCTCGCCAACAACCAGAGCCCGGCCTGACGGGCGCATCGGCCGATCCCCCGATGAACGTCCACCCGAAGAAGACGGCGCCGCGCCGCACCGCCCGATGCGACGACCCACCACCGGAAGCTCTGCTCCACGGCATCGACGAGTTCAACCGGCAGGAGTTCTTCGAGCAGCACGAGACGCTCGAGGGCATCTGGATCCACGAGCCGGACGCAGTCCGGTACCTCTATCAGGGCATCCTGCAGGTCGGGGTTGGCTTCTACCACTGGCGGCGCGGCAACTGGCGTGGCGCCGTCGCCAAGCTCGGCCACGGGCTCGAGAAGCTACAAGCCTACCGGCCACACTGCATGACGATCGACGTCGAGCGGCTGGTGCTGGAAACCGTCGCCCTCCGACAGGAACTCGAACGCCGGGGCCCATCCGATCTGCCAACATTCCCCCCGCCGGGGTTGCCGCGGGTTCATCGCATCAGGTAACGAACCGCGCTTTTCCACGCCGGAGCGCGCTCATCAGCGCCGCGTAGCCCGGGCGTCACCTGAGCGCGACATCGTTACGAATATCCGATCCGCCCCGTGCGTATAAGAGTGCATGAAGCGAAACGTATTCGGCGCGATGATCGTCGCCGGCGGGCTCGCACTGTGGACCAGTGTGGCTGGCTTCGCCGACTTTACGCCCGCGACAGCAAAGGCCGCCATCGCGACCTGCGCAGCCACGGTCGTGCTGACCGACCCAGCGACGCTCCCGGCGCAAGCCGCCACCGAGGGCACCGCGCTCAATGGAGAGACCACGGTCGGGCTCGCTGAGATTACGGCTGAGGCGAACAGCAGCATCGATGAGCTGGCCGCCGAGAAAGCCGACGAAGATGGCGCGAAAGACGCCAGGGCGATCAACGCCCAGCTGACCGCGATCGTCGATGAGGCGTGCCAGTCGATCGCGAACCTCAAGGCGGAGTACGCGGCCGCGATCGCTGAACTTAAGGCTGGGTCCACGCAGCCGAACGTCGAGAAGCAGGACGGCAATCAGCAGGAAGTCGACAAGGCTGACAAGCCTGAAGTCGAGCATGCTGACAAGGCCGAGAAGCCTGAAGTCCGCTCGACGTCGCGCGAGGGCGACGACTAACCCGCTCCCTCCCCCATTAGAGAAAGGCGCCCGCCACCCGGGCGCCTTTTTCGTTTTTCCTCAGGCTCGGAGTCGAAGCCCCAGAAGTTCAGCGGCGGTTCGCCAGCCGGCGTCGCCGCCGCTGACCGCGTCCTCGAGCACGCGAAGCGCCCGCGGCGTGTCGAGATCATCGTCGAGGGCCGCCCGCACCGCCATCGGGCTCTCGCCCCTGGCGTCCCCCGAGCCGCGAGCCGCCTGGCGCAATCGCTGGGTCCAGACCGCCGCATCCTCCAGCTGATCCGGCGTGTACTCCCAGGGTTCGCGGTAGTGATGCCGAAGCAGCAGCACGCGGATGCTGTCGGCGTCGTAGCGGCGCAGCAGGTCGCCGACGAGCACGAGATTGCGCAGCGACTTGCTCATCTTCTCGCCCTGGTAGCGCAGCATGCCCACGTGCGCCCAGATGCGGGCGAAGGGCCGCACGCCGGTGACCGACTCCGACTGCGCGATCTCGCTTTCATGATGGGGAAAGATCAGGTCGGAGCCGCCGCCGTGCAGGTCGACCTGCTCGCCCAAGTGCTCCAGCGCCATCGCCGAACACTCGATGTGCCAGCCAGGTCGCCCCTCACCCCACGGGCTCTCCCAGCGGGGCTCGTCCGGCGCGCTGGCCTGCCAGAGCACGAAATCGAGCGGGTCCTGCTTGCGCGGGTCGTTCGGATCGGCACCGTGTTGCGCCGACAGCGTGATCATCTCCTCGCGACTGAGCCGGCTGAGGCGGCCGTAGTCGGTGACGCTGCCCACGCGGAAATAGACATGGCCCTCTCGCTGGTAGGCGTGTCCCTGCGCCTCGAGCAGCCGCACCAGATCGATGATCTTCGGAATGGTCTGGCTGGCCCTGGGGAACACATCTGGCGGCCGCACGTTGAGCGCAGCCATGTCGGCCTCATAGAGGGCGGTCTCCTTGGTCGCCAGCCGGTCCCAGCTGGTGCCCAGCTCGCGAGCCCGACGGATGATGTCGTCGTCGACGTCGGTCACGTTCTGCACGTAGCGGACCGGGTGCCCGGCGGCTCGGAGCGCCCGGACCAGCACGTCGAAGGCCACGTAGGTGAAGGCATGGCCGAGGTGGGTGGTGTCGTAAGGGGTGATGCCGCAGACGTAGACACGGACCGGCCGGTGAGCGGGCTCCAGCGGCTGCACCGCACCCGTTTCCGTATTGCGCAGCCGCATCGTCAAGAATGTATCGGAAACCGGCCGCGCCCAAGAAAGCGCCGCTTTCCTTCGTTGAATCATCGTGACCCGTCTTCCCAAGAGCCGGCTGGACCAGGCGCTCGCGGCCCTCGTCATCACCCTCGTGCTGGTCGGCATCGCGGTCCTGCTGCCCAAGGCGGGCCAATGGCTGAGCACCGCGCGACCCGATCCCACGCCCGTGCCCACGCCGAGCCCGACCGCCCCGCCTTCCGCGGTGCTGCTCCCCGAGGAGCTCGACCGCGACCTCCAGGGCGTGATGACGATCGTCAACGACCACTCTTTTGCCACCGCGTTTCTGATCGATCCGCAGGGCGACTTCCTCACCGCCGCCAGCGTCATCAACGGCAGCGCGAGCCTGCGCCTGGTCGACAACACCGGCGGCTCCCATGTGGTGCGCCTGATCGGACTCGACGCCGACCTGGGGATCGCGATCGTGCGAGCCAGCAATGACGGCACTCCCCTGGCTTTCGGTGATCCCGTGGCCCTTCAGGTGGACGACCCCGTGGTTCTCCTGGCCAGCCCCAAGGTCGTCAACCTGCGGACCGCGACCCCGGCCGTGGTGCTCAAGCGAAGCGATACCCAGCTGACCCTGCGGGTGGACGACCTGCCCGCGAGCCTCGGTGGTCCGGTCGTGGGCCCCGGCGGCAAAGTCGTCGGCATCTTGATTGGGAGCGGACGGGCCTTGCCCATCACCGTGGCCCTCACGGACATCACGCAATGGCGACGCCAGGCAGGCACCGCGGTCCCGCTCGCTCCGCTGCCAGGCGACCTGGTGTTGCGCGGCACCGACACGACCAGCGCGCCGGCCGGCGGACCCAGCGTTCAATCCGTCAGCCCCACGCGAGCCTCGGCGGCACAGGACACGGTGGTCACGATCCAGGGCAGCGGCTTCAGCGACGGCAAGATGCTTCGCGTCCAGTTCATCCCGCTGGCGAGCCCGAGCGGCGGCTTCGATGGGCTGGCCCCTACCTTCGTAAACCCATCCACGCTCACGGTCAAGCTTCCGGCCGGCCGCGTCGTCCAGGATTACATCCTCCAGGTCACCAACGGCGACGGCACCGTCACGAGCTCACGCATCGCCTTCACCGTCACACCCTGATCGCTCCGTAGACTAGCGCGGTGAAATCGACGCTCCGGACGTCGTCACTTCTACTCGTCCTCAGCTGCCTCTTCGTTACGGTGCTGCTCACGTCGAACCTGATCGCGGTCAAGCTGGTCGCGTTGGGTCCGCTGACGCTTCCGGCCGCAGTGATCGTCTTCCCCCTTTCCTACCTCTTCGGCGACGTGCTAACCGAGGTCTACGGGTACAGCGTGACGCGGCGCGTCATCTGGCTTGGCTTCGCCTGCAACCTCGTTTTTGTCCTGTTCATCGTCGCAGCTGGAGCGTTGCCGGGCGCAGTCGGCGCCTGGGATCCGACCGCCCAATCCGCCTACGAGCGCATCCTCGGCTTTACGCCTCGACTGCTCGCGGCGTCGTTCGTCGCTTACGTCGCGGGTGAGTTTCTGAACTCATTCGTGATGGCCCGGCTCAAGATCGCGACCCAGGGCCGGTGGTTGTGGACCCGCACCATTGGTTCCACGCTGGTCGGGCAAGGCGTTGATTCGGCCATCTTCATCACGGGTGCCTTCACCGGGATCCTTCCCGGCAATGTGCTGCTGCGCACCATCCTCTATCAATGGGCATTCAAAACCGCCTACGAAGTCGTGGCCACGCCCTTGACCTACGCGGTCATCAACTTCCTGAAGCGACACGAGCGCCAGGATCCATTTGACGTCGGTACCAACTTCAATCCCTTCCGGGTCGCCGGCTAGACATGTCTGCCGTTACGATTACCCCATGAAATACGGCGCCAAGATGATCGCCGAGTCAACGCTGCTGGCGGTCGACAATGACAATGCGCAGCGAGACTATGAGATCGACTTCACCATCCCGGAGTTCACCTGCCTCTGCCCGCAGTCGAACTTCCCCGACTTCGCCACCATCAGGATCCATTACGTGCCCGATCGCAAGTTGGTCGAACTGAAGTCCCTGAAGCTCTATATCAACAAATTCCGGGACCAGGAGATGTTCCATGAGACGGCCGTCAACCGGATCCTCGATGACCTCGTCGGCCTGCTCGATCCCCGGTACATGGAGGTCATCGGCGACTTCAACGTCCGCGGCAACATCAAAACCGTCGTCACCGCGCGCCACGTCCAGAAGGGTTTTTCGCCCAACGGCGCGGGCCCCGGCCTATCGCGCCAATAGCGATCCATAGAAATCATCTATAGATACAATAGAAGCGATTTTGCACCGTTCCCGGCCATTTCCATTCCAGGAGCCCCCATGAAGGTCGAACAGCGCCCCGCCGCCAGCCCATCGAAGGACGCGCTGACGGATAAAGCGACCCTTCTGAAGCTCTACCGGGAGATGCTGCTGGTCCGCCGTTTCGAGGAGAAGACGGCCGAGATGTACCAGGCGGCCAAGATCGGCGGCTTCTGCCACCTCAACATCGGCGAGGAGGCGACCATCGTCGGCACGATCTCGGCCCTCCGCCCGAAGGACTATGTCTACAGCACCTACCGCGAGCACGGCCACGCGCTGGCCAAGGGTGTCGAGCCGAACGCGGTGATGGCCGAGCTCTTCGGGAAGGAGACCGGCACCTCGCATGGCCGCGGCGGGTCGATGCACCTCTTCAGCCAGGAACATCGCTTTTACGGCGGCTACGCCATCGTCGGCCAGGCCCTTCCCATTGCCTGCGGCAGCGCCTACGCCATCAACTACGAGGAAAAGGACGAGGTGGTGATGAGTATCTTCGGGGACGGCGCCACCAACATCGGCGCTTTCCACGAGTCGCTCAACGCCGCCAAATTGTGGCACCTGCCGATCGTGTTCGTCTGCGTCAACAACCTCTATGGGATGGGCACCGCCGTCAACCGCGCCTCGGCCGTTACCGAGATCTGGAAGAAGGCCTGCGCCTACGACATGACCGGCGAACGGGTCGACGGGATGGACGTGCTGGCGGTACGCCGGATCACGGACCAGTTGGTGGCGCAGGCTCGCGAGAAGCACGAGCCCAGCCTGCTCGAGTGCGTGACCTACCGCTACCGCGGCCACTCCATGTCCGACCCCGACACCTATCGCGGGAAGGACGAGATCAAGGAGTGGCAGACGCGCGATGCCATCCTCAGCCTGGGCGACCACATGAAGAAGCAGAAGATGCTCGACGACCAGGAGATCCAAAAGATCGACGAGGAGGTCACCGCCCAGGTCGAGGCGGCGGTGAAGTTCGCGGAGGAAAGTCCCGACCCGGATCCCAAAGACCTCTACCGCGACGTTTACGCCGACGAGGTGGCGAGCTGATGGCCGTCCTAGCCATGCGCGACGCCCTCAACCAGGCCCTCCGCGAGGAGATGAAGCGGGACCAGGCGGTATTCCTGCTTGGGGAAGACATTGGCCTGTACGACGGCTCCTTCAAGGTGACGCGCGGCTTGATGAAGGAGTTTGGCGAGATGCGCGTGCTCGATACGCCGATCGCCGAGGAGATCATCATCGGCACCGCGATCGGCGCCGCCATGTCGGGCCTACGGCCGGTCGCCGAGATGATGACGGTCAACTTCATCATGGTGGCGATGGACCAGGTGGTCAACGCCGCGGCGCACATCCGCTACATGTTCGGTGGCGGCACGAAGGTCCCACTGGTGATCCGCACTCCCGGTGGCGGCGGCCACCAGCTGGGGGCCCAGCACTCGCACAGTCACGAGAACTGGTTCGCCCACGTGCCCGGCCTCAAGGTGGTTGCGCCTGGCACCCCGGCCGACGCCAAGGGGATGCTCAAGTCCGCCATCCGGGACGACAATCCCGTGATGTTCATCGAGAATGAAGGCACCTACGCCGTCAAGGGTGAGGTTCCCGACGGGGAGCACCTGGTGCCGCTGGACAAGAACGAGGTGAAGCGACCCGGGGAGCACATCACCATCTGCGCCCACTCGCGCATGCTGATTATCGCCATGGACGCCGCCGCCGAGCTCGAGAAAGAAGGTATCAGCGCCGAGGTGGTCGACATGCGGGCGCTGCGGCCGCTCGACATGGCGCCCGTGATCGAGTCGGTCAAGAAGACCAGCCGGTTGATCACGGTCGAGGAGGGCTGGCGCTCCTATGGCGTCGGCTCGGAGATTGCCTCCCGCGTCTATGAGGAAGCATTCGATTACCTCGATGCCCCCGTCGCACGGATCGGCGCCGCGGAGGTGCCGGCGCCGTACAACAAGCGGCTGGAAAAGATCGCCTTCCCCGGTAAGGCCGACGTGATCATCACGGCGAAAGCCCTGCTCGGCAAGAACTAAAGGCCATGGCCAGCGTTCAGATGCCGCGCCTGTCGGACTCGATGGAGACTGGCAAGATCCTGCGCTGGCTCAAGAAAGAGGGCGAGGATGTCAAGAAAGGCGAGCCTCTGGTCGAGATCGAGAGCGACAAGGCCAACATCGAGGTCGAGGCGTACGCGTCCGGCAAGCTGAGCAAGATCGTGGTTGCCGAGGGGGAGAGCGCGCCGATCGGCGCCGTGATCGCGGAAATTGGTGGCGCCGCCGGCGGCTCTGCGGAAAAGCCGGCCGCCCCCCAGGGGCAGGCCCCCGCCGCCGAGCCCGAGCAGAAAGGAAAGGCGCCGGCGGCCGAGTCGCCCAGAGCGCAGGCGGACAAGCCCGAGGCCCACGTCGAACAGGCCGAGAAGGCGATGGCGAAAACCGCCCAGGTCGCTTCCGACGCTGGCGGCGAGCAGTATCCACACGGCGGTCCGGACGACCGAACGGAGGTCGGCGCCGCGGCCCAGGCCGCCCTCAACGTGATCCGGCGCCCCGGCGGCAAGGAAAACGGAGAGCGCTTGAAGGTCTCCCCGGTGGCCCGCCGGCTGGCGGAAGAGCAGAACGTCGACCTGAATCGGGTCAAGGGAACGGGGCCGGGCGGTCGGATCCAGAAAGAGGACGTCGAGGCCGCCGCTCAACAGTCGACGAGGCCCGTCGCCACCGTCACCCGGGAGGCCACCGCCGCCGCGCCGGCGCCGGCCCAGCGGCAGGCGACCCCGCGGCCCACACAAGAGGTCGAAGTGGTCGAACTGTCCAAGCTGCAGACCACCGTCGCGATGCGCCTGGCGCAGAGCAAGTTCTCGGCGCCGCACTTCTACGTGACCTCCGAGATCGCCATGGACGACGCCGTGCATCTCCGCCAGATGTTCAACGAGGCGGTCGACAAGTCAGAAGCGATCAGCCTCAACGACCTGATCGTGAAGGCGGTCGCCCTGGCGCTGACGAAATTCCCAGAGGTCAATGCCTCCTGGGCCGACGGCCGGATCGAGCGGAAGCGCGACATCAATATCGGAATCGCGGTCGGCCTCCCAGACCGCCTGATCGTGCCGGTCCTGAAGAACGCCGACCAGAAGTCGCTCAAGGAGATTGCCGTCGAGTCCAAGCAACTGATCGAGCGGGCCCGGACGAACAGGGCCGCGGCCCAGGACTACATGGGTAACACCTTCAGCATCTCCAACCTCGGCATGTACGACGTCGACCAGTTCACCGCCATCATCAACCCACCGGATTCCGGCATCCTGGCGATCGGCGCCATCGAGGACAAGGCGGTGGTCAAGGATGGCCAGGTGATACCGGGTAAGCGAATGCGCGTGACCCTTTCCGTCGATCATCGGGTCTTCTATGGGGTGACCGCCGCCCAATTCCTGCAGGAGGTCAAGCGCCTGCTGCAGAGCCCGATGGCGCTGGTCCTCTAGGGACTGCTCGCTACCGTCGACGCAGGGCGTTCACAATCAGTGACTCCGTAACCTCGATACGGCCGCCGCGCGGCGCCGAGTCCCACATGGCATCGAGCCTGGCGCGGCCGCCGCGAGGAAACCGTGGGCGTGGCGGGTTGATCAATTCGAGATAGTTCCGTACCTGCGACGGACGGTCGAGGTAGCTGCGGAACCTGGCTGCTCGGGCGCCGGCTAAGGTAAACAAGCCTTCGTCGACGACCCGTTCAAGAGCCAAATCGGTGGCCTCCAGATTGACTTCAAAGGACGGGTTTAGCAGGGTCGTCACGGGCACGCGCCGCCGGCCCGCAACAATAGCAATCGCCGGCCGCCAGGTCCGGTGTGGTCGGATGCTGATGAGCATGCCGCCGCGTCGGAGGTACCGACCCGCTCGCCGGAGGGCATGGACCATGCCCCTGAGCGCGATTCATCAAAGCGACCAGCTGAACAGTGCCACGTCAAAGGGGGCACCGGGCCGCGGTAGGCGCTCGATCGAGCCAACACGAAACTCGATGTTGGACCGGCCACCCGCATGCTGCTGGAAAATGGCTTCGTCGATACTGGGCCGATCAGGGTCGATGGCCAGCACGGATGAGGCGCGGGGCGCGTACTGAAAGGTGAGCCGCCCGTCTCCACAGCCAATCTCGAGGACTCGCTTGTGTCGAAGGCTCACGAAGTGCTCGATCAGCCGAGGCTCGAAGCCGTCGCCAGGATATGCCGATAACTCCGTGCTGGCCACCGCGGAATCGTAGCCTTGCTTGACTGTCGCATATATTGAATGTAAGGTTCATTTAATTAAATGGCTCCGAGGGCTTACCGGATGACGCGCCGAGCCGCCGCCAACGCGGAGACACGCCGACGCATCGTGGACGCCGCGATCGCTCTCCATGCCCAGAAAGGCGTCCTCGGTACGAGTTGGCCTGACATCGCGAAGCGAGCCGATGTTGCGCTGGGGACGGTGTACCGGCACTTTCCCAGCCTCGATCAACTCGTACCCGCGTGTACATCCGAGAACGCCCTTCGCACCAGGCCTCCCGGACCGAGCATCCTCGTTGGGCTGACCCGCCCGCAGGAGCGCATCGGCCAATTCGTCCAGGAGCTCTTCGCGTTCTACGGGCGGACCGCGCCATGGACTCCCAGAGCCGGCATCGACCGCCACGAGATCCCGGTTCTCGACACCATCCTCAGCCGTCGTGAAGCGGCACTCAAGGCGCTCGTTGAGGAGACGCTCGGGCCGCTCCGACGCCGGCGCCACGCGCTGGAGGCGGCGTTGGCCCTGACGGACTTCGGTGTCTGGCGGTCGCTCACCAGCTCAGGCCTATCGACAGAGGCGGCCGCGCGACTCATTACCGAGATGCTCATGACGTGGTTGACGCGACGATCAGCAACTCGCTAGGAGGGAAACACCATGGCCGAAGTGCACGAAATCGCTGACGGTATCTTCCGGATCGCAACCTTTATCCCGGAGGCCAACATTACGTTTAACCAATTCCTGATCGCGGATGAAAAGCCGCTCCTGTTTCACACCGGACAGCGGATGCTCTTTCCCCTGACCGTGGAAGCGGTTCGACAAGTGATCGACCCGAGCCGGTTGCGCTACATTTCGTGGTCGCACCTGGAAGCGGACGAGTCGGGAGCCCTCAATGAATTTCTCCAGATCGCGCCGCAGGCGGAAGCCGTTCATAGCGAACTGGGTGTGATCGTCAACGTCAACGACTACGCCATCCGTCCAGCCAAGGTCATGGGCGACGGTGAGGTGCTCGATCTGGGCCAGCACAAACTCCGATTCCTGATCACACCGCAGGTTCCCCACTGCTGGGATGCGATCCTCGCTTTCGAGGAGACGACCGGCACGCTGATGGCAAGCGACCTCTTTACCCAGCTCGGCGAGAAAACCCCTATGACCACCGGCGACATGGTGGAACGTACCATGGCATCTCACAAACAACTGCCCACCTATATCCCGGTGAGCCAGCACACAGGGCGGGTGTTCGATCGCCTGGAAGCGTTGCGACCGGGCGTCCTTGCGTGTATGCACGGGCCTGCGTTTAGCGGTGACGCCGTCCAGGCACTTCGGGACTTGCGCAGCGCGCTGTTCTCGCAGCCCGACGAGGCATTGACCAGAATAGGCGGAGGATCGCAGCCAGCCGGCCGCTAAAGGGTCAGCCGACGGTGGCCGCGGCGGCCCGCCCGGCGGTTCGGCCTGAAAAGAGGCAACCCCCAAGAAATGTTCCCTCAAGGGATCGGTACCCATGCATCCCTCCCCCGCCGAAGCCAGCAACTTCGCCGGCCGCGTAGAGGCCAGGCAGCGGGGTCCCATCCGCGCGAAGCACGCGACCCGAGAGGTCCGTCTGCAGGCCGCCCAGTGACTTCCGAGTGAGGATATGGAGGCGCACCGCAATCAGGGGGCCGGCGGCGGGGTCGAGCAATCGATGCGGCGGAGCCACCCGGATCAAGCGGTCACCAATGTACCGCCGGGCCGCTCGGATGGCGAGACCCTGTGCATCCTCGGTCGCCGAGCTGGCGATCGCATCGTCGCGATCGGCGATCTGACGTTCCAGTTTGGCCGGATCGAGGCGTGGCTCGCCCGTCAAGGCGTTCATGCCACGCACGAGATCGCCAAGACTGTTGGCCACGACAAAGTCCGCGCCGTGCGCCTTGAAGGCCTCAACCGGCGCCGGTCCGGACTTTGAAACCACTCGCTGCAGGAGCAGCCTGATGTCTTTGTTCGTGAGGTCGGGGTTTTGCTCGGACCCGGAGAGCGCGAACTCGCGCTTGACGATTCGCTGGGTCAGCACGAACCAGGAATAGTCGTAGCCGGTCGTTCGCAGGTGCGCCAGGGTTCCCAGTGTGTCGGACCCCGGAAACAACGGCGCCGGCAGGCGATTGCCGATCGCGTCCAACCACATCGATGACGGTCCCGGGAGGATCCGGATGCCGTGCCGGGGCCAGATGGGATTCCAATTCTGGATGCCTTCCGTGTAGTGCCACATGCGATCGTTGTTGATCACCGATCCGCCGGCTGCCTCGCTGATGGCGAGCATGCGGCCGTCGACGTGGGCCGGTACCCCGGTGAGCATCTCCCGGGGCGGGGTGCCGAGACGCGCCGGCCAAGACTTCCGCACCACGTCGTGATTCCCACCGATCCCGCCCGACGTCACGATGACGGCCTGCGCATGGAGCTCGAACTCTCCGATCGCGACACGCGAGCTGGGTCTCCCCCGCTCCACTGAGCTCGCCTCGAGGACCGCACCACGGACCCCGTCGACCGCCCCGCCACGGACGGTCAGCGCGTCCACTCGATGCCGGAACCTCAGGACAACCAGGCCACGAGTCACGGCCTCGCGCACCCGCCGCTCGAATGGAGCTACGACGCCCGGGCCGGTCCCCCACGTGACGTGAAAGCGAGGCACGGAATTCCCAGGGCCTCTGGGCCGGTCGCTCCGTCGCTCCGCCCAGCCCACCACCGGGAAGAATCGAACGCCCTGTCCATGCAACCACGACCGTTTCTCGCCGGCCGCAAACGCGAGATATGCTTCGGCCCACTGTCTGGGCCAATGGTCTTCCTGTCGATCGAATCCGGCCGTCGCCATCCAGTCCTTGGTGGCGACCTCGTGCGAATCGCGCACACCGAGGCGCCGCTGCTCCGGCGAGTTGACGAGGAAGAGGCCGCCAAACGACCAGAAGGCCTGCCCGCCCAACCAGGGCTCCGGTTCCTGGTCGAGCAGGAGGACGCGGCGGCCCGCGTCAGCGAGCTCGGCGGTCGCCACCAGCCCCGCGAGGCCTGCCCCGACCACGATCACATCGGCGTCGTCAGCCACTCAATTGGCGATTATGCCCGCTAAGCTCGTGCTCGTGGAGACGCCGAATCGTCACGCCAACGACGTGCCGGTCGTTCGGGAGGCGGTCCGGGCCGTGGTGCTGGATCGGGACCAGCGCGTCCTGCTCTTCAGAGCGTTTCCCGACAACACGCGGTCGCGATTCTTCTGGATCACCCCGGGCGGCGGCGTGGCCGCCGGCGAATCCGCGAGCACCGCCTTGAGGCGAGAACTAACCGAGGAGTGCGGCCTCGTCGCCGCCGAGATCGGACCGCTGATCTGGGTGCGCGACCACGTATTTCCGATCCCTCACTCGGGCCAACTCACCCGTCAACGCGAGCGCTTCTACCTCGTCCGCGTCGATCAGCACGAGGTCGATGTCAGTGGTTGGGACGATTTCGAACGGATCTTTATGGGCGAGCACCGCTGGTGGACGGTCAGCGAGATCCAGGCGTCAGCCGATGAATTCGCGCCGCACCGGCTCGGCAATTTGCTTGCCGATCTCGTCAACGGTGACATTCCGAGCGAACCGGTCGAGACCGGCATCTAGTGTGAGCCTCATAGGCCGCTGCGGCTCGGCCGGATGCCGGCCAAACCCTTCGAGAATGTGCTCGAGCAACGGCAAGGCGTGGAGGACGCGACCGGCGCGAATCGCGGCATCCCAAAACGGCTCGAACTTCTTCCAACCGGCCGAATAGGCCATGTGTCTGAGCCGATCCCTGGGCGCGGCCTTGGTGGCAGCACCCCGCCAGATCGAGCCCCAGCGGTAGAAGTCTCGATAGGCTCGCCAATAGCCGCGTTCCAAAGCAGCCGGCTGCAGCAGCGCTGGGCGAAAGACGACGTGGCGCGTGTCGTAGAGATCCCAATCCCGATGCAGCACGCGCCCTTCCGACTCCATCCGTCCATAGAGTGCGGTGTCAGGGTAGGGCGTCAGGATGTGATAGGTCGCGGTCTCGATGCCGTTCAAGATCGCCCATTCGACGGTGCGGTCGAACACATCGGGTCCGTCGTGGTCCATCCCGAACACGAAGCTGCCGTTGACCATCACACCGAGGTCGTGCAGCCGCCGAATCGCCGCGTCATAGTTACGACCGACGTTCTGGTATTTGCGCTGATCCGTGAGGTTGGCCGCATTTACGGTCTCGAAGCCGACGAACAGGCTGCGCAGTCCGGCGGCCACGGCCTTCTCCAGCAGCCGAGGTTGTTCCAGCACCGCCTTGACCGTGCCGGCGGCTTGCCAGAGCCGTCCCATGCCACGCATGCCGTCGAAGAGCGCCTCGGCGAAGGGTGGACTGCCAAAAAGATGGTCATCGAGAAAGTACAGATGGCGTCCCGGAAGACGCGCGATCTCGGCTAACGCGCTCTCGACCGGCTGGACGTAGTACTGCTTCCCGCCCTTAAAGAAAGCCACCTTGTAGCAGAAGTCGCAGACGTGCGGACAGCCGCGCGAGACGACGATTGAGTTGGGAACGAGGTACTTGTGCCGCTTGATCAGATCGCGGCGGATCGGCGGCACCCCGAGCAGGGTCCGCTGTTGCGAGGCGTAGCGCGACGCTGGCCGACCGGCCCGCAGGTCGGCGAGGAATTGGGGCCAGGTGTCCTCTCCGGGTCCGAGAAAGATCGTGTCCGCGTGCACCTTCGCTTCCTCTGGCAGGGAGGTGACGTGAAGACCGCCGAGCACGACACGGACGCCTCGTGCGCGGTATCCATCGGCGATCTCGTAGGCGCGACGGGCGGACGTGATGTACACCTGGATCACGACGAGGTCCGGCTCGTCGTCGAGCGGGACCTTCTCGACATGCTCGTCCCAGATCGAGACGTCATCGTCAGCCGCCAGGTAGCCAGCGAGCGTCGCCAGACCGAGCGGGGGAAAGAGCGAGTACTTGATCGGCCGGAAGAATGGACTCGTCGCCTCGGTGAGCGCCGGGAGGATCATCTTGACGCGCACGTCAACCGCCCTCCGAATCCCGCACCTGGATGCAACGGCAGGCGCAGCCGCCGGTTACGCGCTCGAGGAGGTCCGGCTTAGGCGGCGACCACGGGCGCGTCTTCCTCGTCGGCCGGCTGCCGCGCGCGCAGCGGCACGTCCTTGAGGAAGACGGACGCAATCAGGGCGATCACCAACACCGCGGCACCGTAGAGGAAGATTTCGTGCAAAGTCGCGGCAAGCGCGGCGCGGACCGCATGAAGCACCTGGTCGAAAATCGCGCCACCCTGCGCTCCAAGCGCACCCACCGCCCGGGATCGGCTCGCCGCGATCTGCGCGGGATCGAACAGCGTCTGGGGGCTACCCCCACCGCTGCCCACCAACTGCGTGGCTTGCGGCGGCAGGTGGAGGTTGGCCACCTGCTCGCTGATGTGGACCGGGAGACGCTGGCTGAGGACCGAGCCGAGCACGGCCGTGCCGATCGTCCCGCCGATCTGCCGCCAGAATTGGACCTGGCTTGAGGCGACGCCGAGGAAGTTACGGGGGAGCGCGCTCTGGACAGCAGTCAGGTAGAGCGGGAAGGTCGAACCGAGGCCGGCGCCCACGATGACGATGTCGCGGACGACCTCGAGCCGCGAGGTGGTGACCGTGACCTGTGAGAGAAGCCACATGCCGACCAGCATCACGGCGATGCCAGCCGTCCCCAGGAACCGGTACAAGCGAACGCGCACCATGACCTGGCCGACCAGCGTGCTGGCGACGATCAGGCCCAGCATCATCGGGGTCAGCAACTGACCGGAGTTGGTCGCGGTGACGCCGAGTACGCCTTGATAAATCAACGGGACGAAGACGATGGTGCCGAACATGCCGAAGCCCGAGAGGAAACCCACAATCATCGAGACGCTGAAAGTGGAGTTCTTGAAGAGGTCGAAGGGCACAATCGGATGATCGGTGCGGATCTCGAGGACGAAGAAGATGCCCAGGATGACGGCCGCGATGGCCAGGAGGCCCAGCACCTCAGGTGATGTCCAGCCGTGATCGCGCGTGATCGAGAGGGCAACCATCAGGGGCACCAGGCCCGCGACCAAGGCGGCTGCGCCCTTGAAGTCGATGTCCCGCAGCGACGCCGATGAGCGCACGAACGGCATCGTGGCGATCACGAGCAGGACCGCGATGATGCCCACGGGCAGGTTGACGTAGAAGACCCAGCGCCAGCCCCAGGTGTCCGTGATGTAGCCACCGGCGGTGGGGCCGACGATGGATGACAGACCGAAGACCGCGCCGAACAGGCCGGCGAGACGGGCGCGCTGGGAGGGCGGAAACAGGTCGCCGATCACGGCGAAGACGGTTGCGAACAGCATCCCGCCAAAGATGCCCTGGACGGTTCGGAAGACGACCAACTCGAGCATGCCGTGCGACTGGCCGCAGAGGGCCGACGCGACGACGAACCCGATCATGCCGACGAGGAGGAACGGCTTACGACCGAAGAGATCGCCCAGCTTGCCCGCGATCGGCACCATGATGGTCGACGCCACCAGATAGGCGGTAATGACCCAGGAGTAGTAACTGAGGCCGTTCAGCTCGGCCACGATCCGAGGCATGGCGGTCCCGACAATGGTCTGGTCGAGCGCGGCCAGCAAAAGCGCGAGCATGGTCCCCGCGACGACCCCGATCGTTTGCCAGCGGGGCAACCCCTCGGTGAGATGACCGGTGGCGTCGGTCGACGGCGGTTGCGGTTCGTTTGTCATGCGCTCCTCTCTGCGACCGCTGCACCGGTCATGTTTTCGATTAGCCGGAAACACGCGTGACGGAGTTGCTCGAGCTCTTCGACTGAGAGCCCGGCCGCGATCTTGAGCTGCCACTCCAAACCCTGGGCGCGCATACCATCGATGCGCTTGCCGCCTGCCACCGTCAGCCGTGCGTAGGTCAAGCGGCGGTCCGCCGGATCGTCGATGCGCTCGACCAGGCCATCGCGCTCGAGATGATCAATGAGCCCGGTGATATTTCGCGGGGTGACCTCGAGCTGGTCGGCCAGCTCGCCGAGCGGGAGCTGGTGATCTGGCGCCGCCGCCAGCCGGAGGAGGACGTGGAGGCGTCCCTCGCTCAGGCCGTGTTTGTCGGCCCAGCGATCCATCAGCTGGCGGGTCAGCCGTGCGGTGATCCGCATCGCCGTCATTGCCTCAACCGTGCGCACCTCGCGTTCGGAGAGCGGCCGGCGTGCCGAGCGAATGGACTGACGGAAGCGGCTATCGTACAGGCGCCCGGCTCGATCGGTTGCCAGTGTGCCGTTGAATCGGCACTCGCCCGTGATCTGAGAGAACTGCATAGTGAAGTGCTTCACTATCTACACCGGGTGGTCGGTTGTCAAATTTTGAGTTGGGATTAAGAGCGGCGCAGACGCTGCCGATGATGAACGGCGATGGCGGCGGTGCGTCGCAGGAAATCCGCGATCAGGTCAAGCTGCGCTTCCGAATAGTGGCCCAGGACCTCGCGGGTCGACCGTCGCAGCCGCGAAAAGATGGGCTCCATTCGCGCGTGCTGCGCCGGGCCACGCTCGACCATGACCCGGCGACGGTCCACGGTGTCGTGCACTCGGCGGATCCAGTGGCCGCGCTCGAGCCGGTCGAGCACCGCGGTGATGGCGCCGGCGGTCAAGCCAACGCGATCCGCCAACTCCCCCGCGGTCATCGGCCCCAGCCGGCTGATGATGTCCATACACTGAGCATCAGTACGGTTCATACCCAGGCGGTCGGCGATCGCCTGGTCCATAAGGTCGAGCTCGCCATCGAGGGCTCGGAGTTCCTGGAGGGTCTGTTCGATCAGCCGCTCCTTGGAGTTGCGGTTTGACATGAGAATGCTTTGATCTTTAAAGTATCAAAAATCCTAAGCAATCGGAACCGGAGGGATTAGGCGATGGTAAGGCCCGTGCAAGCGAAGAACGAATGGCTCGTCCTGGTGTTCCTGAGCCTGGGCTTCTTCATGATCCTGCTCGACACCACGATCGTGAACATCGCCATCCCAGCGATGATCTCGGGCCTCAATTCGTCGCTGGACCAGATCCTCTGGGTCATCAACGCCTACCTGCTGGCCTACGCCGTCTTGCTCATCACCGCCGGGCGGTTGGGGGACTTCTTCGGGCCTCGGCGCCTCTTCGCCCTCGGGTTGGCGATCTTTACCGTAGCCTCCGCGCTCTGCGGCCTCGCGCAGGATGGGAACCAATTGATTGCCGCCCGCATTCTCCAGGGCGTGGGCGGCGCGATTCTCACGCCGCAAACGCTCAGCATCATCACCGTCATCTTTCCGCCCGAGCGCCGGGGCGCCGCCTTCGGCGTCTGGGGTGCGGTCGCCGGCGTGGCGACCGTCACCGGGCCAACGCTTGGCGGCTTCCTCGTGACCTACATCAACTGGCGCTGGATCTTCTTCGTCAACGTTCCGGTCGGGCTGGTCGCGCTCGCGGGTGCGCTCCTCGTTGTGCCCGATCTCCGTCCGGGGCGGCGGCACCGGCTCGACATCGTCGGCGTCCTGCTGGCCAGCGCCAGCCTGTTCGGCATCATCTTCGGGTTGGTCGAAGGCGAGCGCTTCAACTGGGGCGCGATCTGGGGACCGATCACCATTCCCGAAATCATCGCCGCCGGCGTCGTGCTGTTCGCGGTGTTCGTGGTTTTCGAAAGATTCCAAGCGGAGCCCCTGATGCCACTCTCGCTCTTCAGCAATCGGAACTTCAGCATCTCGATCTGGGTCAGCTCAGCCGTGGCCTTCGGCATGCTCGGGTTCTTCATCCCGGTGACGATCTTCTTTCAATCGGTCCTGGGATTCTCCGCCCTGAAGGCGGGGCTCACCTTCCTGCCGATGTCGCTGGTCTCGATGGTCGTCGCTCCCATCGCCGGCCGGATGTCCGATCGGTTTGGCGGGAAGTACATCCTCGTTGCCGGGCTCACATTCTTTGCCGCCGGGATGGGGCTGGTGGTATTGGTGATTTCGCTGAACGCGACCCAGGCAACCTTCTGGGGACCGGCGGCACTCGCCGGGCTGGGATTGGGCATGACCTTCGCGCCCCTGACCACGGTCGCCATGCGCAACGTCAAGCCACACATGGCGGGCGCGGCATCGGGCGTGCTGAATACCGTTCGCCAGGTGGGCGGCGCGATCGGAAGCGCGGTGATCGGCGCGGTCTTGCAAAACCGGCTCGCCACCCAGTTGCACGAGCAGGCGGTCGCCTATTCGAGCCAGGTGCCGGCCGCCTTTCGCACTAGCTTCGTCAGCGGGTTCTCCAACGCCGCGTCCGGCGGCTTCAAGGTGGGAGTCGGGCAGACGGGCGCCCAGCTACCCGCCGGCGTCCCGCCGGCGCTGGCGCCCACCCTGCAGCGCTTGTTTCACGATGTCTTCGACAACGCCTACGTCAACGCCGTCAAGCCCACGCTCGCGGTGTCAATCGCCGTGCTGGCCGTGGGCGCGCTCAGCTGCCTCCTGATCGAACGACGCGCCAAGGCGACGGCCCGCGCGGAGGCGGCTGAGGCCGGACCCCGGGCGGCCGCCGGCTGAGCGGCTGAGTTTCTAGCCCCGGAACGCTTTCCCGATTCGGCGAGCCATCTGGCGCCAGGACAGCGCGTCCTTGACTCGGTCAAGCCGCCGCCGGGACGGAGGCCCGGGTTCGGGCTTGTAGCTGGCGCCGAACTCGCTGGCATAGGCGACCAGGTCACGGAGCTCGAGCAGGGGGATCGCGTACTCCCTGGTGACCTCTGCCAGCAAGGCGGCCGTCCGAAGCTGCACCCCGGGGCTTTCGGGACGGCAGAGGGCCAGTGGGCGCGCGTGCTGGGCCCGCATCCCTTCGGGGTGGATCACGATTCGCCCCCAGCAGAGCACCGCTCCGCCGAACATGTACGGCTCTTCGCGCAACGCCCGGGTCATCGGCGTGATGTCGTGATAGGCGTAGATCCCGCAGCTGCAGCTCGGCTCGGGGGAGACCCCCTGTTCATCGTGCCGATGCAGGCCGGCCCGAGCCAGACGGAGGCCGGGACGGGTCTGGCATTCGGCCTCGAGCGTCTCGAGTGGTGGCCACAAGGTCTCGGCCACCGGCGACTGAAGCCGACCGCGGGTCCACGCGTCATCCGGGTCGACCCGCCAGAATCGGTAGCCGACGGCGAGGTTCACACCGGTGCGGTGACCGGCGCCTCTTCTTCTCTCTCGGTGCGCTGCGGTTCGCGCTCGGGCGCGAGCAGCGGCTCCGAAGCCGGCTCCGGTATTTCGATGACCCTGACAGGCTTGCTCGTGAATCCCATGACCCAGCCCTCGTTTTCACACTAGCAAAGCTGGGGCTTGCTAGAGGCGGTCGAATCAAGTCTAGGTCAAATCGTCAGCTGCGGGAGGCGGGACTCGTGAGCGTGAGCTCACTGCGGCTACCGGAGCCCACGACCGGGGTCGCGGGCGCGTTGTGCGCTCGCTGAAGGTACGACTGCGCTTTTACGACCTCGCCACCCAGCGCGTCGATGGTTTTTTGCATGCTGTCGAGCGCCTGCAGCTTGTAGGCGTCGATCATGTCCATGGTCGCGTAGATGTTGGCAAAGGCCGCCTGCAGCTTCTCCACGCTGATGGTGGCGCTGCCAGCCTCCTGCTGAATCCGGCCCGACTGTTCTTTCAACATCGCGGACGTCGATTCGATCAGGTTGCCCGTCGTGGTGTTCAGCGCGGTGATCTGGTTGAGGACCAGTTTTTGGTTGGTCAGGGCCTGTGCCACGATGACCGCCGTGCGAAGTGCCGACACCGTCGTCGTGGTGGCGCGATCGACTCCCTTGATCAGCTCCAGGTTGCTCCGTCGCACCAGCTCGAGAGCGAGGTAGCCCTGCACGTTGACGGCCAGTTGGGTCATGAGGTCCTGCCGCTTCTGGCGAACATAGAAGAGCGCATCCTGGCGAAGCGCCTTGGCCCGCTCGGGGTTGGTCTGGCCGATCTGGTCGATCTGCGCGGCGAGCGCGGCATCGAGCTTGCCCGCCATGTAGATGTACTGCTCGAGCTTGCCCTTGATATCCCAGACATTGACTTTTTCCTGTTCGATCGCGGCGTTGTCCTGGCGCAGCTCGTCCTGGCCGTGATAGAGCGCCTGGATGATGGCGTTCAGGTGCCCCTGAGCGGACTGGTAACGGGCGAAATAGTCACGGAGCCGGTTGCCGAACGGAATCAGGCCAAACACGTGCCTCGCCGTGAGCAGGCCTTGCTGCGAGGGATCAAGATCTTCGACGGTCCGCCGCAAGTCGACTAACGACTTCGATACAGTCGCCCCCTTACTGAAGGGCCCAGACTCCATCGCCTTAACTGGCTTGTCGAGCAGCCGGTTGGAAACACTTGCCGATTGGCGGATCTCATCATCGCCCATGCTCTGAATGGCATTCAGCTTGGTCGCGAAGTCCGGCGATTGCGGATCGAGCGCTGCGATGGACTCGATGTAGCCCTTGACCATGGCGTCGATCTTGCCGGCCGCCGAGGGATCCAGCTGTATCATGCCCGCCGCTTCCTCATCGGTGATGGCCGCCACCGGCTCCGGTGGGGTCAGCGTGAGCGCGCGCGAGTCGGAGCTGTCGGGCGCGGAGGTCGGCGGTTTGATGCTCACGGTGTCTCTCCTTTCTTTCGATCAGAGACGTGTCAACGCTTTCGTCATGGTTATACCCGGGTCCTCGCGCGGCAAACGGCGAGCTGAACCTTATCGCCACTTATACTTCCCCGGCGTGGGTCCAGCTTCCTGGCGGGCGCCGGCTCTCCTTGCCGCGATCGCTTTCGTGGCGCTGATGACCATATCGGGCTGCTCGAGCTCGAAAACCTCGTCCCCGCCGCAGAAGGTGGTGCAGCAGGCTGAGGAGCTGCCACCCCCGTCGTCAACCCCCCAGCCGGGGCCAACCCTCTCCCCCACCGCGCTTCCCGGCGTGATGCCCGCCAACCTCCTGATCGCCGATCGGGCGAACAACCGCGTGATCGAGGTGACGCCCGACCGCAAGCTCGTCTGGGAGTTCCCACGGCCCGGCGACCTGCAGCCCGGCCAGCACTTTCGCTGGCCCGACGACGCCTTCTACGCACCCGACGGGAAATCGATCGTGGTCAACGAAGAGGAATCGCATGCCATCGTCCTGGTCGATTACGCCACGCACCGCATCGTCTGGCAGTACGGCGTGTCGGAACGGCATGGGTCGGCGAAGGGCTACCTCAATGGCCCCGACGATGCCTACATGTGGCCGGACGGCAGTGTCGGGGTCGCCGATATTCGCAACTGCCGCCTGATCTTGATCGACCAGGCCTCGAAGGCAATCAAGACCCAGCTCGGCCGGACCGGGTACTGCGCCCACAATCCGCCGAAAAGTTTTGGCCTGCCCAATGGCGACACGCCGCTGGACAACGGCCACGTGCTGGTCACCGAGATCCTCGGCAGCTGGGTGAGCGAACTTGGCTGGGACGGGACCCTCTACTGGACGGTGCGAGCGCCGAGGATCAAGTATCCCTCGGACGCGCAGATGCTGGCCAACGGCAACGTCCTGCTGGTCGACTACTCGCGTCCCGGCCAGATCCTGATCATGACCCAGCAGGGCAGGCCGGTCTGGCGCTACGCCCCGCGATCTGGCCCGGCGATGCTCGACCATCCCTCGCTCGCGATCGAGCTGAGCAACGGCCTGATCGCCGTCAATGATGACTTTCGCCACCGGGTGATCGTCATCGATCCCAAGACCGACAACATCGTGTGGCAATACGGGATCAACGACCGTCGCGGACGGACAGACGGACTGTTGTTCATCCCCGATGGCATCGACAGCCGACCGCCGGATTGGAGCGGCCTCTAGAAGCCGCGCGTCAGGCGCCAGCCCGTATCAGGGCCCTGGATCGCGGTCGCCGTGACGAGCGGGACGTCGGCCCGGTGCGCCCCCGCCTCGATGGAGAGGGTGCCGACCCGCGTTCCGGCGGGCAACGTCGCGGGTAGTTGATCGAGCGTGACGCGCCGTACGACGTTGGTGCCGTCGAGGAGTACCCAGCCGACCGACTGATCCGCCACGATGGTGCCCGTCTCGTCCCATGGCGTGCGATAGCCGGCCACGACATCGTTGTGGTGGACGACGAAACGCAGGTGCAGCGCCGGGCCCAACGCGTGCAACAGGGTGCTCGTCGCAGCGAACGC
>Ga0209471_1000163_pt1 | contig 49398 bp, 37 predicted proteins | sample GraSoiAngelo_128_FD_185885 | JGI IMG/M metagenome (GOLD analysis project Ga0209471, IMG submission 185885) | Grasslands soil microbial communities from the Angelo Coastal Reserve, California, USA - 14_0927_12_20cm (SPAdes) (version 2) | ecosystem: Environmental > Terrestrial > Soil > Grasslands ... | reverse complement strand
CGCGCGCCCTGGTGCCGTTCGTGGCAGGGGCCTCCCGCATGCCCTATCGGGTGTTCTTCGTCTACAACGCGGTGGGCGCGGTCCTCTGGACCGTCACCTTCGTGCTGCTCGGCTACTTCCTCGGTGCGAGTTGGCAGATGGCGGACCAGTGGATCGGCCGCACCAGCACCGTCGCCGCCGGAGCGATCGCGCTCGCGGCGCTGGTGAGCTGGATCTGGCGGCGGCGCGCTCGGATGAAGGGAGAAACGGAGTGATAGAATGACACGAGGCTGCCTGCCGGCTGTCCTGTTGCTCGCGGGGAGCTCGGCGCTCGCCCAGCAGTCCGATCCCCGGATCGACAGTCTCATCGCCCGCGCGAAGGCACTGGAGCTCGCCACCCCGTACGTGCCGCCGCCGGGGGACGCGCTCGAGCACCACGCCGCCGGCTTCGCGAAGATCGTGTGCTCCGCCGTGTTCATCACGGGCCTCGACCCAGCCTTCGCCGTCGAGAACGTCGGCTACTTCACGGCGCCCTACGCCGAGCGCGCGAAGCTGGGGAAGCCGGTGATCGACCGCGCTCACAGCGCCGTACATGTGACGCTGCCCAGCGGAGTGACACGGACGGCGCTGTTCCTAGGCGATCAGGGGTGCGTCACGCTCCCCGCGGGCGCGCAGTCGCCGAGCTTCACGCCGATCCGGGTCAAGAACCGAGTGTCCGATTCCTCGACCCAGCCGTGGCCGACGGGAGATGCGCTGCCGCAGGAACCCGTGGCGGCGGCGCTCGACACCGCCCAGCTGCGCCGCGCCGCGGACACGGCGTTCGAGCCGGCAGCGATGACCGCCGCGTTGGTCGTGACCTGGAAGGGCCGGATCATCGCAGAGCGGTACGGCGACGGTATCACTCTCCGAACGCCGCTCGAGAGCTGGTCCATGGGCAAGAGCCTCACGGCTACGCTGATGGGCATTCTCATCAAGCAAGGGGCCTACAGCCTGTGGCAGCCGGCGCCGGTCCCGGAATGGCAGCAACCGGGGGATCCGCGCGCCAAGGTGCGGATCGCCGACCTGCTGAACATGTCGAGCGGCCTGCGCATCCGTGCGCCCCAGGATCCGGACTACGATCCTGCAGGACCCTATCCCGATCACGTGTACTTGTATACCGGTGGGATCAACGCTTTTCACTATGCCGCCACGCGGCCGCTGCAATGGCCGCCCGGTTCGGTCGGCCGGTATCGCAACACCGACCCGGTGCTGGTGAACTACCTGGTGCGACTCGCGGTCGAACGGCGCGGCGAGGAGTACTTGTCGTTCCCGCAACGCGCCCTGTTCGACAAGCTTGGAATGCGCTCGGTGGTGATCGAGACCGACCCCTACGGCGATTTCCTGACGCAAGGATACGACCTGGCCTCGGCGCGTGACTGGGCGCGCCTGGGCAACCTGTACTTGCAGGACGGCGTGTGGCACGGTGAGCGGCTGCTGCCGGAGGGCTTCGTGCGATTTGTCAGCACGGTCGCACCGGCGTGGGCGGCCGATCATCGAGCCATTTACGGTGGCTTCTTCTGGATCAATGGGGACGGAGCGTGGCCGATCCCGCGGGACGCCTACTACATGGCCGGCGCCGGAGGCCAGTACACGCTGATCATCCCGTCCCATGACCTCGTCGTGGTTCGCCTGGGGCACTACCGGGGCGCCGCGCCCGGCACCGAGAGCCTGAAGCGCGCGCTGTCGCTGCTCTTGGCCGCGGTGCCGGCGCGCTGAACCGTGCGCCGCCTGCTGCTCGGCTGCACGCTCCTCCTCGCTCCGGTCACACCCGTCGTGGCCCAGGCCGGCCACAGCTTCACCCGCGCCGACACGCTGCGCGGCTCGTTCACGACACCGGGCCGCGCGTGGTGGGACGTCGTCTTCTACGACCTCCACGTAGCCGTGCATCCGGCGGACAGCAGCATCGACGGGTACAACGGGATCACCTACCGCGTCCTCACGCCGGCCCGCGAACTGCAGATCGATCTGATGGCGCCGCTCCTAGTCGACAGCATGGTACAGGACGGGCGGGCGGTAGCAGTCCGCCGAGAGGGAAATGCGTATTTCGCGAAGGTCGCCACGCGCCAGCGCGCCGGCGACCGGCGCACGATCACGGTCTATTACCACGGCAAGCCGCAGGTCGCGAAGCGGCCTCCCTGGCAGGGCGGCTTCACCTGGACCACGGACAGTCTCGGCCGGCCGTGGATCGTCACGACCGATCAGGGAATGGGTGCGAGCGTGTGGTGGCCCAACAAGGACACGCAGGCGGACGAGCCCGACAGCCAGCGCGTGGCGCTCACCGTGCCCGATCCGATGATCGACGTCTCCAACGGCCGGCTGCGCCGCGTGACCCACCATTCTGACGGCACGACGACGTACGAGTGGTTCGTCGTCAACCCGATCAACAACTACGCGATCGCCGTCGGCGCGGGGAGCTACGACCACTACAGTGACCTGTTCCAAGGAGAGAACGGACCGCTCACGCTCGACTTCTGGCCGCTCACCTATCACCTCGCAGCGGCGCAGCGGCAGTTCGTCCAAGCCGCGACCATGCTGCGGTGCTTCGAGCACTGGTTCGGCCCCTACCCATGGTACGAAGACGGCTACAAGCTGGTCGAAGTGCCGAACGCCGGGATGGAGCACCAGAGCGCCATTGCCTACGGCAACTGGTACGCGAACGGCTACCGCGGGCGCGATGCCTCGGGCACCGGGCTCGGGCTGAAGTGGGACTTCATCATCGTGCACGAGAGCGCCCACGAGTGGTTCGGCAACAGCATCACCGCGAAAGACAATGCCGACATGTGGGTGCACGAGAGCTTCGCCAACTACGCCGAGGGGCTCTACACGGAGTGCCTCTTCGGGAAAGAGGCTGGCGCTGACTACACGATCGGCACGCGCCGCGGCATCCGCAACGACCGGCCGATCATCCCGCCGTACGGCGTGAACGATCAGGGCTCCGGCGACATGTACCCCAAGGGCGGGAACATGCTGCACACCATCCGGCAGATCGTCGACGACGACGAGAAGTGGCGAGCGATCCTGCGCGGGCTCAATCAGACCTTCTGGCACCAGACGGTGATGGGCAAACAGGTGGAGGACTTCATCAGCGCCCAGGCGGGGACCGATCTGACGAGGGTCTTCGATCAGTACCTGCGCACGACCGAGGTACCCGTTCTGGAATACCGCATCGCGGAAGGGGTGCTGTCGTACCGCTGGACGGACGTCGTGCCCGGCTTCGACATGCCGCTCAAAGTCACGCTGTCACCGGACAGCCTCAGTGTGGTGCATCCCACCGCGGCCTGGCAGACCGTGCCCGTGCGCCTCAACGCCCCGGCCGATTTCAAGGTGGATCCGAACTTCTACGTGATCGCGCGCCCGCTTGCTTGACACCGGCCGAGCGGCGTTTCAATCTACCGGCACTCATGGCACACTTCAGCTCCGACCAGCTCGCGTTCGCCCGCTCGCAGACCCGCTACCTGGGCCGCGCCGAGGCCATCGCATTCTTGCGGACCATGGACATCAAGATGAGCGTCGGTCACTGGTCTGCGGGCGATTTCTGCGATCGCTTCGCGCCGCCCGGCTACCACTCCGACGATCCGAGCTTCAAGGGTGACTTCGAGGCGCAGTGCCGCCGGACCCACGCCGCCGGCATCGACGCAATCGAGATTCACCAGAGCGTGTTCGAAAAGACGCTGAACGGCGACATCGATTGGCCGGCGTTGGAGCGCGCCCGCGACGGCTTCCTGTCCCAGCTCGGCATGCGGATCACGGCGTGCAACGTCAACACCTGGACGAATCCGCGCTTCCGGCTGGGAGGACCGTGCAATCCGAACGCCGCACTGCGCCGCGCCGCTACCGACGAGATCCTGAAGGCGGTCGAGATCGCACAGGCACTCAAACTCCCCATCGTCAGCGTGTGGCCGGGCTCCGACGGCGCCGACTATCACTTCCAGATCGACTACCAGCAGGCGCTCGAGTGGTTCACGGAGGCGCTCGTCACGGCGAACCGGGCATGCCTCAAGGCGGGGATCAAGCTCGCCATCGAGCCCAAGCCCTACGAGCCGCGCGAGCTGTACATGATCATTCCCACGGCCGCGTCGGCGATCCTCGTGGCGCAGCGGGTGAATCAGGCGTGCGGCGGCACGAACTGCGGCCTCACGATCGACTACGGTCACCAGAAGATGGAGGGCACGACCGCCTCCACTGCCTGTGACCTCGCGGCCTACGCGGGCGTGCCGGTGCACAAGTTCGACATCAACGACGCGCGTCAGGGTCGCAACGACCAGGACTGCATGTTCGGGACGCTGTCGATCCCCGAGTCGGTGGAGTACCTGTTCACCACGTTCGTGCGCGACTACCGCGGCTACTACAGTCAGGACCAGTTCACCTACCGCGACGACCCCACCCGCGCGATGGAGCGGAGCATGGTGAACCTGGCGAACCTGGCGCTCAAGGCGGTCCGGGTGTTCGAGCAGCGGCCGGCGCTGGAGAAGGCGCGCGCCGCCGGGACGGGACCCGACGTGCTGGACGTGGTGAGTCCGATCCTCGTCGGCTGATTCGTGCGGCCTGCGTTCACGCTCGGTGTCGACTACGGGACCAACTCCGTACGGGCCGTAGTCGTGGACTGCTCGGACGGCCGCACGCTCGGCACCGCGGTGTTCGACTACCCGTCCGGCACGGAAGGCATCCTGCTCGATCCGCGCGACCCGCACCTTGCCCGCCAGAATCCCGCCGACTACTTCGTGGGCCTCACGACATCGGTGCGCGGCGCGCTGGCGCAGGCGGACGCGCAGCCGGGCTTCTCGCGCGAGCGCGTCATCGGTATCGGCGTCGCCACCACCGGCTCGACGCCCCTGCCGGTGGACGCCGGCAACCGCCCGCTCGCCCTGGATCCGCGCTGGCGCGACGCCCTGGCGGCACAGGCGTGGCTGTGGAAGGACCACACCGCCGCCGAAGAAGCGGCGGCCATCACGGAGACCGCGCGGCGTTCTGCGCCCGAATACTTGTCGCCGATCGGCGGCACCTATTCGTCGGAATGGTTCTGGTCCAAGATCTGGCACTGTCGCAAGGTGGCGCCGGAGGTGTTCGACGCGGCGGCGAGCTGGGTGGAGCTGGCCGATTTCATGCCCGCGGTGCTGGCGGGAGTCACGCACCCCGGCCACATCGTGCGCGGGGTGTGCGCGGCGGGCCACAAGGCGATGTACTCCGAGGCGTGGGGCGGCCTGCCGTCGCGCGAGTTTCTCTGCCAGCTCGATCCCGGGCTCGGGCCCCTGCGCGACCGGCTGTATACCAAGGCCTACGCGGCCGATCGGGCGGCGGGGGCGCTGGCACGCGAGTGGGCGGAGACCTTCGGCTTGCCGGCGGGGATTCCCATCGCGATGGGCGCGTTCGACGCCCACTACGGCGCCGTGGGGGCGGGCGTCCGGCTCGGGACGTTCGTCAAGATCATCGGCACGTCCACGTGCGACATCGCCATCGCCGACGCGCGCCGGGGGATCGCGGACATCCCAGGGATCTGCGGCATCGTTCCGGGCTCAGTGCTGCCGGACTGCTACGGCATCGAAGCGGGCCAGTCCGCCGTGGGCGACCTGCTGCGCTGGTGGGTGGAGGTCGTGTGCCAGGGACGCGAATCCTTGCACGCCGAGCTGTCGCGCGAAGCGGCGCGCCGCGCCCCTGGTGCGTCCGGCTTGCTGGCCCTCGACTGGAACAACGGCAATCGCACGATCCTGGTCGATCCGCGCCTCACCGGGCTCATCGTGGGGCAGACCCTGCACACCACGCGGGCGGAGATCTACCGTGCGCTGGTGGAGGCGACCGCATTCGGCGCCCGCGCCATCATCGCGCGCATGGAGCAATACCACGTCCCGATCGAGCGCGTGGTGTGCTGCGGCGGGATCGCCGAAAAGAACGATCTGTTCATGCAGGTTTACGCCGACGTGATCGGCATGCCGATGTTGACGGCGGGCTCGCCCCAGACCCCGGCGCTCGGCGCCGCCATCGCCGCGGCCGTGGCCGCCGGTGCTGAGCCCGGAGGGTACGATCGGTTCGAAGCGGCGCAGCAGCGCATGACCGCGCTCGGGACGCGGACGTTCCTGCCGGACCTGGCGGCCCATGCCGTCTATGACGAGCTCTACGCCCTGTACGGCGAGCTGCACGATACGTTCGGCGGGGTCCGCGCGGCCCATGGCGACCTTGGCTCGGTGATGAAGCGGCTGCTCGCGCTGCGCGAACGAGCCCTGTCGTGAGCCGCGGGGGGAGCGGGCTGCGCGAGCGAGTGTGCCAGTCCAACCTGGCCCTGGTCGCGAGTGGTCTCGTGACCGAAACGTTCGGCAACGTGTCGGGCGTCGACCGCGCGGCGGGGCTGTTCGTGATCAAGCCCAGCGGCGTGCCGTACGAAGCGCTGACGCCGGCAAACCTCGTGGCGGTCTCGCTCGAAACCGGCCGGGTGCTGGATGGAGATCTCCGGCCGTCGTCGGACACGGCGACGCACCTCGAGCTGTACCGCGCCTTCCCCTGTGGCGGCATCGCGCACTCGCACTCCGCGTACGCCACGGCGTTCGCGCAGGCGCGGCGGGCGGTTCCCTGCCTGGGGACCACGCACGCCGACTACTTCCGCGGTGACGTTCCGGTGACCCGACCGCTGACGCGGGAGGAGGTGGAACAGGAATACGAGCGGCACACCGGGCTCGTGATCGTCGAGACGTTTCGCACGCTGCGGTTATCGGCCGAGGACGTTCCCGGCGCCCTCGTCGCCCATCACGGCCCATTCACCTGGGGCGTCGACCCGATGGCCGCGGTGGAGCGCGCGCGCGTGCTCGAGTATCTCGCCCTGGTGGCGTGCCTGACGTACCACCTCGACGCCCATGCGCCCGGGCCCGCCGCGTACTTGGTCGACAAGCATTTTCGGCGCAAGCACGGTAAGGACGCGTACTACGGACAGCCGAACGGAGGCGCATGAACACCCTGGACTGGTTGATCGTCGCCGGCTACTTCGCCGCCATCGCCGCGCTCACCTCGTGGGTCATGAAGCGACGCCGCGACACCACCGACGACTACTTCCTGGCGAGCCGCCACCTCGGCTGGTTCGTCGTGGGGGCGTCGATCTTCGCCTCCAACATCGGGTCGGAGCACGTCGTGGGGCTCGCCGGCGCGGGCGCCACCAGCGGCGTGGCGCTGGCCCACTACGAGCTGCACGCCTGGTGCCTGCTCGTGCTCGGGTGGGTGATGGTCCCGTTCTACGCGCGCACCATGGTGTTCACGATGCCGGAATTCCTGGAGCGGCGCTTCTCACCCACCAGCCGCTACGTGCTCTCGCTCATCACGCTGATCGCCCACGTCGTGACCAAGTTCGCGGTCGGGATCTTCGCGGGCGGCGTGGTCTTCGGAGTGCTCCTGCCCGAGCTGCGGGTCGACATCGCGGGGTACACGTTCAACAGTTTCTGGATCGGGTCGGTCTTGGTGGTCATCATGACCGGGCTGTACACGGTGCTCGGAGGCATGCGCGCCGTGGCCTACACCGACGCGCTGCAGACCGTCATCCTGGTGGCCGGCTCGGGCCTGCTGACGCTGTACGGGCTCAAGGCACTCGGCGGCTGGCACGAGCTGCGCGCCGTCCTCGACCCCGACCTGTTCAATCTGTGGAAGCCGCTCGTGCCCGCCGGCGTAACGGGGACGTGGGCCCCCGTGAAGGAAGCCGGCCGCATCGCCTGGTACTTCAGCAGCAACTACCCGTGGCTCGGCATGCTGTTCTGCGCACCGATCATCGGCTTGTGGTATTGGACCACCGATCAGTACATCGTGCAGCGGGCGCTGGGCGCGCGGGACGAGCGCCAGGCGCGCCGCGGATCGATCTTCGCCGCGTTCCTGAAGCTCCTGCCGGTGTTCATTTTCATCATCCCGGGTATGATCGCCCTGGCGCTCGCCAAGACGGGTCGGGCGCCCGGCCTCGCGGCGATGGTGGGTCCCGACGGCCGGGCGATTCCCGGCGTCGCGCAGGCGGCCTTCCCGCTCATGGTCGTGAAGGTCATGCCGGCGGGCATTCGCGGATTAGTGGTCGCAGGTCTACTCGCGGCCCTGATGAGCTCGACGGCAGGGGCGTTCAACGCCTCGTCAGCCCTGTTCACGATCGACTTCTATCAACGTTTGAAGCCCCAGTCGAGCCAGCACCATCTGGTGTGGGTGGGGCGCGTGGCCACCGGGGTGATGGTGCTGATCAGCCTGCTGTGGATCCCCGTGATTCAAGGGTCCAAGGGGCTGTACGACTACCTGCAAGGTGTGCAGGGGTACCTGGCGCCGCCGATCTTCGCCGTCTTTTTCCTCGGCGTGTCGTTCAAACGCTTGAACGCCAAGGGCTGCCTCGCCGCCTTGATCGTCGGGTTCCTGCTCGGCGCCTTCCGGCTCAGCGTCGATACGCCGGTGAGTCTCGGGATGGCGGGGTTCGCGCAGGGGTATCCGACGGGCTCGTTCCTCTGGATCGTCAACAACACCTACTTTCAGTACTACAGCCTGTTCATTTTCGTCGTTTCGTGCCTCACGATGATCGTCGTGAGCTATCTGACGACGGCGCCCGAGGCGGCACAGGTCACGAACCTGACGTTCGGCACGGTGACGCCGGAAAACCGCGAAAAGTCCCGGGCGAGCTGGAATCGGTGGGACGTAATCAACTCCGGCATCGTGCTCGGGCTTATTCTGCTCGCCTATCTGTACTTCACGGGCTGAGGAGACGGGATGCCACTCTCACGCCGCAGCGCGATCAAGATCGGTTTGGGGGCGGGAGCGGGGGCGCTGCCGCTGCTGGGCCACTCACCCCTCTTGGCCGAGGTGGACGTCGTGGCGGCCCGCGCCCGCGCAGCCGACGTCGTCAAGGCGCGGCCGCTCCCCTTGCGCGCCGTCCGGCTGCAGGCCGGACCGCTCAAGCACGCCCAGGAGCTCGACGCCCGCTACCTGCTCGAGCTCGAGCCCGATCGAATGCTGGCCTACTACCGGGACCGAGCCGGCCTGCGGCCGAAGGCCGAGCCCTACGGCGGCTGGGACGGGGACGGCCGGAACCTCACCGGCCACATCGCGGGTCATTACCTCTCGGCGGTGAGCCTGATGTGGTCCGCCACGGGCGACCCACGGTTCAAGCAGCGGGCGGATTACATCGTCGGCGAGCTGAAGCAGGTGCAGGACGCCCACGGCGATGGTTACCTGAGCGCGCTCAAGGGTGGGCGGAACGCCTTCGGCGAGCTGGCCCGGGGTGCGATCCGTTCCGCCGCGTTCGACTTGAACGGGGAGTGGTCTCCCTGGTACACGCTGCACAAGACGTACGCCGGACTGCGCGACGCATATCGCCAGACCGGGAACCGCACGGCGCTCGACGTCGAGATCAAGTTCGCCGCCTGGGCCGAGCACATCCTCTCCCGGCTCGACGATGGCCAGCTCCAGCACATGATGAACACCGAATTCGGCGGCATGAACGAGGTGATGTGCGACCTGTACGCCGACACGGGCGACGCGCGCTGGCTCGCCCTCTCCTACAAGTTCGAGCACCGCGCGTTCCTCGAGCCGCTCGAGCGCCATCAGGACGACCTCGCCGGCACGCACGCCAACACGCAGATCCCCAAGATCGTCGGCTCGGCGGCCCGCTTCCTCTACACTGGTACGCCCGCCGACCTGCTCGCGGCCGGATTCTTCTGGGATCGCGTGGTGCAGCATCACAGTTTCTCGAGCGGCGGCCACGGCAAGGACGAGTACTTCGGACCGGCGGACGAGCTGAGCGATTGGATCGACGGTCGCACCGCCGAAACGTGCAACGTCTACAACATGCTCAAGCTGACGCGGCGGCTCTTCTCCTTCTGGCCCGACCCGCACTACGCCGATTACCACGAACGAGCGCTGTTCAACCACATCCTCGCGTCCATCGACCCCGAGGACGGCCGGGTGTGCTATATGGTGCCGGTGGGCCCGGCGGTGACGCACGAGTACCAGGACATGCACCGGGACTTCACCTGTGACGTGGGCACGGGCATGGAAAGCCACGCGCTGCACGGCGAGGGGATCTATTACGAGGCGAGGGACCGGCTCTGGGTGAACTTGTACGTGCCTTCCACGGCGACGTGGGCCGAGGCCGGCGTCAAGCTGGTAATGGAAACGGATTTCCCAGAAGGCGAGACCGCGAAGCTGGCGCTCGAGCTCCGGGCGCCCAAAGCGTTCACGCTGGCGTTGCGCCGCCCGTATTGGGCCGGCGGCGGGTTCCTGGTGAAGCTCAACGGCCAGACAGTCGTCGCGCCGGTTCAGGAGCCGGCGCCCGACAGCCTCGACCTGAGCGGCCGGAGCCAGTACCGCCGCCCGGCGCACGAGGCAAGCTCCTATGTGGAGCTGAAGCGCCTCTGGAGGAGCGGCGACGTGGTGGAAGTCACATTGCCCAAGGCGCTCCACCTGGAGCACCTGCCCGACAACCCGCACCGCGTCTCGCTCATGTGGGGGCCGCTGGTGCTCGCGGGCGACCTGGGGCCGGAGCCGGACCGTGGCAGGGGGGAAGGGGAGCGGCCCGCGCCGCCGCAGGTACCGGTGTTCGTGACGGCCAATCCAGTAGCGAGCTGGTTGAAGCCCGTCGCCGGCGCCCCCGGCCACTTCCGCACCGACGGAGTCGGCCGCGAACCCGACGCTCGAGGCCGGGCGAGCGACGTCGAGTTGCAACCGTTCTTCCGGCTGCATCGCCGTACCTACTCGACGTATTGGGACGTGTTTACACCGGGCGAATGGGATCAGCAGAAGGCCGCCTACGCCGCGGAGGCAGAACGGCTGCGGAAGCTCGCCGCGGCTACCGTCGCCAACCTGCAGCCCGGGGAGGTCGTGTTCGAGAGGCAATTCAACTATCAGGCCGGCGAGGGCGCCGCGTCACAGCGGATATTGGGCCGGCCGGGGCGCCGGGGCCGGACGTGGTTCTCCTACGATCTGCCGGTGGAGCCCACCCATCCGATGGTTGTGATCGCGACCTACTTCAGCGGCGACCGCAGAGGCACTCCGGCCGATTTCGAGATCCAGGTGGACGGCCGCTGGATCAGCGACCAACACCTGGGCTTAAGCGACCCGCACCGCTTCTTCGATCTCGAGTATCCCCTACCTCAGGAGCTGGTGCGCGGCAAGAGCCAGGTCACGGTGCGCTTCCAGGCGAAGCCAACCAGCCAGATCGCGACGGTCTTCGGACTACGCGTGATTCGCGGCGACGCGGAGCGGTAGTCGACCCTTCAGAGCGCTGCCGTTTTGGCCCGCTCGATCACCGACTCCATCATCGACTGATGGCCAGTGAAGGTATCGTCCACCACGCTGAGGGTAGGGATGATGCCCGGCGCGAGCCCGAGGGTCTCGTGCCGGAAGCCACCGAAGCCGGACTCGTGTACGCCCGAGCTGCCGCGCCCCGGCGCCCCGTGGCTCAGGTGAGAGAAGACACGGGCGTAGCGCGCCGCCCGCCCCAGGTCCACCTGGTAGAACGGAATGAATTCGAGCAGCCCATCGTAATGCATCTCACCGCACGGCATGACCCGCGGATAGCGGGCGCGGAGATCGAGCACGAGCTGCCGCATTCCCTCGTGCATGTCCGCCTGCGGGTTGTTCACCCAGCCGCCGGCGATGTCGAGGAAGTAGGCATCGACGCCGTAGCGCTCGATCGCGTCAGCGATGCGCCCGCTCAGCCAGTCGCGCCACGACGCGACGCCGAGATTCATGTAGGACAGCCAGCCGTCCTGGTGGCGGTCGTTGTCCCAGTCCACCCAGTTCAAGTCGAAGCGATCCGCGTCGATCTTGTGCGTCGCCGCGTCGGCCATCCGCGTGAACACCGGCTGGCGGCGATTGGCGGCGTTGGCCCCGAACATCGGCATCACGTGGAAGCCCAGTCGCTGGGTTTCCTGGACGAGGCGCTTCAATCCGGCCTCGCCACCCAGCCGGTCGGACGCGCGGTACAGCGGATAGTCCCAGTAGTAGCGCCCGTCCCAGGCAGGGAGGAAGAGGAGCACGCGGTCCGGAGAAATGCGCGTCGCCACCCAGCGCGCGATCTCCAGCATCCGTGCGTAATCGTTGAACACGTAGCCGGTGTAGTGCATCCCATGGAGCGTGACGACGAGCGCCGTGCGGCGCGCCCAATCGGGCAGGTCCCGGCGCGTCTCCCAAGGCTCGAGGTGGTACGCGCGCTCGAGGTGGCCGTAGTGCGCCTGCACGGCGTCGTCGAGCGACGCGGCCCGGCCCAGGCGCCACGTCGGGACGCGGAGCGTGGTCTGGTCCTTCCAGCCTTCGGCCTCGAACACGGCCTCGAGACGATAGGCCGGCTCTCCCGGCTGGAAAAAGAAACGCTTGGCCCGGACGCTATCGTCGAGCGACGAGAGAAAGATGCAGTCTCCCTCGGTGCGCCGCACGATCACGAGCGGCGTCGAGAGCCCCCACGCAGTGTTCGCGCCGAACAAATCGCCGCCGCCGAACGGATAGCCGAACAGCAGCTCGTTGTTTCGCGGATCGAATGGCTCGTTCCCAGCCGCCGAGATCTGCCCGCGCGGCACGCCGCGGATCACGCTGGTGACGGCCTTGATCGGCTGGTCCATCTCCGCCGTCACGTCCCACTCGATAAAGTCGCCGCGCTTCTGGAGCTGTGCGGTCACACGGCCCGGCGCCGACTGTTGGCCCCCCGCCCACACCAGGCCGGCGCAGTGAATTGCCATCCCGTGGCCGCCTGCCGTCCGCTCGGCGGTCATGCGCCGCGCGTCGAGCCCGTACGCGTTCTCCCGCGTGAACACGAGAAAGCCAAACCGGTAGCCCTCGAACTCGACCGACGGCTCCGGAAACTCGAAGCTGAATCGCATGAACGCCCGGCCACGGCTCGGCGTGAACACCTCGCTCGTGGATGTGAGCGGAAGAATGGGGACAGGCTCGGCGCGTCCCGGCCGGGCGGCGTGGCTCACGCCAGGCGGCAGCACCGCGCCGGCGCCGGCCGCGCCCATGACCGCGAGCCAATCGCGGCGGGAAAGGGGATCGCCCGTGCCGTGCAACATCGCCTCGGAGGGTGAATGGTCGGAAATAGTATCGAGCGTTCCGGGCCGGTCGGCCAGTCCCTAGATTAAGGCTTGCCGTGACCGTACTCACGAGACGCGACTTCGTCACCGCCACCGTCGCCGGTGGGCTCGCCCTGGCCGGCGCGCGGCGCTCGCGCCTCGCCGACTCCCGGATCGACGTGCTGGTGAGCGAGCCGATCGGCACGATCGCGCCGGAGCTGTACGGCCACTTCGTCGAGCACCTGGGGGGCGTGGTATACGACGGCGTGTGGGTGGGTGAGAAGTCTCGCATCCCGAACGTCGGCGGCATCCGCCAGGCGCTGGTCGATGCGCTCCGCCCCATCCACCCGGGCGTGGTGCGCTGGCCGGGGGGCTGCTTCGCCGACTCCTACGATTGGCACGACGGCGTCGGTGCGCGCGAGCGCCGGCCGCGGCGCACCAACTTCTGGAGCGACGATTCCCACCTGCGCGCGCTCGGGGACGTGCCGGCGAAGTACGATCCCAACCAGTTCGGTACGAACGAGTTCATGCGGTTCTGCCGCCTGGTCGCGGCCCAGCCCTATCTCGCCGTGAATCTCCGCACGCTGCCGGCTCGCTCGTTCACCGAGTGGCTGGAGTATTGCAACTCGCCGGCGGGCAGCACGACGCTGGCCGAGCAGCGCGCCGCGGGCGGCGAGCGCGAGCCGTTCGGGGTGCGGTACTGGGGCATCGGGAACGAGTCCTGGGGATGCGGCGGCAACTTCACGCCGGAGGAATACGCCGCCGAATACCGCCGCTTCGCCACCTGGGCGGTCCCGGCGTACGGGGTGGACCTCGCGTTCATCGGATCGGGCCCGAACGGCGGCGATCTCGACTGGACCCGGCGGTTCTTCCGGGAGATGGCCGAGCGTCGCGGCCTCGACCGGATGTGGGGGTGGGCGCTCCACCACTACTGCAACGCGCCCAACGGCGAGGCCGTGGCGTTCGACGACACGGCCTGGTACGACCTGCTGGGGAGCGCGAACCGGATGGAGTCGCTCATCACGTCGCATTGGCAGGTAATGGGGGAGAGCGACCGCGAGCGCCGGGTGAAGCTCGTGGTCGACGAGTGGGGCGCGTGGCACAAGATGACGACGAACGTCGACCCCACACACTTGTTCGGCCAGCAGTCGACGATCCGCGATGCGCTGGTCGCCGGGCTCACGCTCGACACGTTCAATCGGCACGCCGACAAAGTGGCGATGGCCAACATCGCGCAGCTCGTCAACTGCATCCAGTCGTTGTTCCTGGCGCACGAGGAGAAGTTCGTGGTCACGCCGACCTACCACGTCTTTGCGATGTACGCGGCGCACCAGGGCGCGCGCGCCGTGCGCACCGTCGTGTCGGCCGCGCCCGTCGGCTGGGTGGACGGCCAGAAGCGGGACCATTCGCTGTGGGGACTCAACGGCTCGGCGTCGCTCCGCGGGGAAGCGGGAGGCGGAGCGCTCACGCTGACGGTCACGAACCCTCACCTCGCGGAGCCGCGCGAGACGGAGATCGCGGTGCGGGGCGCGACGGTGCGCTCGGTGCGAGCGACCACCCTCGCCGCGCGCGACGTGCACGATCACAACACGTTCGACGCCCCTCGCACCGTGGTGCCGAGCACAGCGACGCTGGCGGCGACCACGCCGCCCCTGGTCTATCGGTTCCCCCCGGCGTCGGTGACGAAGCTCGAGATCGCGCTCGGCTAGGCGGGGCCGCGCGCCGAGCGAAATGCCTGGACCAGTGGCGTGGGGTCGGGCCCGCGCCCGAGGGCGTGCGCTTCGCACGCGGCGTACACGTGCTTGAGCTCGGCATACACGGCGACGCTCCGAGGGTCGGGCCGGACTCGAGCCACCGGCTCCACGAACCCCGCCACGACTTCCTCCCAGCCGATTTCCCGGCCCTGGGCAAGTTGATCGCCGTGGAACGCCCGCAGCGCCGCCCCTAACGCCGCCGACTCACCCACCGCCAGCTGCTGCACCTCGGTGCCGTGCACGTCCGCCATGACTTGCAGGATGTCGCGGTTACGGGCGGCGCCTCCCGTGGCGTGGATCGCCACTACCCGTTCTCCCATCCACCCGGCGTGCAGCGCAGTCGCCATCATCTGCGCCTCGATCACCGCCCGTACGTTTGCCGAGGCATCTCCCGCATCGAGCCCGTAGCGTCGCACGCCTGGTGTGAGAACCGGTGGCGTGGCCTCGGGCTCGAACCACGGCAGCATGATCGCGCCGCGATTGCCGGGCGGCGTCTCACGCAACCGCCGGGAAAAGCCGTCCCAGTCGAGACCGTACGCGTCGCGTACCCGCTCGCGGGCGAGCGAGCCGTTCTTGAAACACACCAGCGCCATGTAGTCGCCGGTCGGCGCACCGAACACGTGGCTCGCGCCCGACGCGTCGACCCGCGGGGCGCGTAACAGCCCGAACAGCGTATCGCTCGTGCCCAGGGAGATGGCGATCCGCCCGGCGGTCACGAGCCCCACCCCGATGAGGCTGCTCGGGTTGTCGCCGCTCCAGGCGATCACGTTGGCGGGCGGCAGGCCGTAGCGCTCCACCCAGTAGCGCGACAACCGGCCAATCACCGACCAGGACGGCGCGAGCGCGGGAAGCTTGCGGTCCAGCCCAGGCGCCGTGGCGCGCACGGCCACCTCCGACCACCGCCTGGCCTTGAGATCCATCAGGTTCATTCCGGCTCCGTCGCCCGGCTCGATCGGCGCGTGCGCCCCGATGAGCAGCGACGCCAGGAACGAGCTCACGAGGTGGATCCGATCCGTTGCCGCATAGCCCGACGGATCCTCCTCGTGGTATTTGCGGATCTGCGGTCCCGTGAACCGCTCGAACGCCCGGGACCCGGTAAGACGCGCCAGCACCTCGTTCCCTCCGACCGCGCCGGCGATCGCGGCACACTGCGCCGTGGTGCTCGCGTCCATCCAGATCGGCGCGTCCGCGCGACTCAACATGGGGCGCACCTGCCCGGCGAGGGGCCCCTGCGGATCGAGCCGGGCGAGTCCCGCCGCCGCGGCGCCGTTCAAGTAGACGCTCCCGTGCTGTTGCGCCGCGCCCGACACGGCTCGCAGCTGCGTGAGATCGAGCGTCGAGTCCCGGGCCAGGATCCCCATGAACCGGTCCAAGGCCTCGGCCCAGAGCAGCGGCGACGACGTCGCGACCAGGGGATCGGGGCGCGGCAGGACCCCGCTGCGTGTCCCGTACTGAGGAAAATCGGCGTCGAAGTTGAGGGACCGCTGCAACACCACGCGACGCTCGGATCCGGCGATCTCGACCACGATCCCGGTCAGGCCTTGTGTGCTCGAATCGAAGCCCAGGTACAGGGGCACGTGGACTATGGCACGGTTCCCGAGTCGCTAATGCCCGACCACGACCCTGATGGTGGTGTCGAGGCGGATGTCGGCGGACGAGGCACCCACCTGGATTCGTACGGGCTCCGCTTCGACCACCCAACGATGGGTGTCGGGATTCCAGTAGGCGAGCGACGATCCGCGAAGCGGCAGCTCGACCGTGCGGGTCTCGCCGGGCCCGAGCGTGACGCGCCGGTAGCCCCGCAGGTCCTTGTTGGGCCGCTCGACTACGGACCCGAGGTGCTGCACGTAGAGCTGCACCACTTCGTCCCCGACTCTCGCGCCGGTGTTCGTCACGTCCACCCGCACCGTCACGCTACCGTCGGACCGAAGCGTCTCGGTGGTGGTCCGGAGATGCTTGTACGCGAACGTCGTGTAGCTCAAGCCATGGCCGAACGGGTAGAGCGGCGACCCACCGAAGAAGCGGTACGTCCGACCCGCCATGCGGTAATCATCGAACGCCGGCAGGTCGTCCACGCTGCGATAGAACGTGACGGGCAGCCGGCCGGCGGGGTTGTAGTCGCCGAACAGCACGTCGGCGATCGCGCTGCCGGCGGCCTGACCCGGGTACCACGCCTCGACGATTGCCGGCACGTGTTCCTGGGCCCAGGTCACCGCCAGGGCGCTGCCGTTGAGCAGCACCAGCACGGTGGGCTTCCCGACCGCGACCACGCGCTCGAGCAGCCGTTGTTGCGACGCCGGCAGATCGATCTGCGTGCGATCGCCGCCGCGGAACCCGGCAATCTGGAGTGACATCTCCTCGCCTTCCATGCGGGCGGTCAGCCCGAGGAACAGCACCACCGCGTCCGCCTGCCGTGCGGCATTCACCGCCGCCACGGCGAGCGTCTCGGCCGGGACCGGCGGGCCGCTGTCGGCCACGGCGAAGCCATCCGCCAGGTCGGCGCCGCGGGCGTAGATCACGCGCGTGCCCGGGGCGACGGCCTCACGCACACCGCGCAACGGCGTCACCGGATCGGCCGGATCCCCGTTGTAGTTGCCGAGCAGCATGCGCGCCTGATCGGCGTTCGGCCCGATGACGGCGACGGTGCGGAGGTTCTTGCGCAGTGGCAGCAATCCCCCGTCGTTCTTTAACAGAACGATGGACTCCCGCGCGACCTGGCGCGCCAGCACGCGGTGGGCCGGTTGGTCGAGCACCGCATACGGAATGCGCGCCCACCGCACGGAATCGGGCGAGTCGAACATGCCGAGCCTGAAGCGCGCCAGAAACAGGCGCGTGACCGCCGTGTCGATCTGCGGCTCGGCGATCAACCCCTGTTTCACCGCGTCGATCAGATTCGCGTAGACGCGACCGCACTCCAAGTCGGTGCCCGTCCTCACCGCCAAGGCGGCGGCCTCGGGAGCGGTTTGGACGACCTTGTGGCGCAGGTAGATGTCGTCGATCGCGCCGCAGTCCGACACGACGTAGCCGCGGAACCTCCACGCGCCGCGCAGCACGTCCTTGAGCAGCATGTCGCTGCCGCACGCGGTCTTGCCGTCGACCCGGTTGTAGGCGCACATGAGCGAGTAGGCGCCGCCGTCGCGGATGCCGGTCTCGAAATGCGGCAGGTAGCTCTCGCGCAGGTCGCGCTCGCTCACCGCGGCGTCGAATTGATGCCGCTCCGGCTCCGGCCCGCTGTGCACGGCAAAGTGCTTCACGGTGGCGACGGTCTTCAAGTATTTCGGGTCGTCCCCTTGCATGCCACGAATGAACTGCACGGCCAGCCGCCCGGTGAGGAAGGGATCCTCGCCGTACGTCTCCTGGCCGCGCCCCCATCGCGGATCGCGAAACAGGTTGATGTTGGGAGACCAGAAGGTGAGACCCTGGTAGCGGCGGCGGCTACCGTTGCGCACGTACTCGTGGTGCTTGGCGCGCGCCTCGTCGGAGATCACGGTCGCCATCTGGAAGATGAGACTGTCGTCCCAGGTGGCCGCCAGGCCGATCGCCTGCGGGAACACCGTCGCGGTGCCGGAGCGCGCGACACCGTGCAGCGCTTCGTTCCACCAGTTGTACTGCGGGATGCCGAGCCGGTCGATCGCCGGAGCGACGTCCTTCATCTGTGAGACCTTTTCCTCGAGGGTCATGCGGCTCACCAGATCGTGCACGCGTACGTCGAACGGCAGGGCTTCGTTCTGGTACGGAGGTATCTGCGCCGCGGCCGCGGCGTCGATCACACGGCACACGATCACCATGCCGAGCAGCAGGATTCGAGTGGTCACACCGCGAGCGCGCATAACACCTCGAGAGGGGCGGGAGACGCCGCCGTGGCGTAGAATTACGCTAACCGCCGCGGATCTGGTAAGGAGAGGCCGTGACCATCTCACGACGCGATTTCACCCGGGCGGCCGCCTGCGCGCTGGCAGGGACCGTGGTGCCGGCGGCCGAAACGGTCCACCAGGGCGTCCGGCCCCGTCCGTCCGCGTCGCAGCTCGCCTGGCAGCGCGACGAGCTGGCCCTGTTCCTCCATTTCGGCGTCAATACGTTCACCGACCGCGAATGGGGCGACGGGCACGAGGACCCGGCGCTGTTCGACCCGACGCGGCTCGACGCGCGTCAGTGGGCCCGCGCGGCCAAGGCCGGAGGCGCCCGCGCGTTGATCCTGACCGCCAAGCATCACGACGGTTTCTGCCTCTGGCCCAGCCCGCTCACCGAGCATTGCGTAGCCCGCAGTCCGTGGCGCGGCGGGGCAGGGGACGTGGTGGGCGAGTTCACCGCCGCCTGCAAGAGCGCAGGGCTGCGCGCCGGCCTCTATCTCTCGCCGTGGGATCGCAACGCCTCCGTCTACGGCGATTCGCCGCGCTACAACGACTTCTACTGCGACCAGCTCACCGAGCTGCTCACGCGCTACGGGCCGATCGCCGAGGTGTGGTTCGACGGCGCCAACGGCGAAGGGCCGAACGGGCGGCGCCAGGTGTACGACTGGCCGCGCGTCTTCGGCCTGGTGCGGCGACTGCAGCCTCAGGCCGTCATGTTCTCGGACGCCGGCCCCGACGTGCGCTGGTGCGGCAACGAAGCCGGGGTCGCCGGCGACCCGAACTGGTCCAGCGTGGACCCGGCCGCCGTCCCATACCCGGGCGCCTCGGGCGATGCCGTGATCGCCGCGCTGCAGCACGGCGATCCCGGCGGCGCGGTGTGGCGACCGGCCGAGACCGACACGTCGATCCGGCCCGGCTGGTTTCATCATCCGGCGGAAGACGAACGGGTGAAGCCGGTGGAGCAGCTCGTCGGCATCTGGCTCACGTCGGTGGGACGAAACTCGAAGCTGCTCCTCAACGTGCCGCCGACGCGCGAGGGCCTGCTGCACGCAACCGACGTGGCGCGTCTCGCGGAGCTGCAGGCGCACTTGACCTCGTTGTTCGCCGAGGACGTCGCGGCTGGTCGGCCGCTCGACTGGCGGGTAACCGGGGGGCGAACGGCGGTCGCCGAGGTGGATCTGGGAAAGACGGAGACGATCGCGCTCGCCCGGCTCGAGGAGGACATCGCCCGCGGTCAGTGTGTCGCCCGCTACGCCGTTTACGGGACGCTGCAAGCCCGGGGAGACTGGCGCGAGCTGACACGCGGCACGACGGTGGGCTATCGGAAAGTCGACCGGTTCGAGCCCACGGCAGCGCGCCGCGTGCGTGTGGTGGTGGAGGACGCGGCCGCCCCCCCGCGCCCGTTGCGGATCGGCCTATATCGCGGCGCCTGACGGATCGTACCGCTGCGCGCCGCGCTTGCGCCCGGCGCTTGGGTGGCGCACCCATGTGAACGGTGGTAGCCTCTCTGGCACATGCGCGCATCCCGCTTGGTGGGACTGGCCACCGTTACCGCATCGCTCGCCGTTGCCGCTGCCCGGGCCCCGGCTCAACAGGCGCCCCAGGGTCTCTTCCAAGGTGAAACCGATGTCGGGCAGGTGACCCAGCGGGGCTCGATCACGTATGACACCGTGCGGGAGCGATACACGATCGCCGGATCGGGCGCGAACATGTGGTTCGACCGCGACGACTTTCACTTCGTGTGGCGGCGCATCCAGGGGAATTTCCTCCTGATCGCACGGGCGCAGTTCGACGGACCGGGCGTGGAGCCGCATCGCAAGCTCGGATGGACCGTACGTGCCGACCTCGCCACCGGTGCACCGCACGTCACCGCTGCAGTTCACGGGGACGGGCTCGTCGCGCTGCAGTTCCGCCGCACGGCCGGGGGGACGACCGAGGAGGTTCGATCCCCCGTGGCGGGACCGGACGTCATCCAGCTCGAGCGCGCGGGGGACAGCTACACGCTCTCGGTGGGTCGCTTCGGGGACAGCCTGGCGCCGGTACGAGTGGCAAACCTGCCGCTCGGCGACCAAGTCTACGTCGGTCTGTTCATCTGCGCGCACAACGACACCGTGGTGGAACGAGCCACGTTCCGCGACGTGCGGATTACCGCGCCCCCGCCGGACGGGTTCGTGCCGTACCGCGACTACATCGGGAGCAATCTCGAGATCCTCGACGTGGCGACCGGAGACCGCACGATCGTGTACCGCGCTCCCGAGTCGCTGCAGGCACCCAACTGGACCAAGGATGGCAAGGCGCTGATCTACAACAGTGGCGGCTTGCTGTATCGCTTCGATCTCGCGGATCGCCGTCCGGTAGCCGTGAACACTGGATTCGCCAGCAGCAACAACAACGATCACGTCCTGTCGTTCGACGGTCGGACGCTCGCGATCAGCAACCACAGCGCGGAAGATCACAACGCCTCGATCGTGTACACCGTGCCGGTCGGAGGCGGGACACCGCGCCGCGTCACCAAGCTGGGCCCATCGTACTTGCACGGCTGGTCGCCGGACGGGAAATTTCTGGTCTACACCGGACAGCGGGGCGGGGAGTTCGACATCTACCGCATCCCGGTGGACGGGGGGGATGAGACGCGGCTCACCAGCGTCCCGGGACTGGACGACGGTCCGGAGTATTCACCCGACGGCAGGGATATCTACTTCAACTCCGTGCGGAGCGGGACGATGCAGATCTGGCGGATGCGGGCGGACGGCAGCGCCCCGCAACAGATCACGAGCGACCAGTACAACAATTGGTTCCCGCACGTGTCCCCCGACGGGCGGTGGATCGTTTTCCTGTCTTTCATGAAGGATGTGGCGCCCGATGACCACCCGTTCTATAAGCAGGTCTACCTGCGCTTGATGCCCACTAAGGGTGGGCCCCCGCGTGTGGTCGGCTACGTGTACGGCGGCCAGGGCACGATCAACGTGCCGTCCTGGTCGCCCGACAGCCGGCGGGTGGCGTTCGTCAGCAATACCGACCTGCGACGGGTGCCCTAAGGCCGATGCGCGTGTCCGAGTTGCGCGGCGCGCTCGAAGGCGCTCTCGGCCCGATCTATCGGGTGGAGCGCGAAGTGCGCCCCGTGGGTGAGTGCCGCCTGTTCGTCGCCGTGGGGCCGCCCGCCGATCCGGAGCTGTTGGTGAAGGTGCTGCCGGCGGAGGTCTCCCTCGCCGTCGACGGGGCGGTGTTCGAGCGCGAGCTGCTGCTGCTCGGCGACCGCCTGGGGCACGCGCAGCTCGTGCCGCCCCGCGGGGGCGGCCGGGCGGGAGCGTTCGTCTTTCACACGCGACGCTTCGTCGATGGCACCACGCTGCGCGCCTGGCTGCTGAACAATGGCGAGATGCCGCTCCGGCGGGTCATCGAGGTGCTGCGCGACGTCCTCCTCGCCCTGGCCCACGCGCATCGCGGCAGTATCGCCCACGGTGACCTGCGCCCCGAGAATGTGCTGCTCACGAAGGCACGGGTTCTGGTGGCGGACACGGGGATCGTGGACGCCGTCGGCCGCGCGCTGCCGAAGGACTTGGCGGGCAGCGTCGGCATAGCGCTGTGCGCACCCGCCTATCTGGCGCCCGAGCGGCGCAAGGACGGCGGGGCCGCCGGGCCGCGCGACGACATGTTCGCCGTGGGAGTGCTGCTGCACGAAATGCTGACCGGCGAGCTTCCCGCTGTCGTAGGTGAGGCGCTCGACGAGGTACGCTCCCTGCCGCCGTGGCTCGCGGAGCTGGCGCGCCGTTGTCTCACCGCAGAGCCCGCCGCGCGGTGGCCCGACGCGGCGGCGGCCCTGGACGCGGTCGGTCGCTCGGGCGCGGGGACGATGTGAGCGGCGGCCCGGTGCTCTGCTATCACCGGGTCGGCGGGCCACTCGAGCTGGGCGTCACGCGGGTGGGCCGTGCGGTGTTCGCCCGTCAGATGACCGCGCTGGCGAAGGCCGGCTGGAAGACGCTCAGCTTGGCTCAGTTCGCCCACCGACTCCAACCCGGCAATTCCGCATCCCGCATTCCGCACTCCGCATTGTTGTTGACCTTCGACGACGGCTACGCCAGCCTCGCCCAGCACGCCTATCCGGTCTTGGCCGAGCTCGGCTTCAGCGCCACGACCTTCCTGATCACCGACCACGTCGGCGCCAGCAATACCTGGGACGTGCGGTATACCTGGCGCCCCCTGGCGCATCTCGACTGGCGCGCCGTGGAGCGGTGGCAGCAGCGGGGCTTCGACTTCGCGTCCCACACGGCCTCGCATGCGCGCCTCACCTGGCTCGATGACGCGCGCGTGGCCGACGAGTTGGGCCGCGCCCGGGAAACGCTCGTCCACCGACTGGGCGCCGCGGCGGGACGCGCCATCGCCTATCCCTTCGGTGCCGCGGACACGCGGGTCGAGCGGCTGGCGCGGAGCGCGGGCTACGAGCTCGGCTTCGGAGGAGTGCGCGGCAACGGCGGCGCCATGAGCGTGCCGCGCGTTCCGGTCTACCTATGGGACGCCGGGAACGTGCCACTGGGGCTGCGGGCGGATGGTCTCGGCAGCGTGGGAAGGTTCGTCGCGCATCTGGCGAATCGGTGCGCCGTGGGGACGAGCTGGATGCTGAAGCTGCGCCGTCGTATATCTACAGAATCCCTCCCGCCGTCACCGCGACCCCCATCGCATGATATCCCTTGTCCACGTAGATCGTCGCTCCCGTGATGCCGCTGCCCAGCGGGCTCGCCAGAAACGCGGCCGTGGTGCCGACCTCCCGAGCCGTGAGCGGCTCCGTGAGCGGCGCGTTGGCTGAGCAATACTCCACCATCTTCTCGATCTTCCCGATCGCGCTGGCGGCGCGCGAGGCGAGCGGGCCCGCCGAGATCGTGTTCACCCGGACGCCGTACTTGCGCCCCGCCTCGAACGCGAGCGTGCGGGTGTCGCTTTCCAACGCGGCCTTGGCAGAGGACATGCCGCCGCCGTAGCCCGGCACCACCCGCTCGCTCGCCATGTAGGTCAGCGACAGGAACGACCCGCCGCGCCGCATCAGCGGCCCCAGCCGGGCGACCAGCGACACGAGTGAATAGGCGCTCACGCTCACGGCGGCGAGATAGCCGCCCCGGCTCGTCTCGAGCAACGGCTTCTTGACCTCGGGGCCATTGGCGAGCGAGTGGATCACGATGTCGAGCGGCTGCGCGCCGAAGTCCTGGACGAAGCGCTGCGCCAGCCCCGCCACCGAGAAGTCGCCCACCTCCCGGTAGCGCTTGTTCGTGCGGATCTCCTCGGGGGCGTCCGCCAGGGTGTCGTACGCGGCGTCCAGCGGATAGATCTTCTCGAACACGAGCAGCGCGCCGTCGGCCATGCGGCGTGCCTCATCCATCTTCCCCCGCTCGAGCAGGTTGAGAAAGATGTTGAGGGCGGGCGGCCACGTTCCTGTGCACACCGTGGCGCCCGCCTCGGCCAGCGCCTTGGCGATGGCAAAGCCGTAGCCCCCGTCGTCGGCCACGCCGGCCACCAGCGCCCGTTTGCCTTTCAAATCGATGCTCAGCATCAGATGAAAAACCTCGCCGCCACGGGAATGAGCTGCGGGTGCTTCACGAGCGCGTGCGTGAAGATGCGGCCGAGCGTGCGGCGCTCCTGAGGAATCGCGTTCACCGTCCGCGCCAGCGCGTTGAAGAACGCGTCGTCCACCGTCTCGAGCGCCTGTTTGATGCGGTAGTACTTGAGGTGGTCCTGGCCGAGCAGCGCCATCCAGGCGTGGTGATACGTCGCCAGGCGTCGTGCGGTCGTGTCCCCGGCACGGATCGCGGCCGCCGCCGTGCAGCCGGCCAGGCGCCCGGCCTTCATCGCGTTCACGATGCCGCCCCCGGAGAGCGGGTTGATCATGTGCGCCGCGTCGCCCGCCACCAGGACGCCGTCGGCGTAGGTCTGCTGGACCGTCGTGTGCACGATCACGCCCCCCACCGTGTAGCCGGTCCGGGCGCCGCCGGGATAGCGCCGGCCCACCCAGGCGTCGAGGTATTGGCGGGCGTTGCGGCCATCGCTTTTCAGCGCCACCAACCCCAGTCCCACGTTCGCGATCCCCACGCCCTTGGGAAAGACCCAGGCATAGCCGCCCGGGGCGACGGCGTCGCCGAATTGCAGGTAGATCGCATCGGGGTCGAAGTCGATCCCCTGGACCACGTATTGGGCGCACGATTCCATGTCGCGCGCCGGCACCCGCGTGTCGAGGCCCGCCCAGCGACCGACCATCGCCTCCACGCCGTCCGCCCCGATCACGACCTTCGCCCGATAGCTCGACTCGCCGCGCAAGCCGCGCACGGCGACGCCCCAGCGCCCGTCCGGGGTGCGCGTCATCCCAGAGGCTTCCGTGCCCACGAGCAGCTCGGCGCCCGCCGCGACGGCCAGGGCGGCGAGATGCGCGTCGAACCGCGTGCGATCGAGGATCCAGCCCACGTCCCGCTCCGCGACCTTCACTTCCGAGTCGTCGGGCGCGACGAAAATGACGCGCGAAATCTTGCGCGCGACCCACGGAGCGCCGTCCGGCTCGGCGAACTCGCGCAGCCCGGCGTCGCCCACGCCCTCCGCGCAGCGCACCGGTGCTCCCACCGCGCGATCGCGCTCGAGCAACACGACGTCGAGCTCCGGCGCCGCGCGTTTCGCGTGCGCCGCCGCGACGGCACCCGCCGGGCCCGCGCCCACGACCAGGACGTCGACGTCAGGCATCGACCATCGCGAGCGCGCCGACGGGGCAGGGCGCGACGCACTTCCGACAGCCGGTGCAGGCCTGGCGGTCGACCACCAGGTCGCTGAGCTCCAGGTGGATCGCTTCCGGAGGGCAGAGCGGCAGGCACAGCCCGCAGCGGTCGCACACGGCCAGGTCTACCACGGCGACTTCTGCTGCGTGGGCGCGTCGCATCGGCGAACGGTAGCCCCCCCCGGGAGGGCCGTCAAGCATCAGCCTTGATTGAAGTTACGCTTTGCATTAGGTTGAGGCGCCGTGCGAGCGCCCGCCTGACAACCTTCACCCGACGACCACGTGCCCTTTCGCTGGCCGAATTGGAAGCTCGGTGCCTGGAGTCCGGCAAATGAGATCGGCGTCGATCTCGGCACAGCCAATACCCTGATCTACGTGAAGGGCGAGGGCATCGTCCTGAACGAGCCCTCGGTCGTCGCCATCGAGAAAGCCACGGGCAAGATCAAGGGGATCGGGCTCGAGGCGAAGCGCATGTTGGGGCGCACGCCGGACGGTATCCTCGCGGTGCGGCCACTCAAAGACGGCGTGATCGCCGACTTCGACGTGACCGAGAAGATGCTCCGCTTCTTCCTCAAGACGATCATCGATCGGCACCTGTTCCGCGTGAAGCCCAAGGTGATCGTGTGCGTCCCTTCAGGGATCACCGAGGTGGAGAAGCGCGCGGTGCGGGACTCGGCGCAGTCGGCGGGCGCCAAGGAAGTGTACATGGTGGCCGAGCCGATGGCGGCGGCGATCGGCGTGGGACTGCCGGTCGAGACCCCCACGGGCAACATGGTGATCGACATCGGCGGCGGCACCACGGAGATCGCCGTGATTGCCCTCTCGGGGATCGTGTCGGATACCTCGATCCGCACCGGAGGGGACGAGCTCGACCAGGCGATCGTGCAGTTCATGCGCAAGAACTACAACCTCCTCATCGGGGAGCCGACGGCCGAGCAGATCAAGATCCAGATCGGGTCCGCCGCCCCGGTCGGCGAGGAGCGCGAGATGGAAGTGAAGGGCCGGGACTTGGTCTCCGGCATTCCCAAGATCGTGCGCGTGCACTCCAGCGAAATCCGCGAGGCGGTGCAGGAGCCGATCCAGCAGATCGTCGATGCGGTCCGGCGCGCGCTCGAGATCACCCCCCCCGAGCTGGCCAGCGACATCGTGGACCGCGGCATCGTCATGACGGGAGGCGGTGCGCTGATCCGCGGCCTCGACGTGCTGCTCCAGCAGGAGACGGGCCTGCCGATCCACCTCGACGAAGATCCCATGACCTGTGTCGTGCGGGGGACGGGTCGGATCCTCGACGATCCCGAGAAATACCGTAACGTTCTGACGACGTAGGGCGATGGCGCTCCGAGCGGACCGCTACGCCTCACGGGCCGACACCCTCGTCTTCATCGGGTGCGTGCTGCTGTCCCTCGCCGCCATGGGGCTCCCGGACCGGCTGCGCGATCCGTTCGCGCGGACCCTGCGCCAGACGGTGCTCGCGCCGCTGCTCGCGTTGCAGCAGCAAACCGAACGGATCTCGGCGGCGCTGGAGCGCTATGACGAGGTCGTGGCGCAACGTGACTCGGCGGCGCTCGCCGCCACCTTCCTGGCAGAGCTGCGCAGCGAAAACTTGCGCTTACGGGGTCTGTTGGGGCTCGGGCCCCGGCTCGGCTCCGGCTACATCCCGGCCGAGGTGCTGCACCAAACCGAGCCGACCAACGCGCTCACGTTCCTCGTCTCTGCGGGGCGCAAGCAGGGTGTGAAGCCCCTCTCGGCGGTCGTCAGCCCGGAGGGCCTGGTGGGCATCGTGAGCACCGTCGACGCGCAAACCAGCGTCGTGGTCAGCTGGGCGCATCCCGAGTTTCGCGCCAGCGCGATGGCGGCCGACGGCAGCGTGTACGGCATCGTCGCCCCACACGGCAGCGAAGGGCCCCGCTCCTGGCTGCTCGAGCTGCAGGGCGTCGCCTACAGCCAGCTCGTGCCCGACGGCGCCACGATCCTCACCTCGGGGCTGGGCGGCGTGCTGCCGCGCGGCATTCCCCTCGGCACCGTGGTGGGCGTGGCGGGCGAGGCCGGGGGGTGGGAGCGCACCTACCTCGTCCGACCGGCCGTCCATCCCGCCGGCGTGACGCACGTGATGATCCTCACCGGGCCGCCGCTGCGCGGCGACCTGCGCTCGCTGTTCGAAGCGGGGAGCCCGACCCCGTGAGGCGGAGCGACCGGTATCGGTTCTATATCATTCTCGGCGTGTTGGTGGTGCTGCAGTTCGCCGTCACCATCCGGATGTGGGGCCGGCCCGTGGGACCGGACTTCCTGCTGCTCGCGCTGTTGATGTACTCGATCCGCGCGCAACCCGGTCGGGGCGCGGCCGCGGGGTTCCTGATGGGGCTGCTGCGGGACGCGCTGACGCCGGCGTCGTTCGGCGCGGGCGCCCTCTCCCACACCATCGTGGGCTATCTCTCCGCCTGGGGGAAGGCGGTATTCTTCGCCGAAAACGTGTGGGTCAACGGCTATCTCTTCTTCGCGGGCACGTGGCTCCGCAACCTGGTCGTCGCGCTCGCGTCGGGCAAGCTCAAGGGGACCATGCTCGGGTGGGAGCTCCTGGTGTGGTCGCCGCTCCAGAGCGGGACCACGGCGGTGGCGGGCATGCTCGTGCTCTGGCTGTTCGGGCGGCACCTGGCCATCCGCCTGGGTGAAGCGTGAGCTCGTTCCATCCCCATCTGCTCGACCGGCGGCTCCGCGTGGCGCGCGCCGTGGTGTGGGCCCTCATGGGCCTCATCGTGGTGGTGTTCTTTCGCACGCAGATCCTGGAGCACGGCAAGTACCGGCTCCAGTCCGAGATGAACCGGCTGCGCCCCATCCCGCTCCTCGCCCCGCGCGGCCTCATCATGGACCGCAACGGCAAGGTCCTCGCCGAGAACGTACCGGGCTACACGGTGTCCCTGCTCCCGGGCGACCAGGATTCGTTGCGGGCCGAGCTGCGCCGTCTGGCACCGCTCGTCAAACTCGACGAAGCAGAGATCGGGCGCGTGTTGACGCGCTACCGCAAGGTGCCCTACCTCCCCGTGATGGTGCTCGCCAACGCCAAGTTCGAGCTCGTGTCGTCACTGGAAGAGCGCCGCGTCATCTTCCCCGGCCTCTTGATCCAACCCGAGCCGAAGCGCCATTACCCCGATTCGAGCCTCGTGGCGCACCTCATGGGGTACGTGGGCGAGGTGACCGAGGCCGAGCGGGGACAGCGGCGGTTCGCGGGCGTCCGGCTGGGCGGGCTCGTCGGCAAGGATGGGCTCGAGCGCCAGTACGACGATTCGCTGCGGGGCGCGGACGGCGTGCGGTTCGTGGAAGTCAGCGCGCTCGGCCGCGTCGTCCGGGAAGCGGGCGCGGCGTCCACCCTGGCGCCGGTGGCGGGTCAGCCGTTACGCACCACGATCGACCTCGACCTGCAGCGCTACGTGGCGCAGATCTTCCCCGCCGGCCAGCGCGGCGCCGTCCTCGCCCTCAACCCGAACACCGGAGAGATCCTGGCGCTCTACAGCGCACCGGGCTTCGACCCCAACTCGTTCGTCGGCGGGATCGAGTCCGGGACGTGGCGGCGGCTGAACGAGAGCGAGAGCCACCCCCTGTTCGACCGCTCGATCCAGGCACGCTATCCTCCCGGCTCGACCTGGAAGCTCGCGGTGGCCGCGATCGCCCTGAAGCGCGGCCTCGTCACCTTCCATAGTCATATGCCGATCCCCTGCCGCGGCGGGCTGCAGTACGGCAACCGCTTTTTCCGCTGCTGGTCGCCGCGGGGGCACGGGGACCTGGCCCTGGCCGAGGCGATCGCCCAGAGCTGCGACGTCTACTTCTACCAGCTCGGCCTCAAGATCGGGCTCAGCTCGTTGCTCGAGGACGCGAACGGGATCGGGTTCCACACGCGCACCGGCGTCGACCTGCCCGGAGAAGTCACCCCCGAGTTCCCGACGGGGACCGAGTACTACGACCGCTACTATGGCCCCCGCCGCTGGACGTCGGCCGTCACCCTGAACCTCGCGATCGGTCAGGGCGAGAACGCGCAGACCCTCGTGAACATGGTCCGCTTCTACCAGATGCTCGCGAGCGACGGCCGGGCGCGGCCACCCTTTCTGGTGCACCCCGGGGCCAACCCCGGCGTGACGCTGGGGCTCAGCCCCGATCAGCTCGCGGGCCTGCGGCAGGCGATGATCAGCGTGGTCGAGCGCGGCACGGCGCGCGGCGCCGGCCGCTTCGGCGGCACCATCACGATCGCGGGGAAAACGGGCACCGCGCAGAACCCGCACGGCCCCGACCACGGCTGGTTCATCGGCTTCGCGCCCGCCGACAAGCCCGAAATCGTCGTGGGCGCGATCGTCGAGTTCGCCCGTGAGGGGCCCTACGTCGCCCCGCTCGTCACGCGCGTGATCGGGCACTACCTCGGCGTGGACACGACGCTCGCCTCCCACATGCGTATCGTGCTCCCGACCGACACCGCGCCGCACCCGGTGCCGATCCTCCCCGGCGTCGCCCCCGAGGACACCGTGCCCCCCGATATAGCCCCGATGGACACCACTCGCACCGACACGACCCATGCGACCCCGCCTCCGCGAGATCGATAAGCCGCTCGCCGGCGTCGTTCTGGTGCTGGCCGCGTACGGGCTCGCGACGCTCTACTCCGCGGGGCAGACGGACGTCCCCACCTTCGTGGCCACGATCTGGCACCGCCAGACGATCTGGCTCGGCATCGGGGCGGCCGCCATGTTCCTCATGTTCGGCCTCTCGCCCCGGCTGCTCGAGTGGGCCACGCCGTACGCCTACGCGATCGCCGTACTGGTGCTGCTGTTCACGCTCGCAACGGGAACGGGGGGGGGAACCGCGGCCAGCGAGAAGTCGTGGATCACCATCGCCGGCGTGCGCCTGGGACAACCCGCCGAGCTCGCCAAGCTCGCCGTCATCCTGATGCTGGCACGCTGGCTCGCCGAGCGGCGCGAGCCCCCCGCGACGCTGCGCGACCTCGCGTACCCGTGCGTGATCGTCGGCGTGCCCGTCGCCCTCGTCGTGCTCCAGCCGGACCTGGGGAGCGCCATCGTCTTCATCGCCATCCTCTTCGCCATGCTGTATTGGGCCGGAACGAAGCCGTCGCTGCTGTTACTCCTGGGCTCGCCGGCGATCGGCTTGGTGCTCGCCTTCTCGACGGCCGCCTGGGGTGCCTGGATCATTCTGCTGTTCGGCCTGCTGCTGTGGTGGCGGCTGTACGTGTGGGAAGGGTTGACCATCATGCTGGCGAACATCGTCATGGGCGTCATCGCCGTGCCGTTCTGGCGGCGCCTCGCGCCGTACCAGCAGAACCGGCTGCTCGCCTTCTTGAATCCCGAAGTGGACCCCCGTGCCACCGGCTGGCACGTGATTCAGTCGAAGATCGCCATCGGGTCGGGCGGCTTTCTCGGGAAGGGGTTCACCGCGGGACCCCAGAAGCGGCTCGCGTTCCTCCCCGCCCAGCACACCGACTTCATCTTTCCCGTGGTGGGGGAGGAGCTGGGTTTCCTGGGCGTGGTGATCGCGTTGGGGTTGTTCATCTTTTTGATCCTGAGCCTCATGCGGATCGCCCGGCGGGCCACCGACGCGTTCTCCAGCCTGTGCGTCTTCGGGATCGCCAGCATGCTGTTCAGTCACATCGTCGAAAACGTGGGGATGACCGTGAACCTGCTCCCCATCACGGGCATCCCGCTGCCGTTCTTCTCCTACGGGGGCTCGTTTCTGCTGGCCTGCTCGCTCGCCGTCGGGATCGCGCTCCGGGTCGCGTGGGAGTCGCGCCAATCCGGCTATGCTGAGCTGTGACAATGGGTTACGAGATCAGGACTGGCGCGCGCTCAGGCTCGATCCCAGATTTGTCGCCTTCTAGAACCCCCCTATGGCGCGAATGGCCTGGTTTAAAAAAGAGCGCAAGCCGCGCACGTCGGAACGGGTCAAGCTGGAGATTCCGGCTGACGCGTGGGAGAAGTGCGACGAGTGCGGTCATATCGACATCAAAGACCGGTTCATTCGCGCGCTCAACGTGTGCCCCAACTGCGGGCATCACCGCCGGATCAGCGCCCAGGAATACGTCGACCTGCTGGTCGACGAGGGGTCGTGGCATGAGCTGGATTCGGGTCTCAGGTCCACCGATCCACTCACTTTCGAGAACTACCGGGATCGCCTCCTCGTCGCCGTGAAGAAGGCGGGCCCGCTCGAGGCACTGCGCTCGGGCTACGCGCGCTTGGACGGCATGCCCATCGACCTCGCCGTCATGGATTTCAACTTCATGGGGGGCTCGATGGGGTCGGTGGTGGGGGAGAAGATCGCCCGGCTCACCCGGCGCTCGGCCGAGAAGCACGTCCCCCTCATCATCGTCTCGGCCTCCGGGGGCGCCCGCATGCAGGAGGGCGTGCTGTCGCTGATGCAGATGGCCAAGACCTCGGTGGAAATCGCCCGGCTCCGCTCCGCCCGTGTCCCCTTCGTCTCGATCCTCACGAATCCGACCACCGGCGGCGTGTCGGCGTCGTACGCGATGCAGGGCGACGTCATCCTGGCCGAGCCCGGAGCGGTGATCGGGTTCGCGGGGCCGCGCGTGATCAAGCAGACCATTGGACAGGACCTGCCGCCGGGATTCCAGACCGCCGAATTCCTGCTCGAGCACGGGATGGTGGACGCGGTCGTGCCGCGCAGCGAGCTGCGCGACACCACGGCCCAATTGCTCCGCCACATGGGCGGCCGCCGACCGGCGGAGGCGGCCGACTGAGTCGCTTGTCCTTCGAGGACGCCTGCCAGTTTCTCTTCGCGCGACAAGGGAGCCGCATCAAATGGAGCCTCGGGCCGACCGAGGGGCTGCTGGACGTGTTGGGGCACCCGGAACGTCGCTTTCCCTCCGTCCACGTCGCCGGGACGAACGGCAAGGGCTCGACCTGCGCCTTTATCGCGGCGGAGCTGCGTGCCCGCGGCCGGCGGGTCGGGCTGTACACGTCGCCCCACCTGGTCTCGGTGCGCGAGCGCGTGGCCGTGAACGGCGTCCCCATCGCCGAGGAGGCCTTCGCCCAATGGACCAGCACGCTGCAACCCCATATCGAGCGACTGGACGCGAGCTTCTTCGAGGCCACGACCGCGATCGCCTTCGCCGAGTTGGCGGCGCAGGGCGTGGAGATCGGCGTGATCGAGGTGGGGCTGGGGGGGCGGCTCGACTCTACCAACGTCATCACCCCCCTCGTTTCCGTCGTGACGAAGATCGCCCGTGAGCATACCGACTACCTGGGTCCGGATCTCGCGTCCATCGCGCGGGAGAAGGCGGGCATCGCGAAGCCCGGCGTTCCGTTCGTCACCGGCGAGCGGGACCCGGACGTGCGACGCGCGCTGGTCGACGAGGCCGTGCGCCGGGGCGCCGATCCTATCGTGCCGGTCGACACCGACCGGTCCCCCGCGCCGCACGCCTGGGCGCTAGGCCTGCAGGGCCGGCATCAGCACCAGAACGCCTGGGTGGGGCTCGCGGCGCTGAACACGCTGCCGCCCCCGTTCGGTCCGGTCGGCGAGCAGTGGCCGGAGAGCTTCGCGCATGCCTACATCGCCGGGCGGTTCGAGGTGCGCGGAAAATGGATCTTCGACGTGGCGCACAACCCCGACGGGGCGCGGGTGCTCGCGCAAACGCTACACGACACCGATCCGGCGCGCCCCCGGCGGGCGCTCGTGGGCGTGCTGGGCGACAAGGATTACCTCGGGATGATCGAGTGCCTGGCCGCAGAAGTCGACGGTTTCGTGTTCACGGTGCCCCGCACGGCGCCGACCAAGCGTCGCTGGGACCTGCGGCGCGTCGAGCGCGAGCTCGGTGCGCTCCGCATCGCGCACGAATTCGAGCCTGACTTCGAGCGCGCGCTCGAGCGCGTGCAGACGGGCGCCGAAACGGTTCTCGTCACCGGCTCGTTCCACACCGTCGGAGACGCGCTCGCCCGCTTGCCCGGCTTCGCGCCGGTCCCCTAAATTGTTGCGATGCAAGGACAAGCCCTCCCAGGCTTCCGCGACTTTTACCCTGACGACTTGGCTCTTCGGAACGCGATCTTCGCGACCTGGCGTGAGGTGGCGCGGCGCTACGGTTTCCAGGAGTACGACGGCCCGCCGCTCGAGCCGCTGGAGCTCTACACCGGGAAGAGCGGTGAGGAGATCGTGCAACAGCTGTACGCGTTCGAGGACAAGGGAGGCCGCAAGGTCGCGCTGCGCCCCGAGATGACCCCGACGCTCGCGCGCATGGTGGGCGCGCGCGCCCAAGCCCTGAAAAAGCCGATCCGCTGGTTCGCGATCCCGCAGCTGTTCCGCTACGAGCGGCAGCAGCGGGGACGCCTGCGCGAGCACTTCCAGCTCAACATGGACATCATCGGCGAGGCCGGCCCGGCGGCCGACGCCGAGCTGATCGCCGCGGCCATCGATACCATGCGCGCCTTCGAGTTCGGGCCGGCGGATGTCCACGCCCGGATCTCCGACCGGCGGGTGCTCCGGACCCTCCTGCTCGGCGGCGGCCTTACCGAGGCCCAGCTGCCGACGGCCTTCGAGGTGATCGACAAGAGCGAACGAGTGCCGGAGGAAGCGCTCGCGGAAATCCTGGAGAAAGCGGGAATCGGGAAGCGTGAAGCGGGCAGTGTGTTCGAAGTAGCGAGTTTCCGAAGCCTCGATGCCGTGAGCGCAGCCCTCGCCAAAGTGAAGGGCGGGGAAGATGCCGGGGAATCGCTGCGGACCACCGTCGCCGCGCTCGGCACGATGGGGCTCGGAGAGTTTGTCTCCGTGGATCTCACGATCGTCCGCGGCCTCGCCTACTACACGGGCATTGTGTTCGAGCTGTTCGACAGGGGAAAAGAGCTGCGGGCGATCTGCGGGGGCGGCCGCTACGACAACCTGATCAAGGAAATCGCCGGCATCGATCTCCCGTGTGTCGGGTTCGGCATGGGGGACGTCGTGCTGGGCGAGCTGCTCAGGGAGCGTCAGAAGGCATTCGAGGCGCCGGGGCAGCTCGACGCCTTTTTGGTGGCGGTGGGCGGGGAGGACGTCGCGCCCGTGCTGACACTCGCCGCCGGCCTGCGAAACCGTGGCATCGCGGTCGAGTACGCGCTGCGGAATCAGCCGATCCGCAAACAGCTGGAGCTGGCCGCGGCGCGCGGCGCCTCCCGCGCCGTGATCATCGGGCCGGACGAGCGCAAGGCGAAGGTCGCCGTCGTGCGGGACTTGAAGACGGGGAAGCAGCACAAGGTCGCGCTGACGAAAGTCCGGAAGGGTGTCTTCAAGTAATGGCCCAAGCCCAGAAGATCACTCCCCGCGCCAAAGACTTCAGCGAGTGGTACAACGACGTCATCATGCAGGCCGAGCTGGCGGACTACTCGCCGGTGCGCGGCTGTATGGTGATCCGGCCGCACGGCTACCGCATCTGGGAGCTGATGCAGGGGGCCCTGGATGCCATGTTCAAGGCGACGGGCCACAAGAACGCCTACTTCCCCCTGTTCATCCCGCAGAGCTTTCTCGCGAAGGAAGCGGAGCACGTCGAGGGGTTCGCCAAGGAAGTCGCGCTCGTGACACATACGCGGTTGCGCGCGACAGGGAAAGAAGGTGCGGCCGCGATCGAAGTGGATCCCGAGTCCAAGCTCGAGGAGCCGCTGGTCGTGCGGCCCACGTCCGAGACGATCATCTACGCGATGTTCGCGAAGTGGATCCACAGCTACCGCGACCTGCCGCTGCTCATCAACCAGTGGTGCAACATCGTGCGCTGGGAGTTCCGCACCCGGCTGTTTCTGCGGACCACGGAGTTCTTGTGGCAGGAAGGGCACACGGCGCACGCCACCGAGGCCGAGGCGGAGGCGGAAGCGCGTCAGATGCTCGGCGTGTATCGCAAGTTCCAGGAAGACTGGATGGCCATGCCGGTGATCACCGGTCGCAAGACCGAGAGCGAGAAGTTCGCCGGCGCACTGCGGACGTACGCGCTCGAGGCCCTCATGCAGGACAACAAGGCACTGCAGGCGGGGACGTCGCATAACCTCGGCCAGAACTTCGCCAAGGCGTTCAACCTGCAGTACCAGACGGCCGCGGGCGGTCTCGAGCACGCGTGGAACACGTCGTGGGGAGTGTCGACCCGGATGATCGGGGGGCTGGTGATGACCCACTCCGACGACAACGGCCTCGTCTGTCCCCCCCGGCTCGCGCCGGTGCAGGTCGCCATCGTGCCGATCTGGAAGTCGGAAGAGGAAAAGACCCAGGTGTCAGGGGTCGGGGGTCAGGTGAAGGCGGAGCTCGAGAAGGTGGGCATCCGCGTCGAGCTCGATTTGCGTGACAACATGAAGCCGGGCGCCAAGTATTTCGAGTGGGAGGCGAAGGGCGTGCCGCTGCGCCTGGAGATCGGGCCGCGCGACGTGGCCGCTGGCCAGGTCATGACGGCGCGGCGTACGGGCGGCAAGGCCCCGACGCCGCTCGACGGGCTGGCGCGGGCGGCGGCCCTGGCGCTCGACGATATCCAGGCGAGCCTCTTCAAGGCCGCGAAGGACCGCCGCGAAGCACACTCGATCCGCAGCGTCACGAAACAGCAGTTCATCGAGTTCATGAAGGAGCCCGGCGGGTTCGCCTACGGGGGATTCTGCGGGTTGGCCGCGTGCGAGGCCGAGATCAAGCAGACGACGGCGGCCACCGTGCGCGTGCTTCCCGATCTCGAGTTCCGTTCCTCGGAGACGCCGAAAGCGTGCATGTGGTGCGGCAAGCCGAGCGTCGCCGAAGCGGTGTGGGCGCAGGCGTACTAAGACGCCCCCAGGGGCGCGCTACGCCTTCGTCCGGACGCTCACGCCTCTAGCCTGAGGTGGAAACCTCCCCGCCGGTACCAGGTGGACGCATTTATCCGGCGGTGCACGTGCAGCTTCTCGAGGATGTTGTGCACGTGGTTCTTGACCGTGGCCAGTTCGATGCCCAGGTGGCGGGCGATCTCCTTGTTGGACATGCCCTCATCGACCAAGCCAAGAATCTCCCGCTCCCGACGCGTCAGCGCGTCAAATGGGCTGTGTGTCTCCGCTGCGAGCTCCTGGCTCAGTGCGGCGGCCAGCGCTCCCACTCGGCGCAGTAGGCTGAAGGCCACGCGGGGAGGGCAGTACAGCTCTCCCCGCGCGGCGCTTTGTATGGCGATGAGGAGATCGTCGAGCGAGCCGTCCGGCAACACGTAGCCGGCGACCCCCGCCTCAGCCAACTGCGTGATCTCGGTCTCCGTCTCTCCCACCGTGATGACCACCACCTTGACGCCCTTGGCGTGCTGTCTCACGTCCCTCACGATGTTGACCGCGTCGGTCATCGTGGCGTCGATCAGCACGATGTCTGGACTGTCGTCACGTGCGCGCGCCAAGATGTCTACGCGATGCGACGCCGTTCCCAGCACCTCCACAGCACGACTTTGGGACACGGCCGCAGAGAGCGCCTCAAGATGAACGCGGCATCGACCAGCAATGAGCGCACGAATCATTGATTGCCAACCCTAGGGTTCATGCCTGGATCTAGGCAGTCCCCCAACGATCTAGTCCGCGCACACCCCTCTTTTTGAACCCACCCAGACTATTGCCCAGCTACCTCATCTCTAAGCAATGATGAGTGTTGGGACGGGATGCCGCAAGCCCGGAGGGAGCGATGACGCAGCACGACGGGGCGGACCGAACGGAAGAACGTGGCAGGGACTCAAGCAACAGGGGACATGTCGGGGCGCCGGGTTCGCTCGAGAGGGCGTCCGACGTGGGGAGGCCCGCGGGGCCCTTGGGGGTTCTCCTCGTCACCGCCTCAGGCGAGGTGAAACAACAGGTGCTGCTGATCTTGCGTCGACTTGATTACACCAAGCCCCTGGGCGCGAGCCGACGGATGCAGGAGGCGCAACGGTGGATCGAAGCCCTTCAACCGGATGCAGTGCTGTTGCACGTTGCTGCGTCGGACCGCGCGGTGCTGTCGCTCCTGCCGACGATCCGCGACCTGCGGAGCCCGCCGGTGGTTGTGGTCCTGAGCGAAGAGTCGAGCGACACCTTGAAGCAGCATTGCCGGGAGAGCGGAGCGCAGGTTTTCCTGGACATGACACGCCCTGAATGCGGCGGGCTGCCTAGCGTCCTGGCCACGCTTTGGTACGATCGTCGACACCCACAGAGACCGGCCTACAACCTCGAGCACATCGGCCTGCAGTCTATTGGACGAGTGTCCACTCAACGACAGACCGCCCGAGGGTGACCTTGCTTGCCAAGCGGGGGACGAGTCCGTAGTATGGCATGTGCAGAACGTGCAGTTTCCTTAGGGTTGGGCCGAGGCGTCCCGTGGGTGCAGGGCAAGGCCGGGAATCTCCTCCAGCAGAACGGTGGGCCCGCTTAGTGGTCGATGTAAAATGCCCGCTCCGCCGTGGCGCGTGGTACCCCGTGCTCAGCGCCGGTCCAGAGGAAACGGTCGTGGTGGTGCGTGACCGCGCGGTGATCCTCCCGCACCACTGCCTCGAAATCGCGAACACCCGCCCCAGGCAGTGGGCAATCGTGGCACGGCCGTCGTTCGCTCCCTACGCCGTCTGCCCGAGTTGCGCTGACCGGGTGCCGCTGCATGGCTCGCCCGCGCAGTTGTGGTGCACACGATGTCATCAGGCGTTTGGCGTCGAGCCGGCTGACGCCCTGGTTACACCGCAGGATGGCGACGCCCCGAATCCCGCCCCAACTGAAGACTGAAGCGCGACGATGCGCGACCTACTGTGCTGTAGGCGTGTGAGGCATCGCCACCTCACTGGTTGGACCTGCCGCAACACTCCTTGATCAGAGGTGGCTGACCCAGACCTTGGGTCGAAAGCCATGTCCCTTTCCAGCAACGCAATAGCTTGACCGACCGGAGCGCCGAAGTGGCCCCGGGGATGCAGGGCGGGTGGTAACGAGTGCCGGGCCGGCCACGCCCTTGCGCTGCCTGGTGGGACGCTGGATTTCCATGCCAAACGAGACTACGACATGAGCAACGAGACTGCGCCGCGGCAGGTGCCCCCGCAACGCGGTGGGGACCGGCGGCGAGACTCCGGCCGCCGCATAACCCGCGACCGGCGACGTGACACGATCGCGGTTCAGGTCGAGCGCCGTAGCGGCACGGATCGCCGATCTGGCGGCCAGCGGCGCGCGAGAGCAGACCGGCGCACACGGCCTTCCGGGGGCTTCAGGTTCCTAGATCGCTAGTGTGCGCGGTGGCGCAATCCCCGGGACGGCCAGCGCCGCGTAAAGCCGACTCGGAAGACGACTAACTGCCGATCCGAAGCCGGATGCCTGTGGCGGTCGAGAGCGTCGTCGGCTTGATGGTTTCCAACGCTCCGACATCCAGGTACCGTGCTTCGAGGAACAGGGCGATCACGCCGGTCCCGTAGGTGAATCCAGCCCCAACATTCCACGCGAACTTGGTTGCGGACGTGTCCGCCGTGACGCCGCTGGAGGTGACGGAGAACTTGACCCTGTAGAACCCGATCCCGCCGAGCAGATATCCTCGCACCGTCGAAGCAGGTTGGAAGTTGTAGGTCACGTCCACGCTGCCACCGAAAAGGTTCGTCTTGGCGTCGCTCGGTGCCCCGACTGCAGCCGAGAGCCTGGTCTTGAGGCTGTCGTTGGCGGAGTTGTGGCCGGTGCTCACGTCCAGCCGGAGCCCGACCGGAGTCTTGGGCAGCTTGAAGTCAACCAGCGCCAACCCGTGCAGGGCGGGGGTGAAGCCGTCGCCATTCGGGTCGGCGTGGTAGAAGCTCGTGGGGAACGTCAGGCTCCCAGCGACGCCAAGCTGCGCTCGGACGCCCTGCGCAGCCGACGGCGCCGCGATGAGGGAGGCGAGCACCAGGGCGCTCATTGCTTTCGTTGACGAGGACACACGGGCACCTCTGTGTTAGGGCACGAATCTGGAGAAGGATATGTGCTCTGGCAGTCACCTCCGCCGCAATGCCGATGGAATACCGCGTCGCGCAGCATCGGGCTATCTTGCGCGACAAGCCGGCCGCCCTCCGGGCAGCCGCGCACGACCCTGAAAACGACTCTGTTCCGGCGAGGCCCCGCTAACCGATTGACACTGCAATCCTTCCAAACGTGGGCGCAGGCGTACTAGGCTTCGACCCGGCGTTGCTGCGCGGCATCGCGCAGCGCGTCGGCACCCCGGCGTACGTGTACAGCGCCAACCTGATCCGGGCGCAGTACCACGCGCTGCACGACGCTCTGAAGGACGTGCCGCACCGCATCTGCTATTCCGTCAAGGCCAACGGCAATATCGGTGTGCTCAAGGTGCTCAAGGCGCTGGGGGCGGGAGCCGACATCGTCTCGGTGGGCGAGCTGCGCCGCGCGCTGGCAGCGGGGTTCGACGCCGACGCAATCGTGTTCTCGGGTGTCGGCAAGACGACGCCCGAGCTCGAAGAAGCGAGTCGTGCGGGCGTCGGCTTTCTCAACGTCGAATCGCCGGCGGAGCTCGACGCGCTGATCGCGGTGGCGCGGAAGCTCAAGAAGCTGGTACGGGTCGGCATCCGCGTGAACCCCGACGTCGCCACCGAAACGCACCCCTACACCAAGACGGGCGAGAAAACGGCCAAGTTCGGCGTCCCGTACGACGAGGTCGTCGCCGTCGCCCAGCGCATCGTGGCCGAGCCGTTGTTCACGCTGCGCGGCCTCGCCATGCACCTGGGCTCGCAAATCACCGACGTGGAGCCGTATCACCGCGGCACGGTGAAGCTGCTCGAGCTCGTGGCGGCGTTGCGAGCGTCGGGCATCACCACGATCGAGGCGCTCGACGTGGGCGGCGGTCTGGGCGTGCGCTACCACAATGAGAAGGCGCCGACGCCCGCCGCGTTTGCGCAGGCGGTGGCGCCTCCGATCAGGCAGGCGGGTCTCGCGCTGGTGTGCGAGCCGGGGCGCTACCTCGTCGCCAACGCGGGCGTGCTGCTCACCAAGGTGCTGTACCGTAAGCACGCGGGCGGCAAAGAATTCGTCGTCGTGGACGCCGGCATGACGGACTTCGTGCGGCCCAGCCACTACAACGCCCACCACGAGATCGTGCCGCTCGAGAACGGCGCGCGCCCGGAAGAGCTGGTGAACATCGTCGGCCCCATCTGCGAGTCGGGCGACTTTCTCGCGCTCGACCGCAAGCTGCCGACGGTCGAGCCCGGGGAGTACCTCGCCGTGCTCGGCACCGGCGCCTACGGGTTCGTCATGAGCTCGACGTACAACCAGCGGCCGCGGCCGCCCGAGGTCCTGGTCGAGGGGGACCGCTACTACGTGGCGCGCCAGCGCGAGACGCTCGACGACCTGCTGCGCGGCGAGGTGCTCGATCCCACGACGTGGTACCAGGGAGGATCGTGAACAAGATCCTCATCCTCGACTACGGCTCGCAGTTCACGCAGCTGATCGCGCGCCGCGTGCGCGAGGCGCACGTGTATTGCGAGATCCACCCCGCCGCGCGCGGCACCGATCTCGCGTTCGTCCGGCAGTTCGACCCGAAGGGCATCGTCCTGTCGGGCGGACCGAACTCCGTATTCGATCCCGGCGCCCCCACCGCGGACCCGCAGCTCCTGGCGCTCGGCGTGCCGGTGCTGGGCATCTGCTACGGGATGCAGCTGGTGGCGCACCTGTCAGGCGGGACTGTGCGACCGTCGCGCGAGCGGGAGTACGGTCGCGCCGAGGTGATGATCCGGGAAGCGGCCGGGGGGGGGCTGTTCCAGGGGTTCGAGCCGCAGACGTGCATCACCGTGTGGGCGAGCCACGGTGACAAGATCGACCAGCCCCCCCCGCAGTTCTACGTGACCGCCACGAGCGCCAACGCTCCGGTCGCCGCCATGCAGCACGAGACCCGGCCGATTTACGGCGTGCTGTTTCACCCCGAGGTGGCCCATACGCCGCGGGGCGGGGAGATCCTCCACAATTTCCTGTTCGCGATCTGCGGCTGCACGCCCGACTGGACGCCGGGCCACTTCATCGAGCATGAGGTCGACCGGATCCGTACGCTGGTGGGGCCGACCCAGCGGGCGATCTGCGGTCTGTCGGGCGGCGTCGACTCGGCGGTCGCCGCGGCGCTGGTGCACCGCGCCATCGGCGACCGACTCAGCTGCATCTTCGTGGACCACGGGCTGTTGCGCCTGCACGAGCGCGAGCAGGTGGAGCGGGCATTCCGCGCCCACCTCGGCATGGACCTCCGCGTGGTGGATGCCGCCACCCGGTTTCTGGGGGAGCTCGCCGGCATCGACGACCCCGAGGAGAAGCGCCGCCGCATCGGGCACACGTTCATCGACGTGTTCGAAGACGCGGCGCGCCACGTGCCCGGGAGGGTCGGCTTCCTGGTCCAGGGAACGCTGTATCCCGACGTGATCGAGTCCGCCTCGCCGCGGGGCGGGCCGTCGGTGACGATCAAGACGCACCACAACGTCGGCGGCCTGCGGCCCGACCTGCCGTGGAAGCTCATCGAGCCGCTACGCGAGCTGTTCAAGGACGAGGTGCGGCAGGTGGGGCGGGAGCTCGGCCTTCCCGAGGAGATCGTGGGGCGCCATCCGTTCCCCGGCCCGGGGCTCGCGATCCGCGTGCTCGGGCCCGTGACGGAGGAGCGGCTCGACCTGCTGCGGCGCGTGGATGCGATCTATATCGAAGAGATCCGCACGGCGGGGCTGTACGACCAGATCTGGCAGGCGTTCGCGGTCTTGCTGCCGATCAGATCCGTGGGCGTGATGGGGGACGGGCGCACCTACGATCACGTCGTCGCGCTGCGCGCCGTGACGAGCCGGGACGGCATGACGGCCGACTGGTTCCCGTTTCCCACCGACGTGCTCGCGAAAATCAGCAACCGGATCATCAACGAGGTGCGCGGCGTGAATCGGGTCGTGTATGATGTGAGCTCGAAGCCGCCCGCCACCATCGAGTGGGAGTGAGCCCCCCGCGTCCCCTTTCAGTCCCGAGTCGCAGCCCGGGCCAGGGGCCCGCCCCCCCGCCGCCGCCACAATACCGCGTGCGGGACCTCAGAATGCACTTCGGCCCAGCCGACGACATCCCCTTGCTCGTTGATCGCGGTTGCCAGGCTCTGTACCGGGCGTTCGCCGGGCGGAGGGGCAAACGTCCCCAGGTCCAGCATCTGGCCGTTCTCCCACACGAAGGCATGGAACTGGTGGGGCTTGCCGATCTCGTTGGGTGCGACGTTGGACGTTCCAACGACCTGCCCGCGGTTATTGATCGCCCAGGCCTGGCTGATATCGCCCCCGGGCAGGTGCCCGAGATCGGTGCGCACGCCTCCTGCCCATATGAACGCGCCACTGGGATAGTCGTTGCCAACGACCTGCCCGCGATTGTTGAGACGCAAAGGGTTGCCGCCGCTGACGGTGCCGAGGTCCTGGAGCGCGCCGTGGGACCAGAAGAAGCCCGATGCCCCAGTCGCAAGGCTGCTGCCCGCCACGTCCCCGGGGTCGTTGAGCGCTGCGGAACCTGGTAGGTTCCCCCCCGCGCCGAGATCTTGCATTACTCCCTGCTCCCACAGGAACGCGTGCCATGCGCCCGCCGCATCCTGGGCGTACCCCGCGACCTGACCACCCTGGTTGATCTCGAGCGCGCGGCTATCCCGACCCCCCAGCGTGCCGAGATCACTCATCACACCGTTCTCCCAGAGGAACGCGTGCTCGCCCTCGGTCGCCAGCGCGCTTGTCCCGACCACCTGGCCGCGGTTATTGATTGCAGCGGCGCGGGCGGAGGGGCCGCCCAACGTCCCCAGGTCCCGAACCGCGCCATCCACCCACAGCGCGGCCCGTACCTGAGACGCGTAGAACGTGCCCACGAACGCACCGCTCGCGTTGATGTTTCCAAACACGAACAACTGGCCGCTGGAAGTGGGCGAGGGCGAGCCGTAGTCCTGCATGACGCCTCCATCCCACAGGAAAGCATGGGGGTGGGCCCTGGCGTAGCCGTCGGTCGGATTGATCGAGCTCCACCCCATGACCTGCCCTCGGTCATTGATGCCGTACGCCTCGGAGCCGGCGGCGGGGTTGTTTGGCAAGAGCGTCCCGAGGTCGATCATCTCGTAGGAGGCGTCACCCGCGACTGCGTCGGCGGTCACAACGGGGGAGGCGACATCGCGTGGTTGGGTGCAGGCCGCCAGAGCTACGGCGGCAACGGTCAGAACGCGGTGGTGACGACACATGGCGGCTCCACAGGTAGACGGACGTGGAGCTGGGGGCTGCAACAACGAGGCCGCACGGCGATAGTGCGCCTGGACGCGCCCACCTGATCGACCCGATTGCATGGCCGCTACAGGAATGGCAGCGGTGCGACGGCAGCCGCGACGTCGCGGTACGAAACGAAACTAAATGTTCTTGTCTTCCAGCAGCTTCAGGAATTCCTGCGCCGAGCCCAGCTTCGCGAGCGTCCCCGGCACATCCGGCTCCTTCGCGAACTGGGCAATTTTTCCGAGCACGGGGAGGTACTGGTTCGACACTTCGAGGGGGGGAGCGACGATCAGGAAGAAGTAGTGCACCGGCTTGCCGTCGATGGCGTTGAAGTCGAGCCCCTGCGGCTTGCGGCCGAACGCCACCCGCAGCCGGTTCACCGCGAGGGCGCGGCAGTGCGGGATGGCGATGTTCTGGCCGATCCCCGTCGAGCCGAGCGTCTCACGGCGCTTGAGCATCTTGACGAGGGTCTGCTCCGCCTTGTCGTCGAGCTTGAGCAGTCCGACGAGCTCCTTGAGCACGTCGTCTTTCGTGCTGCTCTGGAGGTCCAGGTTGATGGCCTCCTCCGAAAAGAACTCCCGCAAACGCACTGTCGCTTGCTCCACGTGGCAAAGGGCGGCCTAACCTAATGAGTGGTTGCCTCATATGCAACGCGTCATTACGTTGTCAGCCATGCACTTCCCGTACCCCGTCGCGCACGAGGTTCCGCTCTTCCTGGCCCCGATGTCGGGGGTCTCTGAGTCGCCGTTCCGGCTGCTGTGCCGTCAGTTCGGGGCGGACGTCGTCGTGTCGGAGTTCATCTCGGCGGTGGGCGTGGCGCGCGGCATCGAGCACCTGTTCGCCGACATGCGCTTCGACGAAGCCGAGCGCCCCATCGGGATTCAGCTGTATGGCGCCGATGCCACAGTCATGGCGCGCGCGGCCGCGATGGTGACGGAGGTCTGCAAGCCGGACTTCATCGACATCAACTTCGGCTGTCCGGTCAAGAAGGTCGTGAAAAACAACGGCGGGTCGGGGTGCCTGAAGGACCTCGGCTTGGTCCAGTCCATCATCCGGACGGTGCGAAGCGCGACGCATCTACCGGTCACGGTGAAAATCCGCAGCGGCTGGGATGAAACGCAGCGCGACGCCGTGGGCATCGCGCTGCGCTGCCGCGAGGCGGGTGCCCAGGCGCTCACCCTGCACGCCCGTACGCGCACGCAGATGTTCTCAGGCTCCGCCGATTGGGACGAGATCGCCCGGGTGGTGGAGGCGCTCGACGTGCCCGTGATCGGCAACGGCGACGTGATGACCCCGGAAGACGTCCTAGCCATGCGGCGACACACCCGCTGTGCGGGGGTCATGGTGGCGCGCGGCGCGTTCGGGAACCCGTGGCTGTTCGCGCAGGCGCGGGACCTCCTGGCCGGGCGCCCCAAGCGGGCGGACCCCGCTCCCGAGGAGCGCTTCACGACCGCCCTCGAGCACGCCCGGCTGGCGCTGCGGCTCCAGGGCGACAGCCGCAAGACCGCGCTCGAGTTTCGCAAGCACTTCGGCTGGTACACCAAGGGCGTGCCAGGCGCCGCATCGTTGCGCGAGCGGCTGTTCCAGATCGACTCCATGCAGCAGGCCGAAGCGATCTTCTCCGCCTATCTGGCAGCGACGGCGGTAGAGCGGGCGGCGTGAAGCTGGACGACCTGGAGAGCCTGTTCGAACGCCTCCCGTTCGCGACGATCGATCACCTCCGGCCCCTCACGCAGGGGCATCAGGAGGTGATTTTGTGTCAGGGCAAGACGGCGGAGCAGGTGGTCGGGATCGCCGAGCGGCTCGCGGCGGCGAGCGGCAGCTTCCTCGCCACGCGCGCGGAGCCGGGGCAGCGCGCGGCGCTCGCCACGCGGTTTCCCCGCGCCGAGCTGAACGAGCTGGGCCGCACGGTCTACCTGCCGCCCGAGCCCGAGCCCGCGCCGACGGGGCGGGGGACCATCCTCGTGGTGACGGCGGGAACGAGCGACCTCCCCGTTGCGGAGGAAGCGACGGTAACCGCACGGGCGTTCTCGAACCGGGTGGAGCGGCTGACCGACGTCGGCGTGGCCGGCATTCACCGCGTCCTGACCCAGGCCGACGCGCTGCGCCGCGCCGCGGTCATCATCGTCGTGGCGGGCATGGAAGGGGCGCTGCCGAGCGTGGTCGGTGGACTGGTGCGGGCTCCCGTCATCGCAGTACCGACCAGCGTCGGCTACGGCGCCTCGTTCGGCGGCGTGGCGGCGCTGCTCGGCATGCTCAACTCCTGCGCCGCGGGCGTCACGGTGGTGAACATCGATAACGGATTCGGCGCCGCCGCCGCCGCGAGCCGCATCAACCACTCGTGAAACAGACCGGCGTGCGGGCCGGGCGCGGACTCGCCGTGCTCGGCCTTGCCGCCGTCGTCTGGGCCGTCACCCAAGCGAACCTCTGGGCGCTGCTCGCGGCGATCGGCGGGTTTCTCGCCGCGACCGGGCTCGCGTTCGCCCCGCTGGTGCGCGTCTGGCTCGCCGAGCGTCCCGCCACCCGCCCATCCGACTTCGAGCACACCATCGACTTGCTGCGCCGCGCGCACGGCGCCCGCGCCGGATGGGTCGTGGGTCTCGAGGAAGGGGATATCGAAGTGAAAGCGCAGGACGACACGAGCCACGACATGCTGCGCCGGGGTGCGGCGGTCGCGCAGCTCGCGTCGGTGGACGGCCGGGCGCATGTGGTGCACGAGCCCGAGGGTACGTACGTCGGTGTCGGCGATTTTCCATTCGGTGCCGCGCTGTTGCTCGCCCGGTCGGACGCCACGTCGGACGACAGCGAAGCGGTGGCCGAGGACCTGCGCCGGCTGGTGGCGAGCCTGCTCTTGGCGCAGCGGCAAGAGACGACCGAGCAGCCCTCGCAGCTCGTGGCAAAGCAGCTCGCGGCGATCGTGGGGGGAGCCCAGACCCTCGAGGGGATCGCCAAGGCCGGCGCGGCGCTGGCCCAACAGTTCGTGCAGCGCGGCGTGGTGATAGCCTTGCAGGGCATCGGGCCAGCGACCGGGGAGGCCCGGATCGTGGCGGTCTCCACGGCGGCGGACAGTCGCCTCGAAGGCCTGTCGCTCGCGCCCGACGCCCCGGCCATGCGGGCCATCGCCGGGCGCATGCCGGTGGTGTCGCAGGGGCGCGAGGACGTGCTCGGGAGCGCCCTCTCGGACCGACGGCGGCAGGACCGGGCCGGTACCGCGTATCCCCTGCTCGACGGACACTTCGCCATCGGCGTGCTGGTGATGATGGGACCGCCGTTGCCCGCGGACACGCAACTCGCGGACCAGCTGCAACGCCTGGCGATGGAGCTCGGTGCGCGGCTCGCGGCGGCGCGCGCGGTGCACGAGGCGGAGCAGCGGGCCGTGAGCGACCCGCTCACGGGACTCCGCAATCGGCGCGAGTTCGACCGCGCCGTGCAGCGGCACGCCGCCGGCAAGCCCGTCGCGATGGCCACGCTGATCTACTGCGACCTCGACTACTTCAAGAAGCTCAACGATACGCTCGGCCACGCCGCGGGGGATGCCGCGCTGCGACACGTCGCGCGCATCCTCGAGGGCGCGGTGCGCGACAAGGATCTCGTGGCGCGGATCGGCGGCGAGGAGTTCGCGATCTGGATGCCGCACGCGCCGCTCGAGTCGGGGCTCGAGGTCGCCGCGCGCATCCGCGCGACCGTGGAATCCGGGGCGTGGCGGTGGGGCGGGGAGGAGTACCCCCTGACGATCTCGTGCGGCGTGGCGAGCTACCCCGACACGGTCACGCAAGTCGAGAACCTGCGCAGCACCGCCGACGCGGCGCTGTACCGTGCCAAGCAGAGCGGGCGCAATCGAGTTGAAAAAGCGATCGCCGCCGGCTAGGTTGGTTTCGGGAGAGGGGGCGACAGGCTTCGACGGGTTTGACGAGGGTATGGCTGCGTGCCCAGGTTGTCAGTTACCTGGTTAATCCACTGGCAAATTCTACAACTGCCAATTCAAACCTGGCACTGGCTGCGTAAGCTTCGGCTTCACGCACCTGCGTGAGTGGCAGCCCGCCTGAGGCGGCGCTCACGTATCGCAAATTCGGGCTGGCGTGACCTGGGGCCCGAACGGGTCGCGTAAGAGTTTTCAAGGGCTCGTCGCTGCCGTGGCCGGCGAGGCGCCGCGGTAGCGAGACTCAAAGAGCCTCGCCTACGCACGTAGTGGCTGTATCGGAGTCATTCTCGGACCGGGGTTCGATTCCCCGCGCCTCCATCAGACAGGGGAAACTGCCGGGGGAGAGGGAAGGGGGAAGGGCCCCACCTCTCCCCTGTTGCATCCTCGCCACAGGACACCCTCTCATCTACTAAATACCTAGTTGACAACCGACGCGCGGGCATCTACCATCTACTATAACGTTAGTAGATGGAGACCACCGTGCCCATCAGCTTCACCGATCGCGAGCTCGACGTGATGAGCGTGCTGTGGGACGCGGGGTCGGCCACGGTCGCCGAAGTCCGCGAGCGGCTCAGTGATGACCTCGCCTACACGACCGTCCTCACCGTGCTTCGAACCCTGGAGCAAAAGGGGTACGTCGACCACACCGGCGAGGGGCGCGCCCACCGCTACCGTCCGCTCGTCAAGCGCGCGGCCGCCGGCCGCAGCGCGCTGCGCCGACTCGTGGAAAAAGTGTTCGACGGCTCGCCCGAGCTGCTCATGACCCAGTTGGTCTCCGACAAGAATCTCAGTGACGAGGAGCTGCGCCGGCTGCGCAAGCTGCTGGCGGAGCGGCTCCGGGAGAGGAAGCCATGATCGCCGCGTGGATGCTGTATTGCGTCGCCATCGCCATCCTGTTCGTCGTGGTCGGCGAGGCGCTCGAGCGAGCGCTCCACCTGGCGGGGCGGGCCACACGCTGGGCCTGGGTCGCGGCGCTCGTGGGCTCGTACCTTGTGCCGGCGGCGGCATGGCTGCGGCCGAGTGCGTTCGGCGCGCTGCCGGTCCCGCTGGCGCAGCCCGCCGTCGCCGGACTGCAGGCGACCGGCCGTCCGAACGACCCGCAGCAGGTGCGCGGCGCGCTTCCCGCGACGCCGTCGTTCTCGCTCGGCGACCTCGATGCCACGCTCACCTGGGCGTGGGGGCTTTCCTCCGCGGCGCTGCTGCTCTCGGTCGGCACGGCCGCACTCCGGTTGGCGGCACTGCGACGCGAGTGGCGCGGCGCGACCGTGGACGGCCGGGGCGTGCTCGTGTCGGACAACGTGGGTCCGGCCGTGGCCGGGCTATGGCGGCCCCGCGTGGTGCTTCCTGACTGGGCGCTCCTGCTCGGCGAGCGGGAGCGGCGGCTGATGCTGGCGCATGAGGACGAGCACATCCGGGCGCGCGACGCCTGGCTGCTCGCCGCGGCTGCGGCGGGGCTCCTCCTGGCACCCTGGAACCTGGCGTTGTGGTGGCAGGTGCGACGCCTGCGCCTGGCGGTCGAGATGGATTGCGACGCCCGCGTGCTCGCGCACAATGGTGACGCACCCGCGTACGGTGAGCTGTTGCTGCGTGTAGGACAGCGGCGTGCCCGCCTGCCGCTCGGCGCGCCCGCCTTGGGCGAGCCGGTGTCGTTCCTCGGGCGGCGGATCCGCCGTATGGTAACTTCGCTGCCGCGCTGGCGCTGGGCAGGTGCCACTGCGGCCAGCATCGTGGCGGCCGCGGCGATTGTCGCCGCATGCGAAGCGCCGCGGCCAGTCATGCCGAGCGCCGCGAGCGACCCGTCAGCCGTGGTCGAACCGCACCGAGACCCGTACTCGCCGGACCCCGAATCTCTGCAACGCCTCGCGCACTGGTACTACCCTGAGGTGTTCGCGAAGCCCCGTCCAGGCGCGGCCGTCGCGCTGGTCTTCGACGCCACCGGCCGTG
>Ga0209471_1000162_pt1 | contig 49438 bp, 45 predicted proteins | sample GraSoiAngelo_128_FD_185885 | JGI IMG/M metagenome (GOLD analysis project Ga0209471, IMG submission 185885) | Grasslands soil microbial communities from the Angelo Coastal Reserve, California, USA - 14_0927_12_20cm (SPAdes) (version 2) | ecosystem: Environmental > Terrestrial > Soil > Grasslands ... | reverse complement strand
AAGAGCGGGGTCTTGCTGCCTTGCGTGAGGGCGACCGATCCGGGCGGCCGGGACGCCTGAGCGCAAAGCATCTTCGAGGAATCAATGCGGCTCTTCGCCGGATGCCACGAGAGATGGGCTTGGGTGGGAATGTATGGGACGGAAAAACGTTGGCGGCCTGGATCAAGCGACAGTACGGGATCGCTTTAGGCGTGCGACAATGCCAGCGCCTGTTCCGGAGGTTGGGTTTTCGACTGCGCAAACCACGTCCCGCCCTTGCCCAAGCCGATCCCGAACGGCAGAAGGCGCATAAAAAAAACTCCAAGCGGTGAAGGATAATGACGAAGTGAACCTGTGGGCCACCGATGAAGTGCACTTTCAGCAGCACGGCTCCCGGTGCCGCATGTGGGTACCACCGGAAACCAAGGACCCCGTGCTGTTGCATCATCCGACGCGCCGCAGCGTAGGATACTTTGGTGCGGTGCGGTTGCGAGATGGAAAGTTTCGGTTTTCTCGGGGAAACGGGCAAATTCAACGCGATGACCTTCTTTGCCTTCCTGAAGATGTGACGCCGCACGAGTATCCGGAGCGGCCGTTCCGTCGTGGTCATTACGCACAACGCCAGATACCATCATGCCCGGCTTCACAAAAAATGGCGAGACGACCATAGGAAGGATTTCATGCTGGACTACCCGCCGCCCTATAGTCCCGAACTGAATCCGATCGAGCGGGTTTGGAAACTCACGCGTCGTCAGTGCATCCACAACCGATACTTTCCTGCGCTGGAGGAAGTCGTCGCTGTCGTGGAAACACAGTTTGGATATTGGGCTAACGGAAACGAGATCTTGCGTCGGTTATGCGCAATTACTTAAGACGCTACGTATAGCACGATATAACCTGCGCGCAAGTCAAGATTTCGAATTTGGAAAATAGCCGTGGCAACCCTCGTTTTTATATTCTTTCGTGCCCGAAGAGTTCCGCGGCGATCTGGGAGGCCAGATTTGGCGGACCCTCACGAGGGACCCCGCAGCCGAACCGGCTTGGATGACGAGTTGGTTCCTAAACGCTCACCCAATCAACTCGCCGTTGGCGTCAGCATCCGGCAAAACACCAGCAACGGCTTCAAATGAGAGGCTAGGCAGCCAAGTCTACAAAGAAGTTAGCTCGCGGCAAGACGGTGCATGCCGGCCCCCCGGCACCTTATTCCTTCCGCGGAGTGTAGAATACGGTCGTGGCTACACCTGTTAGTTTGCCTATCTTCGAGCAGGTTGGCGTGAATCAACGTTCAGCCGCCCAGGCCAAAATTGCCCTGTTCCGCTCGCTGTTTCGTGGACGAGAGGATGTCTATCCGCAACGCTTCGAGAGCCGTCAGACAGGTCGGGCTGGTTACTCGCCAGCTTGCGGCAATGAGTGGGTCCGCGGAATTTGCGAGAAACCGAGAATCAAATGCTCCGAATGTCCGCACCAACGTTTTCTTGCCATAACCGACGAAGTAATTCGATGGCATCTTTGCGGCCATGACGACAAGGGTCGGGAATTCGTGATGGGCGTCTACCCGATGCTTCGGGACGAAACTTGTTTCTTCCTAGCCGCCGATTTTGACAAAGCAACCTGGCAGCAAGATGCGGGCGCATTCTTGGAAACATGTCAACAAATGAACGTGCCCGCTGCCCTGGAGCGGTCCCGCTCAGGCAACGGCGGGCATGTGTGGTTCTTTTTCAATGAAGCCGTTCCCGCCGCATTGGCGCGCAAGCTGGGTACTTACATCCTGACGAAGACCATGGAACGCCGCCCCGAAATCGGTCTGGATTCCTACGATCGGCTCTTTCCGAATCAAGACACACTACCGGAGGGCGGCTTCGGCAACCTGATCGCGTTGCCTCTTCAGCGGCGTTTCCGAGAATTAGGTAACAGCGTTTTCCTGGACGAGCGATTCGCTCCGCATCCTGACCAATGGCAGTTCTTGTCCTCGATCCGCAAAATCAACCGGCAAGAAGTGGAGGAAATGGTCCGGCACAATGACGTAAAGGGCCAGATAATTGGCGTACGTCTGGCGCCCGCGAGTGAAGAAGATGAAGATACGCCTTGGAAGAGACCGGCGTCGCGGAGTCGGACAAACGCTTCAATCGCCGGCCCTCTGCCGGAGAGCTTGGAACTCATCCTCGGCAATCAAATATACATTCCTAAAGATGCGTTGCCGCCTGCTCTCCGCAACCGGCTGATCCGGTTGGCGGCGTTCCAAAATCCCGAGTTCTACAAATTGCAGGCCATGCGGCTTCCGACTTACAACAAGCCTAGGATTATTGGCTGTGCCGAGGATCACCCCAAGCACATAGGCCTGCCGCGCGGCTGCCTCGATGAGGTCCGTCAAACCTTATCGGATCTGAACATCAAAGCGATGATCCGGGACGAGCGCAACCGCGGCCTGCCGCTGAAAGCGACATTCCAAGGTGAACTGCGTCCCGAGCAGACCGTTGCGGCGCATGCCATGCTCGCGCATGAAACGGGAGTGTTGGCTGCCACCACCGCCTTCGGAAAGACCGTGGTCGCCGCGTGGCTGATTGCGCAACGGGGCGTGAATACACTCGTATTGGTACATCGTCGGCAGTTGCAACATCAATGGATCGAGCGCCTTTCCACGTTCCTCGGAATGCCGGAGCGCACTGTTGGCCGGATCGGTGGTGGCCGCACAAAGGCAACGGGCTTGCTTGACGTAGCAGTCATACAAAGCATGGTTCGAAGCGGCCTCGTCGACGATCTCGTGAGCAATTATGGCCATCTGATTGTGGATGAGTGCCACCATCTCTCTGCTCAAAGTTTTGAGCAGGTTGCCCGTCAAGCTAAAGCGAAGTTTGTGACGGGCCTGTCTGCAACCGTCACCCGGAAGGATGGCCAGCATCCGATTATCTTCATGGAGTGTGGTCCCGTCCGATACCGGGTCAGTGTCCGGCACGGTGTCGCAACTCATCCCTTTGAGCATAATGTAGTGGTTCGTCCGACTGATTTTCGTTCGCTGCGACCGGCGGATCCTGACGTGCGGGTACGATTCCACAACCTCTATGAAGAACTAATTGCCGATGAGGACCGCAATCGACTGATCTGTCAGGACGTCATCCATGCCCTTCGAGAGGGGCGGTCGCCGCTGGTGTTGACTGAACGGAATGAGCATCTCGACTCTCTGACGAAGCAATTGACCTCGGAGGTGCCACACCTGATTGTGCTCCGAGGAGGGATGCACAAAAAGGAGCTTGACGCAATTCAGGAGCGCTTGGCCGCGATTCCTACTGAGGAGGCTCGTCTGCTCTTGGCAACCGGGCGGTATGTTGGGGAGGGCTTTGATGATGCCCGACTCGACACCTTATTTCTGACGCTTCCCGTCTCTTGGCACGGGACGATCACGCAGTACGTCGGTCGGTTGCATCGCCTCTTTGACAACAAACGGGAGGTGCGCGTCTACGACTACGCAGATCTCAACGTACCGATGCTGGCGCGAATGTTCGACCGCCGCTGTCGCCGCTACGAAAGTATCGGCTACACGATTCAGCTTCCGGGAAGCGCCGTGCCCCGCTGGCCCGCAGACGTGCCACTTCCCGTCGATCCCGACTGGAAAAGCCAATATGCCGCCAGCGTGCGCCGCTTGGTGCGTGATGGCGTAGATTCTCCTTTGGCGAAACTATTTTTCCATGCTGCCGTAATCCCGCCGTCCAATGCCGATAGTCCCGATCGAGCGCGAAGTGCAACCGAGGCATTTCTCTACCGCCGGTTGGAAACACTAGCCGAGACGGCCGGGAGGTTCCGCTTGAATGCTGAGCTGCCGATTCCGTTTGATGGCTGGGGCCGCATGGAAGTTGACCTGCTTTGCGAGCCATCGCACATCGCCATCGAACTGGACGGCAGACAACATCTGGGCGACGCTGAAGCCTACCGGCGAGATCGTCGCAAGGATGCCTTGCTGCAGGAGAACGGCTATCGGGTTCTCCGGTTCCTCTCAGAAGACGTCGGCAAATATCTCGATCAAGTTCTGGACGCTATCCTGCGAGCTTTAGCGCACCAAAGCGCCAGAATCTGAGCAGAGGATTAGCCTTATTTTAGGCATAGCCTCTCAACCCCGTTTCGGCTGGCGTGCTGGTCGGGAGCAGCGACGCAGGCTCGCTCGGCCGCGCTGCCGCAGCTCCCTGACCCTGACTCTCGTCGCGCTTACTGAAGGCGATTACCCCAATCTGATTTATAAGTTACAATCGAAAATGTGATCGAGATTCGTCACTACGTTCAGCCGCGCCGGAAAAGATGTCTTTGATCATTGGCTGACGCAACTGCCGGGAACTTTGGCGCTTGCAAATCTCTGCGCCTGGGATTGTACAAGCTATGGATTGATTGGGGACCGGGCTACCGAGCGTATTACGCGATAATTGGCAAAGAATGCGTGTTGCTGCTCTGTGGCGGCGACAAACGAAACAGTCCTCAGAACATCGAGCGGGCGTTGGAGTAGCTCAAAGATTACAAAGAAAGGAGCGGAACCTCATGAAACGCAAAGCCAGCATTTCACACGACGAGGCCATCATTCGTCGGCTTCGCAGAGACCCAGATTTCGCTGCCGAGTACCTCAAAGCTGCCTTGGAAGATGAGGACGAGCCTCGTGTCCTCCTAATTGCGTTGCGCCGCCTGGCCCAAGCTCAGGGCATCGCTAGAGTTGCCAAGGCTGCAGGCATCGAGCGTGAGAGTCTTTACCGCGCTCTGTCCGTTCACGGCAACCCCCGTCTGTCCGCGCTAGTCGCCGTCACCAAGGCAATCGGTCTGAGGACTCACCGTAGAAGCCACTCAATAGACATCTGAGTCGTGGCGCACTGCGTGGCAAAGCGACAACTTTCTGGGGTCCGTGGCCCGGGACCGTTTCAGTTTTTGTGAGATTCGTACGTGGATCAGGCTGCCGCCAGCCACTCGAAGTGAACAGGTAGACGTTTCGGTCCAATTCCCTCCCCCGGCACCACCGATACTGCCACGCCCAACAACATTCCATGTCCTCGAAGCGAGGTACGTTTCGCCGTTCGGAGTGAGCGTGATTCTTTCGATGTGCTTTGCCAATTCTGCGCGCACATGGGCGACGTCAGAGTTGAGGATAGCCCGAAATTCTGCATACGGGAAACAACAAAGGAGCGGATGTTACGGAGTTTACTGCGTAGAGAATCTGGACGTGCTTCGAGGAGCTTTGTCGTTATCTCGCCGATCTGCCGTTCTCTGTCCGCGAGCGCGCCTCTAAGCGCCGGCGAGAAATCACCCTGTGCTATCACATTGGCGAGGTTCGCGACTTCGCTCTCCAGTGCCTCTTTACCGTCGGTGCATTTGCTCCAACTCCCCGCTCAAATTGTCTAGCGCCTTCACGAGTTCGGCTCAAATCTTTCGAGAACGTAATCCACTGCTTCCGGTCGCATGATCTGTTCTTGTAACCCGTCCAGCAACCTGCGTTCCAGTGCACGCCGAAACACTCGAACGCTGTTCGTGCAAACGCTCGCGCCACGGAAGGTATTCTGAGGACAGCCATACACACATCGCTGCGCCCCCGCCATCGCCCGAAACGAATGCTGATATTCGCGCCACCTTCGCTACACTTTAGCAACCCGGAAAACAGATAGGGCGAACTGACGGAGCGCCCCTGCATCCCACCCTTTCTCCCGATCTCGCCATAGACTTGCTTCAGCGTGTCAATGCGGGTTCGCACTGAAGTCCAAAGCTCCTCGGATACGATCCGCTGCTCCGGGAGTTCGCGAACTACCCATTTAACCGGCGCGGTCCGCTTGTAGATGCGTTTGCCTGACCTTGAGCGCACCTTGACTGTCTTGCCCCAGATGACGCGTCCACGATAACGCTCATTTCTGAGAATCGTGCGAATGGAGGTAGGACACCAGGAACGGGAGATTCTTCCCTTCTGAGGTTGCGGGGAAACGACGCCTTCGGCGTTCAGTTGTTTGGCAATCTCCTGGAGACTGTTCCCGGCAGCGTACATCTCGAAAATTCTCCCAACGATGGCTGCCTCGTCCTCGCGCACTTCGAGACGCACGCCGGTGATGAGCGAATATCGCATCTCCGAGTTGGAGAATAAAATAAAGCCGAGCGGACTTTCCCTCCACTCTCGCCGCCGTCAAGGGACAGGTCCGCTGACGCGGCTCCCTACAGTCGCCCTTGACTGCAGCTTCGCTGCGTGAGAGGTCTGGCTGTGAGCAACGCCAGCGAAACGACATCAAACTCGCGCTCGAACGGTGGGAAGACTACAAACAGAGGAAGAAGCAGCAGAAAGAGAAAGAAGAGGAATGAACATGGCTTTGACGCGAGATTTTAGAGAAACAGTTCAGGCACGCGTGAAACGCGATGCCGCATTCCGAAAAGGGCTTCTTAGTGAAGCGATCGAAAGCCTTCTCTCTGGCGAAGTGTCCCTTGGCAAAGAGCTATTGCGTGACTACATCAATGCCACAGTCGGCTTTCCCAAGCTGGCAGCGCGCACCAAGATTCACGTAAAGACCCTTCACCAGATGTTTGGCCCAAATGGGAATCCGACCGCCAGAAATCTGTTTGAAATCGTTGCCTATTTGCAGCACGCAGAGGGTGTCCGTTTCGAAGTACGATCCACGCGAGCCGCCTTTCGCATAAAGCGGTCATCTCCCCGGAGAAGAAAACGGCGAGATGTGCAAGCGGGCTTATAATATCGAGTCAATACTGGAACGCCGACTTGAGTATGCTGAGATCAGTTATCGTTGGGCCGACGGTCGAATGGTTATGTGCGGTCTTTCGATCTCGTCTTGAATTTCAGGAGTCGCTCAATGCTGCCTGCAACTTACAGTCTATGAACAACTAGGTGTCGCCGATCATACGTCCCGCCTATGCTGCAGGTCTTCGCCGGCGCCCGGCGTCGCTACGCGGGGATCGCGAGCGTGCTAGTGCTCGTAAGCGCCGATGTCGATGTTACTTCCCTGTACGCGCGGATTGCCAGCAAAGTCTAATGTACCTACGACCGTCGGTCCCAAGTTGATGCCCGCGTTGACTGCCGGTGAAGTCGGCTGAATTTGCAGGTTAGGCGTCGTCAGGCTCAGAAACTGCGGATCCAAATATTGAGAATGGCTATCCTTCCCGGTCGTTGATTGGTAGGTCGAGAAACCAGTGTCGTTCGTGCCATTCCAGATAAAGTCCGCCATTGTGGAGTTCAACGAGGAATAATACAGGTTGTAATCCACGTCCGCCGGATCGGGCTCGCTGTTCGTGTAGTTGTTGATAAAAAGGCCCTGCGATGAGGCATAAACAATATTGTTCTTGAAAACGTTGTTCGTCGCGTAGTACTGGATCTGAAACTCACCGCTCCCCGTGTTTTTCGTATCGTTCTGGAACAAAGTATTATTGACAATCGTGCAGTGGTCGGTGCCGCCCACGTTGCTGGCGTATCCTCCAATGGTTATGCCGATCGAATTCGCCGAATACACCAGGTTGTTCCGCACGATGACAAAGCTAGTTACGTGGCCCTGGTGCTCGCTGGCCATCTCGATACCGATGTCCACGTGATGGATCAGGTTGTGCTCGATAACCACCTGAGAGCCACCATCCACGTAAATGCCGTTGGCATCGTACTGGTTGCCCTCACCGGGATTGTTTATTGCCGATATGTTGTAGACGGTATTACCCGCGACCGTGCCGTTGCGGGCGTAATCGAAGGAAGGGTCCGGCGAAACGCCTTCGAAACCAATAACGTCGATGCCGATGTTGTCGTTGTCGTGGATGCTGTTGTTTGTGATGACGAAGTTTGTGACGTTCCCATCGACGTTGACCGATTCGCTTTGACCGGTCTTGAGGTTATAAACCTGATTGCCGCTGATCGTGATGCTATCGAGGGAAGCGGGCGCTGCCGTGCCGTACACAGCGATGCCAAAAGCGTTGCCGCTGGCTTCAGAGGTAGTCACGATGTTATGAATCACGTTGTTCAGTATCTGGATGTTGCTCCCTGAGCCCGATACCCAGATCCCTGCTGGAATAGCAGATGCACTAGAGGTCTGGTAGTTGCGGATCTCAAACCCCTGGATAGAAATGTAGCTTTGATTCGTTATGTTGATCAAACCTTGCGGGCTCGAGGTGGGGGGTACCAGTCCCGTGCCGTCCACAATCGCGGTCTCACCAGGATAGCTTTGGAATCTAATCGAGCCTGCTATCAATGACCCGGATACCGAAATGTTCGCCGATTCGTTGTAAACGCCACCACGCACGTAAACGGTGTCCCCCGCCTGTACGGAATTGGCCGCATGCTGGATAGTTCTCCACGGAGAGGAGAGCGTGCCCGGATTGGAGTCGCTGCCCGTGGTCGAAACGTAGAAAGCCATGCCTGTGGCCGGTGTGATCGTCACCTGCGCCGAGGCGGACTTTGTGGCGTCCGCCTGAGATACGGCTGTCACCGTCACGGTGGCCGGATTCGGGACGACTCCAGGCGCTGTGTACAGGCCCGAACTCGAAATCGTGCCTACCGTCGCATTGCCCCCGGTCATCCCGTTCACTTGCCAAGTCACCGCCGTATTGCTGGTGTTCTGCACCATCGCGGTAAACGGCTGTGTTCCGCCAACGGCCACCGTCGCCGCAGTAGGCGAAATGGTGACGCTCACTGTAGTGGCCGCCGTGATCGTCACCTGCGCCGAGGCGGACTTTGTGGCGTCCGCCTGAGATACGGCTGTCACCGTCACGGTGGCCGGATTCGGGACGACTCCAGGCGCTGTGTACAGGCCCGAACTCGAAATCGTGCCTACCGTCGCATTGCCCCCGGTCATCCCGTTCACTTGCCAAGTCACCGCCGTATTGCTGGTGTTCTGCACCATCGCGGTAAACGGCTGTGTTCCGCCAACGGCCACCGTCGCCGCAGTAGGCGAAATGGTGACGCTCACTGTAGTGGCCGCCGTGATCGTCACCTGCGCCGAGGCGGACTTTGTGGCGTCCGCCTGAGATACGGCTGTCACCGTCACGGTGGCCGGATTCGGGACGACTCCAGGCGCTGTGTACAGGCCCGAACTCGAAATCGTGCCTACCGTCGCATTGCCCCCGGTCATCCCGTTCACTTGCCAAGTCACCGCCGTATTGCTGGTGTTCTGCACCATCGCGGTAAACGGCTGTGTTCCGCCAGCGGCCACCGTCGCCGCGGTAGGCGAAATGGTGACGCTCACCAAAATAGGCGTCTTTGTCGTTAACACGCCAGCACAGCCAACGAGCTCCAACACACTCACTCCCGCGCCGGCAAGCCACACCCAAGACGCAAGTAGGTCTAACGTTTTTCGTTTCCAACCACAGCTATCAGTTTGCATGGCATGCTAAGTTAGCATCGTGTGAGCACTCGTATTCGCAAAATAGCTGCTTATGAACACTAAAAGTACATGTCCCCCTTGCAGGCGAGCACTCTTCTTGCGTTGCGAAAGAGAGAACAGTGGGTACGCGCTTCGTTCAAGTAGACCCAAGATGTTGCGCGCCAAGCGGCCATCCATGAACGGACAATACGGACAATGCGATGGTTGCGGCACGCAATGCCAAAGTGTAGCGTGTCCGTCGTCCTGGCCATATGTGGGTTATGAAGCCTATGAAGACGACCCACTCTGCCTGTCTCCTCCCCGTGTCGCCAAATCGCCTCCGTCGATAATGAGATCAGCGCGATCCTGCTGGCCTGCCAATCAAACTTCAGGTCTCTCGGATTCGAGTGTGGGCACCAGTTTTTCGATTTTCCCACGATCCAGCAGGCGCTTCTATTCTGAGGGATTTTCATCCACGCTTTTTGCTTTCCTTCCTGTTTGGGAAATAACCGCCGCGCCACCTCCCAAAGTTGCTGGCGAGCACCCCTTCGCGGTGGTTGTGTGAACCAGAAACTCGGTTCCGAGGCCTATTGATTCCACAAGACTTAACGTCGAGGTTCTGGTGGCAGAGATCGGCAATCTGAAAGGCCTGAATGGCGTCCGGCGCGGCGGTTTGGGTGTTTTGCGGCGGACGCTTTCTACTCTTCTTCTCACTGTGCCAAGCGCCTATTTGGGCCTCGCGAAAGTAGGAGTTTTGCCTGCAGGTTCTTTATGTATGCAAAAATAGTAGATTGACCGGGTAGTTTCCTGTTGGCACGAGAGTAACATGGCTTGAGCGGGGGAGGGTGTCACGTTTATGGCCTCCCACAAGGGGCGCGCTCAGAAAAGAATCCGACACTGCCCCCTAGGATTTTCTAGGTGCGGAACCCGACCGCCGCGGGGGTGCGATCAGAGATGATGCCCGCCAATCATCCCTTGTCCCTCGTCGAACACCCAAAGGAAAGTCGACCGCAACCACAATCCGACGCGGAGGTACCCCACAGGAAACCGCGCGAGATTTGGCTCGTAGATTTCTCGTAGACAAAGCAACGAACGAGTATGGCCATGGACGTTCCAGCAAGTGTGAAGAAGACTTCGGTCGCCCAAGCAGTCCAGTCGGTGCGGAAAAAGGGAGAGGATGCGCACAAGACTGCGTCAGGATTCCTTCTAATGGACTCCTCACTGCGCCCCGCCTGGTGCAATGCCGAGGCCATTAGGATCCTTAGTTATCCGGACAAACTCGCAAACCTAACGCACTCTGACGCCCTCCTTACGGCAAGAATTCAGTCGAGCTTGGTAAGCCGGCAGGGTCCGGTGGAATCGCCATTTGTGACTGAGTTCCGGTCAGGCAGGAGACGTTATTTTTGCCGACCATTCTTCGTAGATTCATATGTCGAAGATCCTTCGCGCCCGTACATAGCCGTCCTGCTAGAAAGAAGGCCTTTCGGATTGGCCCCATTGTCGGAAATCTCGCGGCTGTTCAACCTCACTGAACGTGAGCGAGAAGCGTTAGAGTATTTGTTGCAAGGTCTGAGCAACAAGGCGATTGCGAATCGCATGAACATCAGCCCCAACACAGTGAAGGCCTATATGCGCACGATCATGATCAAGACGGGCGCCACTTCCCGGTCCGCAATGCTACGCAAAATTATGTTGGGCTAACCGTGGTAATGGGCCCATCTTGAAGTATTGTACGTTGAACGGGCCGAGAGATGCGGCTACTCTTTGTTGCCTGGACAACCGCCAGCGCAGACCAAATCGGCTCGCCATTCCTCGTCCTTCACGCCTCTTGTGCCCCCCCGGAACCTTGTCGACGTGTGTCGGCCGAAGGTGCATGAATTTAGAGGGAAAGGCCTGACGGTGCCGTCTAGTCTCTTACCCTAGCCTAACGTACTAATCATACATGTTAATTCTCTAGATTAGTCCCTTGTAGGCAGAATTTTTGTTAGACCAATTAGAACAATCACCGGATTGCGGTCTACATTGCGAATCACTAGCCTGACTGCGACTGCGCAAGCCATGGTTGAACAAAGCCCTGTGTGCCGACGGTACCCGACCAGAGATCAGCTGAACTTCCCAGTCGGGCCTTGCCGTATAACTTGCCGAGCTGGATTTGGAATCCAGAAGCGGTTTCTGAGTCAACGGAGGTATTGTTATGAAGCAGCCGCTCCGCCTTTGTGCTATTTCTGCCGGATTCGTGGTCCTCACGTTCATGCTCTTTTCGGCCGCAATACAAACCGCACAAGCCCAGGTTCCCGCACCCGTCGCTTGTTCGGGGCCGACGCTCGACATGAAGCTGCTGGTGGTCACGAATGGAAAAACGGAGGCGGTTTTTCCAGCGATCAGGCAGATTCTCGGCTATCTGGGCACGCCCTACGACGTTTTGGATATGACCGTCAACACAGGAGGAATTACTGCCGCGATGTTGTCCGATGGTGGTTGCCACGGTTACTACCAGGGCGTGATCTTCGCGTATGGCGGATACATCTATACGCTGCCAGGCATGTCGATCCTAACCGCCTACGAACAAAAATTCGCGATACGCCAAGTGAACTGGTACATGTATCCGAACAACGACTTTGGATTCAACTATCCCTATAACGGCGTTATTACTTCTGCTGGCACCGACAGCGCTAGCTTTACCAGCGCGGGGGCATCGACCTTCTGGTATGCAAATACTGCCACGCCGGTTACCATCTCGAATGCCTACATCTATCTGGGCACACCGCTCAGTGCGCCGCCGTCGGGGGCTTCGGTAACGCCCTTGCTCACAGACGCCTCCGGCAATGCCCTCTCGCTGATCTACACCCTTGGCGATGGGCGGCAATATCTCACCCAGACCTTCGACAGCAGTCCGTATCTGATGCACGATTTGATACTGGCCTATGGTTTGATCAACTGGGTCACGAAGGGCATCTTTCTCGGCGAATATCACGTGTACGCCGCCGCGCAGGTGGACGACTTCTTCATTAACGATTCGGAATGGATACCGGGGACGCCGTGCACCGATCCCATAACGCACGACCGCACGCGGCCAGATTCCACAATGCTACCGTTTTTTAGAATCAACTCCGCGGACATGAGTTCGTTGGTGGCCTGGCAGAACAAGTTTCGAAGCGACCCCTTACTTTCAAATTTCAAGCTGACGCTGGCCTTCAACGGCGTCGGCACGACAGGCAACACGGACTGGACCGGCCTCTCCACCCGTGGCGTTGCCAATGACGACTTGACCACGAACGTTCAGAACTACCAACAATACTTCCACTGGATCAGTCACACCTACGATCACCCAAACAGCCTGAACGGCTTGCACAAATCCGATCCCTATGGCGACCCGGACACTCCACAAGTCGACTCCATCGATCTGGAGATCTTGACAAACAAGTACGTGGCAAACGGCACAGGCCAGAACCTGGATCCAGATTCGAGCAACAGCGTCAGTCCGATTCACTTGACGGACTTCAATCCGGCGAACCTTGTAACTCCTGGAGTCACGGGTCTGAACGATACCTCGGTCCCATCTTATCTGGTTCAAGATGGCGTCAGCTACGTGGTGACCGACACTTCAGTCATCGGGCAGCCGAACAATGGTCCCAATCCGTCCCCGAATGTGGGCATTGTGAACAGCTACGCGCCCAGCCTTTACGAAGTACCGCGGCGCCCCAACGATGTCTTCTTCAACGCCGCTAACTGGAACGACGATCAGGCGGAGTTTTCCTGCATCTTCAATAATCCGGTACAACCGCCCTACAACAGCTTTACCGCACCACAGATTCTCGATTACGTAAGCTCGAGCTTCGTCACGAACATGTTGATGGGAGACATAGATCCGGAGATGTTCCACCAGCCCAACCTGCACGACTATGACGGGCAAGGTCACTCGTTGCTCGGTGATACTTATGATCAGACTTTCACCAAGTACGAGCGGATTTACAAACTGCCGGTGGTGAGCCCGACGCTCGACCAGTTGGGGCAGAACATGCAAAATCGCAACACTTATAACCTCTCGATGGCCACGGCGAGCCTCACGGGCCTCTCGGGATCGAATCTGACGATCAGTATCACCGTGCCCGCGACAGCGAGCGTTCCGAGCGCCATCATTCCGATCACCGGCCTGTACACTGTCGGAGCGGAAAGCTATGGAGGACAACAAATCTCGCACGTGCCGGTGAGCAGGGGCCAGACGATCACACTGCCCGTGACACCCGCACCTCCTATAAGTCTCTATTCGCTGACATTGAACCCAACCAGCGTCACAGGCGGCGGCCCGCAACCCTCCATCGGCACAGTGACGCTGAGCGGGTTAGCTCCGGCAGGCGGTACACAAGTTAGTCTTTCCAGCAGCAGCGCGTTAGCTAGCATTCCTCCCAGTGTGGTGGTTCCGGCTGAAAGCACCACCGCAACGTTCACGGTCAACACCAGCGCGGTGGCCACATCAACCGTAATCACCATCTCAGCGTCGTATGGTGGCGCGAGCAAATCGGCGTCGCTCACCGTGACTCCTCCACTACTTCCAATGGTTTCTTCGCTGGCGTTGAACCCCACCACTGTCCTTGGCGGCGTGCAATCCTCTACCGGTACGGTGACGCTGAGCGGCCCAGCTCTCGCAGGCGGTGCGCAAGTTACCCTTTTCAGCGACAACACTTCAGCTAGCGTTCCTGCCAGTGTGACAGTTGCGGCGGGAAGCACCACCGCAGCCTTCACGATCAGCACCGGCGCGGTGGCCGGATCGACCGTGGTCACTATCTCCGCGTCCTATGGTGGCGCGAGCACATCGGCTTCGCTCACCGTCACTCCTCCGACGGTCGCTTCGCTGACGCTGAACCCCACCAGTGTCGTTGGCGGCGTGCAATCCTCTACCGGTACGGTGACGCTGAGCGGCCCAGCTCCCGCAGGCGGTGCGCAAGTTACTCTTTCCAGCGGCAACGGGGCAGCCAACGTTCCTGCCATCGTGACGGTTCCGGCCGGAAGCAGCAGCGCAACCTTCACGGTGAACACGTCTATCGTTCTCGTATCAACTTCTGCCACGATTTCGGCTTCGTATAACGGTACGACCCAAACGGCAAGTCTCGCAGTATTGCTGTAGAAAAATGGAAACGTCAACAATCCCAAATAGCTGGTACGCGGACCCAGCAGATCTTCGATTTCGAGTCTCGAAAAGTTCCGGCGACGCGGCATTCAGTCGGCGCCACCAGGATCTGGCATGGACAGGTGCGCAGAGGTCAAACACTGTTACTGCCAGTGCTTTATAGGACAAATAGAAAGGGGTTACCGTGAGCAAGATATCCGACGCCTTGACCGTCGCGCGCGAGGAGAGGCTAAAATCTTTGCCGCCCGTAGACAGGGAGCCCGGGGACGGCTCGTCCGACGTCTTGCAGAGGCCCGTCGTTCCCACCGACGTTGATCGGTTCGGCGGGCTGGAACCTAACGCCCAGCTTCCCGGCAAGGTCGCCTTATCACACAAAAAGATCAGAAATTACTTGATGCTTGCCCTTTTTGCAGCCGGGCTGGTGCTGCTGGGAACGAATCATGCATTTCACCTGCATGGAAGCGCATTCGCCAACAGCCAGTCGGTCTATGGGGTGGCATTTGAAGGCACAGTTCGCCCGGCCAGTGAAATCCGCATCACGGCCGAGTCCACCGGCACGGTCTCCAACATTTCGGTCAAGGTGGGCGACAGGGTACAAAAGGATCAGCAGCTTCTGAGAATGGATGATCGCGACGCGCAATTGGCCGTCAAACAGGCGAGCGTCGAGCTCCAGGCGGCCCGCGAAAAGCTTGACAAATTTCGCATGCAGCTGGCCGATGCGGACGCCCGAGTGGCCATATCGCAGCGTCAAGAGCAGTTAGTCCCGAGCCGGCAATGGCGGGACTCTCCGGAAAGGGCTGCAGCCGCTTACGACATAGCTTCACTCAACTACAGCCGCGCCAACAAATTGTTCGAAGCAGGTCTCATTTCGCAACAAGAGCTGGATGCTCGAGCTACGGAGCTGCGCATGGCCAGGGATGACCTGGAAAATGCCAAGCAACTGGCGGCGGTATCAACGAAACTGGCGCACGATCAGGTCGAGCAGGCCAACCTGCAAGCCAAGGTCACGCGAGAGGAATTACAAGAGCAATTGCGCCAGGCGGAAGTGAACTATGAGCGCGCCAAGCTGCAGGCCGATCGAACCGTCGTGCGTGCCACGACTGCCGGTGTGATCGCGGAAATCCCCGTGCGCTTGGGAGATCGTGTTCCTGGCGGCGCGGTCCTTGCGCGGCTGGCAAAGCTCGATCATATGATCGCGGAAGTCCCGGTTGCGGCGCAGATGATTTCGGAGCTGAGCGTCAGCCAATCGGCGCAAGTGGGGCTGTCTTCTTTTCCCCCTCGCAAGGTGGAAGGCAGAATCCGAACCATCGATCCGCTCCCCTCTCAGAACATGACGCACATCGTCGAAGTGGAATTCGATAATCCAAGTCTCTTGCTGGTGTCGGGTCAGCCGGCAGAGGTTAGATTTATGAAACCATGAACGATCAAGAACCGATTTCCGTTCTGCTGACAACGGAAGGAACATATCCCTTCTATGCCGGGGGTGTGAGCACGTGGTGCCATCGGCTCACGCACGGCTTGCCCGACATAGACTTCACTGTGCTCGCCGTGGTTACCAACCCGTCCCCCCAGTCAAAATACGACCTCGCACCCAATGTGCGGGATGTGATTAAAGTGCCACAATGGGGCCTGCTGCGGCCCGCCGAATATTCAGGTCATCAACCGACTTCTGTGGTGCTGCACAATCTATGGAATACCACGCCCCAAGTCATCGCTGCCCGTTTCAAACCAATCTTCCAACGATTTCTTGGTCTTTTGTTCTCTTCTAATTGTGACAAGGAAGAACTTGGCCAACTTTTGCTCCAATTGCATCGTTACTTTCAATGGTTCGACTACCAGAAAACCATGGATTCGCTAGACGCCTGGAACGTCCTTCAGGACGCGCTCGGCGCTGCATGGGCGTGCCGTCCACCGCCCACGGAACAGCCAACCCTCGCCGAAGTGAAGCAAGTCTATCGTTTCCTATATCACTTGCTGATGGTGCTTCACTTCCCCATTCCTAACTCAGACATTGCCCATTCATCGGCAGCGTCTTTCTGCGGGCTTCCCTGCGTGTTGGCAAAGCTCGCGCATGGCACATCCTATTTGCTGACCGAGCACGGGGTCTATTTGCGCGAGCAATACTTGAACCTACGTCGGCAGGTGGAGTCATTTGTTGTTCGCTGGTTTCTTTACCGCGTGATTGAAAACGTGGTCGAATTGAACTATTACTTTGCCGACCTGGTCGCCCCGGTGTGCGCCTTCAATTCGCGCTGGGAAAAACATCTAGGCGTGCCCCAGAGCCGCCTCCAGGTAATCTTCAATGGCGTTGATCCCGAGAAATTCAGCCCTCAGGGGCAGGAAAACGGGCGCCGCGCGCGGGTTTCGAGTCTCGGCCATATTTATCCCCTGAAAGGGCAGCGCGATTTAATTGATGCAGCTGTCATGCTCAGGCCCAAGTTCGACAACCTGGAAGTATGCTTCTATGGGACGCCTGCCGACCGCGAATATTTCGAGTCCTGCCTGGCCAAGGTCGCTCAGCATAAACTGGACGACTGCGTCAGTTTTGCGGGCCCCACAACGGAGCCGTGCAGAGCGTACAACGAAGCCGATGTCATGGCTTTCCCCAGCATTTCAGAGGCTTTTCCCTACGCTGTGCTCGAGGCCATGTCGTGCGGCGCCGCAATCGTTGCGACGGACGTGGGAGGAGTACGAGAAGCCTTAGGCGATTGCGGGCTGCTGGTCCCCGCCAGGACGCCGCAGGCGATGGCCGAGGCCATTTCTTTCTTACTAAGCAGTCCGACAGAGCGCAAACGATTGGGACAGATGGCTCGGGCGCGGGTGCTCAAACATTTTACGGAGGAACAATTCTTGAGGTCGTACGCAAGCACTTACTCAAAGTTGCGTTCCGACCGGTCCCAGCAATTCTTACCGGCATATCATCCGAAATCGGAGTGTGTGTGCGGTTAGCTTTGGCTACCATGACGCTCGCCGGGTCAAGCTTGGTTTTTGCCAAGACCATCGTCCCGGCCACTACTTCGACTCCCGCGCGCCTGGCTATCTATTACGGATATCCCAGTCTGGTCAATGGGGCCAACGGAGATTTGGAGAAGGCGGCGCGTGTGTTTAGTGCGTACGACGTGGTGGTCTTGGGCGATGGCCTGGAATTCCCGGACCAAAAGTCCGGGCGCTACCCCTCGGGGGACCCCGAGGAGCAGCAGAAGACCCTTAGGATCATCGCGGCGGTCCGGGATGTCAGCCCGGGGACGAGTTTTTACGGTTACGTCTGCCTGGGTGAGATTCCAAACCCTAAGGGAGAAGAAATATCTCTCACGCCCGGGCAATTGGAAGAACGCGTGCACCTGTGGAAACGCATGGGTGTAGCAGGCATTTTCCTGGATGAGGCTGGCTACGACTTTTCTGTAGTCACTCGCAAGCGGCAGAATATGGCCGTCAGGATCATCCATGAGCTCGGCCTCAGCGCGTTTCTGAATGCGTACTTTCTAGACCATTTGTTCAGCCTGGAAGACGAACTCCCTTACGCGAATGGTGCGGCGAAGAATCCTGAGCATTTACCTGCGCTCTTAGACCGCCGTGATCTTTTCCTGCTGGAATCATTTCAGGTGCGCAAGGGGACCTACGAAAGTGCTTCCGCCTCGCAAGCACGCTTGAACCAGGCTCTCGATTATCGCCGACGCTTCGGGCCCCGCATTTTTGCCACCACCACCACGACAGAGCAGGAGCCCTACAGCGCGAAGAAGTTCAATTATGCTTGGTGGACCGCCCTGCTCTACGGCCTGGATGGTTTTGGCTGGGGAGAGCCGAACTTTGCTGCGCTGAGCAACACCTTGCCTGATCGTCGCTGCAGCTTGGAGGCCGCCCTGCTCCGGGCTGTTAAACAGTCATCCGCGGTCGATTCTGATGGCCGGCGCTTTTGGAGGAGAGCGGGCAGTTTCTTAGTTGTTGCGGATACCGCTTCGCATTCCGTCTATCGCGTCCCCACCGATGGCTCCGTCAAGCCAAAGGAGATCGAAACTCTGTTCAATTCTCCCCGGGAGCGATCCGTTCTGACCTGCGGGGGAGGCGCATGAATTATCAAGAGGATCAAGAGCTGTTGTTCGACGGTCGCGAAGGTACGGTGCCGGTCGTGCATGCCCACGAGGTGGCAGCCTTGATGGAGTCTCGGGGGTATACCGATCTCTCCGTGAGACGGTGGGGCTTCCCGGATATTTTTTCCACAGCCGAGCATCTGTTCACACTTCTTCCACAAAACCCTCTGCCGGGTGAGCGGGCCAAACACAAGGGCGGCCGGTCTTCCCTTTGGGCAGAAACAAGATGCGCGCTGAAGAAGGTTTCGCTTAGTTTGGCTTACGCCATCCCTTGGGTGGTGATGCTGACCTTAGAATACTTGCGACCGGATGCTCTCCGGGTTTCCCCCGAGATCGGGGGAGCATTAAGTCTTTCGCTCATCGTCAGCCTTATAACCACCGGCGGCTGCGTCCAGATGATCTCCCGCAGCGGGAACTTCTATTACGGGCTGAAGGAGCCCGTTTTGGCGCATCGCATCTGCCTCTCACTCCTGAACATTGGGCTGACCGGAACTCTCTTTCTGGCGTTGCTAGGGATGATCGCGGGTGCATACTTTCATCTATTTGCCGGCAACTACCTGGTGCTGGCGGCCGTCAACTACCTGGCCCTGAGCCTTTTGTGGATGGCCTGCGCCGTGCTTTCCGCGCAGGGGATCGGCTGGTGCATCCCGTTCATTTTTTTCCTCAGCATTCTCGCAAGTTGTTTGATAAAGATTCTCATCAACCCGGGTACCACCTTTCTATTGATCCTCTGCCCGTTGTTGGCGGTGGCGGGCGCTCTCGGTTGTGTGCTGGCTGGTGCTCATCACGCAGAGAGCAAGCATCCGCAGAGCAAGGAGAGCGCTCCTCCACGACGCGGCGTCCTGCTTATCTCCTTGGTCCCGTTCTATATCTACGGAACCCTCTATTTCAGCTTTCTCTTTGCCGACCGACTGGCCGCGGGAAGCGCGGTTCCCTGGGTTTCCGGCTTAAGCTTTGGCATTGACGCCGCCTATAAGCAGGCCACGGATATGGTCCTGTTGGCTTTTCTGATCACCGCCGCACTAGTCGAATATCTCGCTGATGCATTCCTGCGGTTCTGGCAAAGGCTGGCTTTGGAACTGCCGCAAACCGCAAGCGAGCAACTGACGGTAAGTCTGTGGAAACGCCACTCGAAAACGATGTCGGCGATCCTTACGGCCTTCGTGGTGATTGCCTTAAGCGCTTGGTTCGCCTTCTCCCGCTCCAACGCCCTGGCACCCCTTCCCCGCTTATTACCGACGGCTGCTCTCGGCGGTATCGGATATCTCCTGCTAAGCCTGGCTCTGCTGGAAATCATTATATTGGCCAGCACAAACGCTATCTCGATGGCCTCGTTTGCTGTAGCACTGGGGCTGGCAGTGAACCTGCTGACTGGATATGGGCTCAGCCATTTGTGGGGAGTGCAATATGCCGCCGCCGGGCTGCTCGCCGGGGCAGCTGTGGTTCTGTGGATATCTAACGCGGCGGTCCGACATGTCCTGCGTCACCCTGATTATCATTATTCCATTTCGTGAGTTTTCCTGATGCCCGCTCTGGATGCCGTAAAGGCGTTTTGGATCCTCGGCATCTTCCTTGGCATGTTTTTTTGGCTTCCCACACGTCTGTTTTCGGGCAGACCGAATTCCTCCGGGGTCATTTGTATGGCCGGCAGCTGGGCCCGTATGGTGCTGTGTGTGACGATCTTAGTTTTTCTCTTGAGCAGTTTGAAGGTGTTCGGTGCGATCACCGTCGTGTTGCTTTTTTTGGGCGCGATAACCGTCAGTTGGTTTCGCAAGCGTGCGGGAATGTCTCGGCGCTTGTTGACAAACCTGCAAGCTACGACGATAAATCTAATACGCCACTTTGAATCTCGGTCGTTTGGCCGGTTCCTCGTGCCCCGCAAGAGCTCGCCCAGATCGGCCCGCCCGTCTTGGGCATCACGCGTAAAGCCGTGGCTAAAAATGCTCGAAGGCCGGGAACTACTGGGCGCCTGCCTTGTCGTGGTGCTGGCAACAAGCGCCGTACTGCGCACCGAACATGCGGTTCGGGAACTGCGTTTTGATCAACCTGAACAATACTCTGCTCTGCTGCGCGCACGACAATTGATGCTCAATATCCACCCTGCCGACCGACCGGTCGTATTTCCGGCGATGATCGCAGCCACGTCCTTCCTTAGCAGTACCGATCCGATGCAGGTCACGCGCTTCCTAACGCCGGCAATTGGCCTGTTACTGATTCTGGCCACCGGCTTGCTCGTTCAGGTATGCGCGCGTGCGGGTGTTGCGTCGGTCGCCGCCATGTACTGCCTGGGAGCGGCTGGGTTTCCGCCTGCCATAAACCAAACAGGCGCGGCAGTTTCCGCGACCGCAAAAATTGAGACGATTTTCAGCACTTCCCCGGCAACCATCCGACCCAGTCCCGAATTTGCGCTCGGCTTACTATTCCTTCTCTTAGCTCTCGTTTTTCTCGCCGACTGGTATAGGAACTCGCGGGGTTGGGATTCATTGTTGGATTTCACATGCTGCCTGTTGTTGACCGCCATCGTTTCCGAGGTCTTGCTCGTGATATTAGTGTTGACGGCTGGGGTTCTGCTGCTTCGGCCAATGGCGGGCCTCTTCGCTCTGGTGATGCTGTGTTATGGATTGGTAGCTTGGGCGTCTTTGTCCGCCGGCATCAATATCCCTGACGAAATGCGCACGCTCTTACCGGTTGCCGCAGCCATCCTGGTGGGTTGCGTCCTTGCGTTTATAAAAGCGCCATTAGCCGCCCGCACCAGCAGGAGAGCTGAAACGGTACTTCTCGTTGTCTGCCTCGGCGTTGCGGCTATTTGGTTACGACCGCAAAGGTTCGTTGGCCGATGCCTCGAGTATGAAGCCGCAGCCCGGGCGACCCAGGAAATCGCCTATGGCTTTCCTCGGCAGACGTGGGTTGTGGCGGCGCCCGTAGAGCAGTTAGCCGAAACATTTGGGTTGGGAGGGCATGAAGATCTGGCCGGATTTGTCGAGACCTATCGCAGCCAAGTCTCGAGCCCGCGGTTCCGCTTTCCGGATGCACGGCAGGATCTGTTTATTTACGTGGAGAAGAGACCGTTTCAGATTTTCTCTCGCGAACCTGAGAAGGTCTCTTTCTCCGTGCTCGCCGACCCCACGTACCGCAACTATCGCTCACCGGGCGGGCGGGCCAGTATGGAGGCAGCGGCGCTACAACTCTGTGAGAGCTACCGGCAATCCCACTTCAACGTCGATGTATTCTTTGAGAACGAAGTTCTCCGTATCTACCACATACACCAGGAACAAGCTTCGGACAGCGGGGCAGGAAACTGAGGACGTGTCAAGGTCGCGGTAGATTCTGAGTCCCAGGCTGTCTGGGTAGCCGGGCAGAGAGCTATTGCGAATTCGGGAGCGGTCCCGCGCTCCCACACTGCCCCGTTCCTGTCCCCAGAGGCACAACAATCGGACCTTGCTGCAGGCTCTGCCACCAGCGGCGCCCTTCCAATGCAAAGATACGCTGAGGGGAAGCGCAATCTCTCCCCGACTCCTGATATGCTGTGCCGCGCGAGCAAGAGTGTTCATCGAGGGACTTTTACCAAATAGAATTCGAGTGTCCACGTCGAGCTAGAGGAAAACCGAATGAACGAATTTGGCACGACAACTCTCAAAGAGCACATTTCACCAACTTCGCTTTCTATGAGAATTAGCTGGCTTGCGGTTGCCCTAATTCTCTGGTCACCGGCGTGGGCGCAAATGAAGGCCCGGCATGCTGCGGCCGGTCAGACCGAAGGGGAGCGGCGCGGCGCGCTTAATTTGGACGCTGCGCGCGCAAATCCGCTGCAACTCCGCAATTTTCTCAAGAACATGCCGAAAGGCGCGGACCTGCACAACCACTTGAGCGGGGCCATCTATGCGGAGTCCTGGATTCGCGCCGCCGCGGAAGACCATCTCTGCGTCAATCTGGCCTCTCTCTCTTTTGCCAAGCCTCAAGCTGCAGCCGAAAAGGATTCGAGTGATGCAAACTGCGGAGAGGGCAGACTCCCAGCGGCGCAAGCTTACAAGGACCAGGGCCTCTTCGATGCGCTGGTGGACGCCTTCTCGATGCGCGGCTTCGTTGCGTCTACTGGCGTGACAGGCCACGATCATTTTTTCGATGCCTTCGCGAAGTTTGGGGGAACGGGCCACCGGCACCTCGGCGAGTGGCTCGACGAAGTGGCGACGCGCGCCGACGCGCAGAATGAGCAATATCTCGAGCTTATGCACACTCCGGAATTCGACCATGCCAAGGCGCTCGCGTCAGAAATCGGCTGGCAAGAAGACTTTGCCCAATTTCGCGACTCCCTCCTGGCTCACGGCTTACGTGACGGAGTCGCAACCGCGAAGGCGGAGATCGATCAAGCAGAAACTCTGCGACGACAACGCGAACGCTGCGGCCAGGCGGACGCTTCTTCGGCTTGCGGCGTCGAGATTCGCTATCTCTGTCAAGTTCTGCGCGGGTTTCCCAAGCAGCAGGTGTTTGCCCAAACGCTGCTCTGTTTTGAGACTGCCTCAGCCGATCCTCGCTTCGTGGGCATTAACTTTGTCATGCCCGAAGACGGCTACATTTCCATGTCCGATTACACGCTGCACATGCGCATGATTGCGTTCTTTCGCAAGCTATATCCCAAAATCCATTTGACCCTGCACTCGGGAGAACTGGCACCCGGACTGGTGCCCTATGAGGGTCTTTGCTGCCACATTCGCCTCGCCGTCGAGGAAGCTATGGCCGAACGCATCGGCCACGGCGTGGACGTGATGTACGAGGATCGACCTCATGAATTGTTGAAAGAAATGGCGCGCAATCACGTGATGGTGGAAATCAGTCTGACCAGCAACGACCTGATCCTTGGCGTGAGCGGAAAAAATCACCCGTTTCCGCTCTATCGCCAATTCGGCGTACCCGTTGCGTTAGCCACTGATGACGAAGGCGTCTCGCGCATCGACTTGACTCATGAGTACGTGCGCGCCGTGCAGACCTATGGCCTGAGCTATCGTGACCTCAAGCAAATGGTGCGTACGAGTCTGGAACACAGTTTTTCGCCGGGCGACAGTCTGTGGCGCGCACTGGATAATTTCGCCACACCCGTCCCTGCTTGCTCGAAGGATTCTCTTGCCAGCGACAAGTCTTCTTCGGCGTGCGGCGCTTTTTTGAAGTCCAGCGAGAAAGCCTCGCAGCAATGGGAACTTGAGCGCCGCTTTCGTGAATTTGAATCTGCATTGTGATCCCTTCCGATTTCATGTAAGAACTTTGCTGGCAATTACGAAAAACGTTTTCTTGCACATACCCGGGATTCTCGGGGGAATACCGAGGCAAACAATCCCTAACCCACTACATCTCAACGAAAATAGGCATCCAACCAGGAGGGGGCTTACGGTATGCAAGGGAAGGCCGTAGTGGTGGGTTTGCTTGTAATATTCACTCTTCCTGCTTGTCTGCGCGCCCAGACGGCATCCATGGGGGGAACCATCACGGATAGCACCGGCGCCCGGATACACAACGCAAAGATTACGGCCCAGAATGTTGATACGGGCGAGGCGCGAGCAGGTCAGACCGACGAATCCGGTGTCTACCGGATCACCAACCTCAACCCCGGCGTCTATGACATCACTATCGTACGCGCCGGTTTCAATACCGTTCTCTATTCGCGAATTCCCCTGAGCGTCGACCAGGTCCTTTCACTGGACGCCAAGCTGGAGGTCAGCGCCGTCCGCGAAACCATCCGCGTCGCGAGTGAATCCGTTGCGCCGGTGGATTTGAACGACGCGCAAATCACCAATCTTGTGGACAGCAGGCAGATGGCGGATTTGCCCCTCATCCTTCGCGATCCTTACCAGCTTGTTCTGCTTTCTCCCGGCGTGACGCAGACGAACACCCTTTTCAGCGGGTTTTCTGTGAACGGTTCGCGCGAGCGCAGCAACAACTTCATGCTCGACGGAGCTGATAATAATGACCCGGACATGGGAGGCTTCCCCGGCGGCCCTGGCAGGCTAAATCCGGAGAATACGCAGGAATTCCGCGTGATCACTAACAACTATATGCCGGAGTTTGGCCGCAACAACGGCGCCATCATCGACATTGTCACCAAGCAGGGCACCAACAATCTTCACGCCGATATTTACTGGTTCGGGCGCTACACCGCGCTTTCCGCCAAAGACTTTTTTGCCCAGGACCGCCATCAGGATCCTTTCGTGCGCAATCAGGTGGGCTATTCGGTTGCTGGACCCATTCAAAAAAACAAGACCTTCTTCTTCGTTAACGAAGACATCTGGCGGTTTAGCACAACGCTCTTGAAAACCAGCATTGTGCCCACCGCAGCCTTCAAGACCGGCGTCTTCACTTATACCAGCAATGGGCAATCGGCTAACGTGGACGTTAGTACGCCCAATTCTCCCAACAATGGCACCAACTTTGGCGCTGGCGGGCTGCCCCTCGACCCGCTCATCCAGCAAATCTTCGCCGTTTACCCGAATCCAAACGGAACCATTGTGGATGGCGCTCGCGGCCTTCTTCATTTCCCCAGCCACTCACTGGTGAACTCTAACAACGTTACCGGGCGCATCGACCATGACTTTTCCGAACAGGCGATTCTTTCGGTCCGCTACACTTTTAACCAATATTCGGACTCCGATTACCAGCATGAAGACTTTCTCTCGGGCATCGGCGGGGTTTCCACGCTGCAGCACAATCACAACCTCACCGCGCGCTTGACTTCCACGGCCGCGCGGGGCCTCATCAATGAGCTGCATCTGGCCTTCAATCGACTGGAGTTCCCGCTGACATGCACGGGCACGAACCTTTTCGATAGCCCCAGCCTCAATCCTCTCGGGCTGGACCCTGTGGGCCGCGGGAAAGATGTTCCGTTGACGGGCAGTCTCGCCGGCTTTGGCTGTATATTCCTTGGTGATACCAGCGGCTCGACACGCAACGCCGGAACCTATACCGCGGGCGAAAACATTTCCTGGGTCCTCGGACGGCACACGCTCAAAACCGGGGGCGAGTATCGCGGCGTCTATTCCAACAGCTCGAACAATTTCGCTTCGCGCACCATCACCGACTCCGGCGTGTTCTCCAATTTTGATATCCCTTCGACCACCGGCACGGGCTTCGAACCCAGTTCGTGCACTCCGCAGCAGATGCAGGCATGCGTGAACCTGCAGAACTTGGTTTGGCAGCTTTTGGGCGGCGTCGATTTCCAAACGCAAGCGCAATTCTTTGACACTTCGGGAACGCGCACCGCCACGGACGAGCGCGGCTTTCGCCAGCGGGAGTTCGCCGCCTACGCGCAGGATTCTTACAAAATCATTCCCAATCTGACTTTCAGTTACGGGCTGCGTTACGAGTTCTTTGGTGTGCCCGTCGAGGTTCAGAACCGGATGTCCACCCTTACCGTTTCGCCGGACGGGCCAGGGCCATTCACGTTTACGCAAATCGGCGAAGGCCCGGGAAGAGCTCCGCTTTATCAGGATGATGGGAAGGGCTTCGAGCCGCGCGCTTCGGTAGCGTGGGATCCATTCCGGACTGGCAAGACCTCCCTTCGCGCCGGTTACGGTATTTACCGCGACCGCGTGTTCGGTCAGCTTGTCAGCCTCTTGCGCGGCGACCCGCCGTTCCAAATGCTGGAAACGCAAGTCTGCTCCGGTTTTTTTGTCGGAGCCTTTCAAGCTTGTACTCTTTCTGCGCAGACGCCCGTGGGTACTTTTCCCGATTCCGCGGTGGTAAACAACTGTCCCCCAGCTGGCACACCCTGCTCCCCGATTCTCCCGTTTCTCGTTGATCCGCATTTGAGTACGCCTTATTCGCAAAGCTGGAGCACGGGCATTCAGATTGAGCCGTATCCCAGCCTTCTTCTCGAGGCCAACTACGTGGGGTCGAAAGGAACGCATCTCATCCGTCTGGTCGATGGCAATCCCCCGCAACCCGACCGGCTCGCGCAGTACGAATCCTTCTGCGTTCCGGGGAACCCTTCAAACATGGGCCTTAATGATCCTCCCACCGGCCAGTGCAGCCAAAGCACATTACAATTCACGAACCTCTGGCTTGGTGTGAACAACGGCTCGCTGCCGCCCCTTTTTCCGGATGGCAATGCTGTCGCCAACAACAGCGCCTTTCTTCAAGCGGAACTCTTCAAAGGCATCTCCAACTCCATTTATCACGCGTTCCAGTTGAACATCACCAAGCGACCGTCGCATGGCTTTGCCATCCAGGGGGCCTATACTTATTCGCACGCCATCGATGACGGGCCGGACGCGCTGATTCCGATTAGCAACAATATTCTCTTCCCGCCATACCCGAGAGACTCCTTCAACCTGCGTGCCGAGCGCGGAAATTCCGAATTTGACGTCACGCACCGCCTCGCGGTGAACTATTCCTGGCAGCTTCCCCTGGGGCGCAAACATCACTCGCACGGAGCGGCTACGAATCTGCTCGTCAGTGGCTGGACCATCTCCGGCATCACTACGCTTTCAAGCGGCCTGCCCTTCGAGATTTTTACGAGTTTTGACACTCAGCACACTGGCTTGGTTGCTCGCCCCGATTTGAACAAGGGAGTGACCGTTCCACCCAGCAGCGACCCGCGGACGCAAACGGGGCCTTCGCCCGCGCTTTTTTCCACCCCCGCCTTCGGCTCAGGCGGCAACCTGGGCCGCAATCATTTCCGCGGTCCAGGGATCAACAATTCCGATGCCGTTCTAAATAAGCAGGTGGGAATTCACGAACGCATCAAGCTCGACATGCGCTTCGAATTTTACAATCTCTTTAATCGCGTGCAGTTCAATCAGCCCGATAATCTTCTGGCCGACACGACCGTCTTTGGGCAATCGACTTTGGAAACGTTTCGGCCCGATTTCACCACCGGTGCGCGCCAGATTCAATTGGGCATGAAGCTCAGCTTCTAACCAGCAGCGGGTCAACCTTCGATAGCCTCCTCGGAGGCCGTGGCCATCAAGCGAGTTCTGGCGTGGCAACTGCAACAGGCCATGCACGAGCAGCAAAAGACGAAACGGGCCATGGCGAGACAGCTTCGTACGAGCCGGTCACAACTGGATCCGCGCAATGTCTGCTCGATACGATCACTCGCGCGGCGCGGGCGCTCGGCGAGCGCGTATTCATTCGTGTGGCCGATGCCAAGGCAGCGAAACGCGTATAACAAACAAGTTTTTGAACGCCACCAACTTAGCGCCCGTCGCCCATATTTTGCAGCGCTTCCGGTTTCGTCACGGAATCCGTAGCCGCCGTCCCAGTAATCAACCGCGCCCCCCGGCTGAAGGTCAGGTATTCAAATCCCCACTGAACAAAAACCAGCACGCGGCTCTGAAATTCCACGATGTACATCAAGTGTACAAAAAGCCAGATGAGCCACGCGGGCCAGCCGGAAAGGTGTACGCCAAAAATATTCGCCACCGCCGCGGCCCGCCCAATGACCGCCATGTCCCCTTTGTTGAAGTAATGAAAGGGGCGAAGCGGCGGCTTCCCTTCTACGCGCGCGCGAATCGTTTTCGCCGCATACGCTCCGCCTTGCATGGCCACCTGCGCGACTCCCGGCAGCGGCTTCCCTTTTTCATCCACGGCGTGTGCCAGGTCGCCGATGATGAAAATATCCGGATAATTCGGTATCGTCAGGTCCGGTCGCACTTTGATGCGGCCGTTTCGGTCCGTCTCCGCTTTCGCGCGTTGCGCAAGCCTCTCTCCGAAAGGCGTGGTCGTCACTCCGCCGGCCCAGATAACCGTCCGAGCCGCCAGCGACTCCGTTGAATCTCCGCGCTTGAACGTCACGCCGTCCGCGCAAATGTCCGTCACCATCACGCCTTTGATGACTTCCACACCAAGGCCCGTCAGCAGCTTCTCAGCCTTCGCCGACAAATCCTCCGGATAAGCGCCCAGCACGCGCGGCGCTCCTTCAAGCAAAAGAATTCTCGCCTCCTGCGGCCGAATTTTCCGAAAATCGTGCCGCAACGTCTCGCGAGCAATCTCCGCAAGTGCGCCGGACAGTTCCAGCCCCGTCGCTCCCGCTCCTACAATGACAAATGTCAGCCACGCACGCGCTTCCTCTTCCGTTGCCGCCCGCTCGGCGCGTTCGAACGCATACAAGATCTTGTGTCGGATGGCCGTCGCTTCCTCAACCGACTTCAGGCTCGGCGCCCATTGCCGCCACGCATCATTTCCGTAATACGACGTCTGCGACCCGCTCGCCACGATCAAAGAATCATAGGGGTAACTATCGCCGTCGCGCAGAACCACCCGCTTCGCCTCCAGATCAACGTCCGCCGCTTCACCGAGCAACACGCGCGCATTCTTCTGCCGGCTCAGGACGCTCCGCAGCGGCGCCGCAATTTCTCCCGGAGACAGCGATCCGGTAGCCACCTGATACAGCAGTGGCTGAAACAAATGAAAATTCCGGCGGTCAATTAGCGCAACTTCCACCGGCGCGCGCTTCAATTTCTGCGCCGCCGCCAGGCCGCCGAATCCTCCACCCAGAATGACGACTTTATGTTTTGGCTCCATTTCCCTCCCTCAGCACAACCCGGTTCCAACGAACATCATCTCAATTAGAGTGATTCTCCTGCGCTTTGGACGCACGGTTTCTGGGCGATCCCCCGCCCCTTTTCTCCCGCTGGGCCTGCTGGCCTTCTGTGCCGCCTGCTCTACTCCCGTCACTCATCGCCACGACTGGCCTTCTGTTCCACCTGTATCGCTGACGCCTGCTGCAAGCCCTCCCATAATCGTAGTTGGCTTTGTTGGAGGGGTCGTGCGGCACGATAACCCCATTCACGGCGAAGTGATACTTGCCGAGCATCTTCGCGCCGAGTATCCCAACGGCGTTTACGTCGAAACCTTCGAGAATCGCCGCCGCGAGAAAGCCTTGCACGCGATTCTCACACAATTGGGGGCGGACCGCTCCGGTTTGCTCTCCGACAACGAAAAACGCCAGGCGCGCATTATTCTTTATGGTCATAGTTGGGGTGGTTCGGCCATGGTCCAGCTTGCCCGCGAACTCGACAAACGCGGCATCCCCGTTCGCCTTACCGTTCAGGTGGACAGCGTGCGTCGATTTGGTGCGGACGATAGCATGATTCCTCCCAACGTCGCCCGCGCCGTGAACTTCTATCAGCCCAACGGCATGATCCACGGAAGGAAGGAAATCCGCGCCGCCGATCCCGCGAAAACCCAAATCCTTGGAAATTTTCGTTTCGATTACAAGGAACACCCGATTCATTGCGTCGAGTACCCTTGGTATGATCGGGCCTTTGCCAAGACTCACACGGAGATTGAGTGCGACCCCGCCGTCTGGTCTCGAGTCGAAGAGCTCATCCGGCAGCAGATTGCCCCGCCAGCCGCGAAGTAAGATGGGATTCCCATGACCGGTTCAGAACCTGCCAGCCAACAAGTGCTTGAAAGGAACACGTTGCGCTTCTTGTGCTCCGTCCTGATCAAAGGCGGAACCCGCGGCGAAATCTGCCGCCTGCTCGACCCGAATGTCTTTCAGGATCCCTTGCGACGCGTTGTCTTCGAAGAGATTCGCCAGCTCGGCTCCATCGATTCCCGCCGCTTGCGCGAGCTTCTCCCGGCCCGCGTCACCAATCGCGGATTCCCCGACTTCGACCTTCATTCCTTCCTCGCGCCTCACGAAGTCAGCGAGAAAGAAATCGACCAGCTCTTTGAAAGTGCTTTGCAGCTTCTTGATTTAAGTCATCCTAACCAAGAGACACTCCATGATTAGCTCAACAATGACGGTTACCGCCTCGCGCCGCTTCCCTCTCGTAGAAGCTTTCCTATTCAGCGCCTGCGTCGCGTGGTACATCTGGCAGCGCCAGGACTACTATCAGTATTCCTGGATTATCTTTCCCGTTTGGCTGATTGCCAGCTTCGCGTGGAACAAAGACACACTGCAATCCCTCGGCTGGCGCACCGACAATCTATGGAGCGCCGCGAAACGCGCTTCGGTGGTTTTCGTGCCCTGCGCTCTCGCAATTTTAGCGACCGGCCTCCTTCTCGAAGGCGAGCAGCACACCTTCTATCACGTTCTTCTTCCCAGTCGCTTCTTTGGCTACATGTTCTTCTGCTTGCTGCAACAGGTCGGCTTGAATTCTCTCGTCACCAATCGTCTCCTCGCTGCCACCGACAATCCGCTGCGTGTTTCGCTGATCTCAGGCATGTTCTTCGCACTGCTCCATTGGCCCAATCCTGTCCTCGTGCCTCTCACGTTTGTGGGCGGGGCCTTAATGGCGTGGCTGTTCTGGAAAGAGCGAAACATTCTTCCGCTCACGGTGTGGCAAACGATCCTTGGCTCTCTCGTATGGTGGGCTTTCCCGATCGCCTGGCATCACAGCATGCGCGTCGGCCCCGGCTTCTATCGTTTCCACGGGTACTGAGCCAAGCCTTACAAATTCAGGTGAGTGTACTTCCGCGCACTTGTCAGCAAGGAGTGATTTGGCTTTCTCTTTGCGTCGTTCGTCCAGACACCTGGAATGGCGAATCCGCACTTCGGGCACCCGCCATCCGCGACGCGATACTCCACTACATCGTGCCACGACCGCCGCACAAGCAGCTCCTTGCAATTCGGGCAATACGTGTTCGCCCCGTCGCTGTAAATATTCCCCTCATACACGTAGCGCAAGCCGACTTCCATCGCGATTTGCCTCGCACGATCTAGCGTAGCTGCCGGCGTCCGCGGCTTGTCCTGCAGCTTGAAATCCGGATGAAACGCCGTGAAGTGCAGCGGCACGTCCGGCCCCAGATGTGTCAAAATCCACTCCGCAAGTTGTCTTGTCTCCGCCTGGTCGTCATTCAACGTCGGTATCATCAGGTTGGTAATCTCGAACCACACCTTTGTTTCTTTTTTCAGCCATTCGAGAGTCTCGAGCACAGGCTGTAAATGCGTCAGTGTAATCTTGCCGTAGAAATTCTCGGTAAACGCCTTCAAGTCCACGTTCGCCGCATCGATGTGGTCATAAATGTCGTGAAACGCATCGTACGTGACGTACCCGTTCGTCACCATCACGGTTTTTAATCCGAATTTCTTCGCTTCTTTGCTGATGTCGATCACGTACTCGCCCCAAATCGTAGGCTCGTTGTACGTGAACGCCAGCGACTCGCATCCGTATTTCATCGCCAAAAGCGGCACATCTTCCGGCGGAATTTCCTGCGAGCGCACCTGGTCCGAGCGCGATTTCGAAATGTCCCAGTTCTGGCAGAAAAAACAACCCATGTTGCAGCCCGCCGTGCCCATGCTGAAGATGCGCGTCCCCGGCAGAAAATGATTCAGCGGCTTTTTCTCGATGGGATCAATTTGCAAGGCCGCGGGCGCGCCGTATCCCAGGTTATACAATCTTCCGTCTTGATTGATTCGAATGAAGCAGAATCCTGACTGTCCCGGATGAATGCGGCAGTGCCGCGGGCAAAGGTAGCAGTGGACGCGCCCGTTCGCTTCCGGCTCCCACCAGCGCGCTTCGTGCAGTTCTCGCGTTTTCTGGAGGATCTTCAGTTCTTCCACGGACTCTCCTCCCAACCATGATTATACGCCCGCAGCAGGCAGGCGAGGAATTGCAGCGAACAGGTTACAAGAATTATATAGGGGATCCGGGATGCGTCAATTTACGCCGCGAGGAGAATCTACGAGTCACAAAACACGAGCACCAGTCACGGGTCACCAATCACCGTTTTCACGCGTGGCGTCGACTTTGGACGCGTCGTCGTTCTGCGGCCCAGCCCACAAACCGTTGCATGTGTTCGCGGTACTTCCAGAGGAGATGAAAGAACTTACGCGCGGTAAGGTCTGCCGCTTCTTTTCCAAGAAACGTTTCAAACCGCCAGCGCAGGTAGGGGCTCTTCCAGGGTTTCAATCGGTAGCCGCGCGCTGCATTCCAGTAATAACTCAGCGTCTTAAACATTCTTTCTACGCTATTGGGATGGGTGGTTGTTTTGCAAGCATTCTTCCATCGCTTCTCGATGTTGAATCTTTCTGGCTCAGTTGACATCCGCAATCAGAAGGCCCCGCAAAAACCAAAAAGCAGATCCCTCACCCTGCGAAAAGCGCGGGGATTCGAGATGACAGGTTCGGGGAGATGCGCTCTCGAGGCAGGATGTCAACAGAGCCAATCTTTTGGTTTTCTTTTTTGACTCATCGACCTTCAGCTCCTCGACTTTCCACGTATCTTCTTAGCCTTCCAGCGACAATTGAGCCGAATCTCCCTATAATGCCGTCCATGAAAAACTCGCTTCCCCTGAAATTCCTGTCCATCGCTCTGATTTTCGCCCTTCTCCTGCCGTCGTCCTATGCACACGATCCGGTCTACGCCCGCAAAGGCATGGTCGTCGCGCAGGAACCGTTGGCCGCCGACGTGGGTGTTGCTGTATTGAAATCCGGCGGAAATGCCGTTGACGCAGCTGTCGCTGTCGGCTTTGCTCTCGCTGTAACGTATCCGTTTGCCGGAAACATCGGAGGCGGCGGGTTCGTGCTCATCCGCATGGCCGATGGCCACACCACGTTCATCGATTTTCGCGAAAAAGCTCCCCGCAAAGCCACGCACGACATGTATCTGGACGCCAGCGGCAACCCTACAAAAGACAGTTTGCTCGGCTGGCGCGCCGTCGGCGTGCCGGGCACTGTGCGCGGCCTCGAACTCGCCCTGAAAAAGTATGGCACGAAACCGTGGACAGAAGTGCTGCAGCCTGCGATCCAGCTTGCTTCCTCAGGCTTTCCGGTTTCGTATTCGCTCATGCGCTCGCTCAAAGCTAACGCCGATCCCCTCTCGCAATTCCCTGAAGCCAAGCGCATTTTCCTCAAAGGCGGCGCTTTTTATAACTGGAACGAGAATTTTCAGCAGCCCGAACTCGCTCGCACGCTCGAACGCATCGCCCACAACGGGGCCAAGGAGTTCTACGAAGGCGAAACTGCGCACATCCTTGCGCGGGAAATGGAGAAGAACGGCGGGCTGATTAGTTTGGATGATCTTCGCGAATACCAGGCGGTCGAGCGAAAACCACTTGAAGGCGACTACAAGGGCTACCACATCCTCTCTTCGCCGCCGCCCAGCTCCGGCGGCGTTGGCATCCTGCAAATGCTCGCCATGCTCGACGGAACGGGCTACGAAAAATCCCACGCCGGCTCCGCAACGGCTTACCATTATCTGGCCGAAGCAATGCGCCGCTATTATGCCGACCGCAATGAATATCTGGGCGATCCCGATTTCGTGAAGAACCCCATCGCGGCTATGCTCGATCCCACGTACATTACCGCGCGGCGCGAGTCCATCGATCCCGTACTCGCCACGCCTAGCGATCTGATCAGACCGGGTTTACCCCCGGGGGCCGCTGAAGGCTCGGACACGACGCACTACAGCATCGCCGATGAACAAGGCAACGTGGTCGCCGTTACCTACACGCTCAACGCCGGCTATGGCAGTAAAGTGACCGTGCCCGAAGCTGGCTTTCTCCTCAACGACGAAATGGACGACTTCGCCGCCAAGCCCGGTGCGCCCAATCTCTTCGGTCTGGTTCAAGGCGAGTCCAATTCCATCGCTCCGGGACGCCGCCCGCTTTCTTCGATGGTTCCCACCATCGTCCTGAAAGACGGCAAGCCTTTTCTGGTCCTCGGCGCTCCCGGCGGCTCTCAAATCATTACGGCCGTCTTGCAAGTCATGCTATACGTCATCGACTTCGGCATGAACATTCAAGACGCCATCGACTTCCCGCGCGTCCACCATCAATGGAAGCCCGACCGGCTCGATATTGAGCGCGGCATCTCCCCGGACACCATTGCCCTGCTCAAAAAAGCCGGTTATCCGATTGAAGAGTCCAAGCCAGCAGTGATCGCGCGCGTTGAAGCTATTTTGATCAGCGACGGCTGGCTCCAAGGCGGCCACGACGAACGCGGCTCCGGCAAGGCCGCCGGCTATTGAGGACTAAGCATTCGATTTGGGAATGTCTGTTACACTCCGCCTAGCGGCCTAGCGAGATGCTGCGATGAATGCCTGCGCATCCGACAGGGCTAACTCGATTCTTTGCGGAGCTGGATGGTATTGGTGGTGTTTTTTTCTGCGGTATTCTGTTTTTTGGTCCGACCAGCGAGCGCCGCCACTTGTGACAGCCTGGCTGCACTCACCCTGCCCGACACAACCATCAACCTCGCGAAGCTGGAACCAGCGGGCACCTTCAACCCGCCAAAACGCTACTCATATATGTTCGGGGAGCTGAAATGACCGTAACGGCAAAGGCCATCATCGCTGCGTTTTATGGTTCTGATGCTCTCAAACATTCCTACTGGCGTGGCTGCTCGTCAGGAGGTAAACAAGGGCTCAAGGAAGCACAGAGCTTCCCAAAGGACTACGATGGCATAATCGCCGGCGCGCCTGCCAATTTCTGGACCCATCTTATTGTCAGCGGCATCTGGATCGGCCAGGTAACTCGCGAAAACCCCGCAGGTACCTTCCCAAAGAAAAATTTCCGTTGCTCCACAAAGCCGTCGTCGAGGCCTGCGACGCGCTAGACGGCGTGAAAGACGGCGTCCTCGAGAATCCGAAGCGCTGCCACTTTGATCCGAAGGCGGTGCAATGCAAGGGTGCGAACGGCCCAGACTGCCTAACGGCAGCCCAGTTGGAGGCCGCGAGAAAGGTCTACTCCGGGCCGAAGAACCCGCGGACCGGCGAACAGATTTCCCCTGGCCTGGAGCCGGGAAGTGAAAACGGCTGGAACTTTTTCGCCGGCGGTCCGGGTCCTGACCCGCCGATTGTCGCTTCGCACTTCAAATATTTGGTATTCCAGAACCCGAGCTGGGATTACCGCAGCTTGAACTTTGATGGCGATGTCGCTCTGGCTGACAAACTGGACAGGGGAGAGCTCAACGCGATCGACCCGAATCTGAAGGAATTCTTTGCGCAGGGCGGGAAGCTTTTCCTGTACCACGGTTGGAACGACCCCGCCATCGCCCCACATAACGCCATTAAGTATTACAACAGTGTGGTTGCCGTGATGGGCGGCTCGATCAAGGTGACGAACTCCATGCGTTTGTTTATGGCCCCAGGGATGAACCATTGTGGCGGCGGCGATGGCCCTTCAGAATTTGACTCCGTCGAGGCGCTCGAACAATGGGTCGAGAAGGGCAAAGCACCAGACCGCATTGTCGCGTCGCACTTCCCGCCGGGCGCGCGCCACGACAAGCCGGACCGCACGCGCCCCTTGTGCCCGTATCCACAAGTCGCCAAGTACACCGGTTCCGGCAGCACCGACGAAGCCGCTAATTTCGTTTGTGCAAAGGAATAACGGGCTGGTTTAGCCCAAGCGGCTTCTCCCGGCATTGGCGAAGTCGCCGCGCCATCAGTCCATTCAAAACTGTTGCGGCGAGTTGCCGCGAAGAAGTCGGCGCTACCGCTTGGCGAGCAGTTTGAACCCGCCGTTCACTTCCGGTTCTTCCACGAATACGCGGGAATCCACAGTTTCATAAAGGTCTTCTGGTTTTAGCCCTCGCGGCTTGAACACGCCCGGCGTGCTTTTCGGCAGACGTTCGCGGATCGACGCGAAAAGTTTTTCGCTTTCCATAAACGCGTCCATGTTCTTGAATTCCGTCATCAATACGATGGAGTTTGGGTCGCCCCATTTATGCCCAGGTGTCACTATCCCCGCATTATCAATGCGATGATAGTCCAGGACCGCGCCTTCTTTCTTGGCCTCAGCCCGCACGCGCATCCAGTTATCGTCCAAGTACCCCATGGCTCCCCAGAACTTTTCGGGGTTCACTTGAACGAACTCCAGCGCCCAAACCGGCTTATCCGGTTTTCCCATGGCGTCCCGGCTGCGCGCGTCTCCTCCAACCACAAGGAAAAGCGAGCAAAGAAACAAACCCGCGAATATTCGTCCTTTCATGGTTTACCTCCGCGTTTGAACCACGCATCCTTTGAGACCCATGGTAACCCCAAAAGGGTGTCTTCGCCCACCCACGCATACAATGGCTATGGGGGTGGTAGTTCGGTTGCGAAGCGCGGGCCGTGGGCCCTCTCGACACACGAGCTATCGAGCTGATGGACTGACGCAGTCTTGAAAAAGGTCTGCATGAGACCCCACGTGCAGGTGTCGATTTGGTGGCCCGTGTGTGGAGCCTTGATTAGACGGCCATTAGGGCAATACTTCACCGCCTCCTCTGCGATCCACGGCGGAGTCGCCCCATCTGCTTCGCCAGAAAACATGACCAGTGGAATGGGGGATTTGACCGGAGCAGTAAAGCTTCTGGGCACGGTTCCGCTTGGCCATTCCTTGCATACTGCAATGTGAGCTCGCACGCGGTGATCGCCCAGGAACGTTCCGCTTGTCTCGGTGATGATCTCCCGTTCAGTAATGAAGGGGATGGCCTCAGCGCAGGTGACCGAGAAATACAATCCACGCGCAGTCTGTGGACCGCCGAGGTTGATCCGAACAGCCATGGTTCCAAATGGGACAAAATCACCGTGGAACGCTTGATGGACGACCAAAGGCAAAAAGCGCGCAGAATAGGTTGAGTACAACAGCGCGCGTAAGTGCTCGACGTAGTTCTCGCGTTCGAGCGTAACGAGTCGCTCCTGCTTCGTGGCGGGGTCAATCACTTTGACCTTCAAAGGGCCGCGATCGAAACGGGCGAGGACCGCGTAGAACTCGTCTTTCAGATTCGGAAAAGCGTTACGGCACGACTGATCGGCAGCGCAGTCCTCAAAGAGAAGTTCCAACGCGTTTTGTGCGGCCCGCGCAAAAGGAAGGGGTAGTTTGAATCCCGACGATGCCCATGAGGAAGGCCGGAGCGGACGCGGTCAGGATACTTCCGGATGTACACCTGCGCCGCGAGGGTTCCGTAGGATACTCCAGCGAGGTTGATTTGCTTATAGCCAAGCGCGCTGCGCACGTCGTCCAGATCGTCCATGGCGATCGGCGTGGTGTAGAGTTTCAACGCGGCCGTTTTCTCAAGCTTTTCCCGGCACGTGCGTACCAAATTGGGAGGGAACAGCTTACCGAAGTACGCATCGAGATTCGCCGGGGTCTCTCCGACATCGTCACACTTCAGCGGATTCGACTTACCCGTGCCTCTCTCATCGATAAACACTAGATCGTGATCGTTCCGAAGGTCCCGCAGATATTTCTGGCTCACCAGCCCGGCGGCTTCCGTCGCCGAGCCGCCGGGTCCTCCCTCCAGCCAGAACACGGGACCTGGCGCTGGCGTAGCACTGAGGGCAGGAACCAACACGATATTCAGGCCGATCTTCCGGCCTGTCTTCGCTGATCGATTTTCGAAGACATTGTATGTGCCGCATTTACCTCCGCCTGCGGTGCCTAGCACATCGCAGCGTTGAAGATTGACTCCGCCGGTCTGGTCTATCGCCTGGGCTCGAACGTGGGCCAACAGGGTCAAACCAAGGACCGCGACGACGCAACTTGAAAATACCGACGGGGTAGCGAATCTGCGTGATAGAGACAGCACGACTTCTCCTCTGTTTGCCGATAAGGGCCGTTGGACAGTCGTCTTTAGCTAAGGACTGCGAATCGCGCGTCTTTGTTATCGTGGCTCTGTGGGCACGTAGGTTGCGGAGTCAAGATCTGTGACCGCTACGCTTCGTCACAACGGCTCGCTATCACTTGTCTACGGCTTCAGCTTGAAATTTACAGTGATGACGGTATCGATTTCGACCGGCTCGCCATTCAGCAGCGTCGGCTGGTACCTCCACTGGCTTACTGCTTCCACAGCGGCTCGGGCAAGGTCTGGATCAATCTGGCTATTCAGGACCTGCATCGCCAGCGGCCGGCCATCCTTGCTGAGAATGGCATGAAGCAGCACGGAACCCTGCGCACCCCCTCTCCTTGGCGCTGCCTGGGTAGATCGGTCGCACCTTGGTTATGAGCTTGGCTGCTTCAACGTTGCCGCCAATGCGGATCCTTTTCGATTTTAGTCCTTCGGCAGTGTCCCTGGCAGACGAGCTTTCCGTTGCACCTTCAACTCGCCGGTCCATCGCGTACTGTTCGCCCCGGTACTCTACATCTACCGTCTCTGTCAGGTCTCCCATCTGCAGCTTGGCCGTCATCGCAAGGTCGCGTCCTGGCTCCAGCACGACCTGCGGCGCGCGGTACACGGCAAAGCCCGGCTTGAGCACTTTCATCTCGTACTCGCCGGCTGGCAAAGCCTTGAAAACGAAATTGCCCTCCGCATCGGACGTCGTCATGTCCACCGTGTTCGCTTTGTGGTTGGTCATGACGATGGTGGCATTGGGAACCGTCGCATCACTGATGTCAAAAATCGTGCCAGTGGATTTTCCTGACAAGTTCTGCCCGGGTAGCCGCAGAGCGGCGAGCGGAAGCAGCAAGCAAAGGGCCGCAGCTCTTACGAGCAGCCCCGCTCCTCGCGACATTCCGCGGCGGTTTTGATTGGGATTCAGCATAGCGATAAATCTCCTTTCCAGATTCGATGGGCGGGCAATGGCCAGTGCGGCGGACCAGCCACGATGCGCGTTCTTCAGCGCGCGCGCAAGTTCGACGAGTTGATTCGCGTAATTCGAGGCTTCGACTCCGCTATTCAAAACGGAGTCGTCGCAGGCGCATTCGCTCTCAGCCCGAAGCCCCGCGGCCGCGAACCAAACGAGCGGATGGAACCAATAGAATCCACAAACCAACTCGCCGCATATCTGCGCCAGCCAGTCGTGACGCGCGATGTGCGCGAGCTCATGGGAAAGAACGGCTCTCCGGCGCTCCGCGGACCATTCTGTTGCGCCTGCCGGAACAGGACCCACGGAGGCACAATTCCCCAGGTCATTGGCATACACGGTGCGTCGATGGCCTGCAACAATTGAATCTGACGCGCAATGCCGAGCGGGTTGCTCATTCCTAGAACAGTCTGTGCCCAATCGTCTCCGACAACCGGCCGGGCATGGGCAGACATCCACGCGAGCCGCGCCCAACCTACCAGGAGCCTTAGCATCACAAACAACGCGCCAAAGGCCCAGAGCAGCAAAATCGAATTGACCAACCGCTCGGAGAACGATGAGCCCGCAACAGCATCCACCACCATTGAAGGCAAGTCTAGAAAAGTAGTCTTGTATGCTGCAGAGTGCGCCGGAACCCAAATCCTGGCCGCGGTGCTCAGGGTCTTGGAATGCCACGACGGAAGGAGGATCGTGAGAAGCGGGAGGCCCATCGAACTTACAATTCCAAGCGCCCACACATGATGGCGCAGTGCGGCAGAGCGGCCGCGCAAAGCGTACGCCGCGAAGGCTGCCAGCACCAGCAGCAGCGTTGCTTTGACGGTGCATCCGATCAGCAAGGAGAGCGCAAGTTCGGATGTACCTGGCAGGTTCATGATCCGCTCTCCTTTTTGCTCTTGGCGATGAGGGCTGAAAGCCGATCAAGCTCCTCGGAAGAAATTCTCCAACCTTCGCCCCCGAGCAGCGCAGCGACGGCCTTCTCCGTGGATCCTTCGAAAAAGGTTTCCACCACATGTCGCAGAGCGGAGCGTCGCGCGACTTCTCGAGGAACGCAAGGAATGTAAACGTATCTCAGGCCCTCTTCTTCGTGACGAACATGCCCTTTTTCTTCCAGCACGCGCAACTGCGCCCGCACCGTCGAATAGTTCGGCTTGCCATCAAGCTTCGCGAGCACGTCTCCCACCGTCGCGCGCTCCAATTGGTAGAGAATGTCCATGATTTGCCGCTCGCGCCGCGAAAGAGCCTTCGGTAGTGGCTTCCCCTTCATTCTTCCTCACCGCATGCTACGTTTGTAGCATAGATGCTATAAATCTAGCACACCGCAATCGCGTGTCAATCGTTTTTCCCCTCGGTCACCGCTTGTCGATGCCCCTTTGAGGGGCGTGCCCCCAAATCGGCCGCTGTCCCCGAGGTCATTCCCCGGCCGGAGGCCGCCATTCACCGGTAATTCCCTTCTTCTGGCCGAATCCCGCGTGCACGCTGTTTGGCGTGGCCCTATTCTCTCCGCGGGGCCAGGGAACCGGCCCACGAGAGGTGCACATGGCGCGACAGACATCCTCCAAAGGCTTTCACGCCGTTGCAGGCGCCCTCCTCCTCAGCCTCGGCCTGGTCCTGCTTTTCGCCAATCTGGATGAAGCCGCGGCTCACGTGGGCAATTCCTTTGCTTCCACGGGAACTTCTTTCGCCACGGTGGTGGAACTCGCTTTGGCGGGAATGCGCGCCGTACAGGCTTACCTTTTCGACCACCCCACATTTCAGGCCGGCCTTCACGCGATCTTGGTATCCTTGTGGCCGCTGCTCTTAGTGATTCTCGGAGCCACCCTTTTACGCAATGCGGTTAGTAAGCGTTACACCAACTCAAGGTTGGCGCGGGCTTTTGCTTCAAGGGAATACGAGAGTGAATGGTGAGCGAAAGAAGCGGCGGATAGACCGGCGCGCAGACCGCGGGAGAATTTTGTGAGCGAAGAACACAAATTCGACTCGAAGAAATTCGGCGAAAACCTCCGCGATTCAATCCACGAGCAGATTCATCGCAATATTAACGACAGCGTGAATTGGAGGAGAGGAGGCCCGCGTCACCGGCCGTTGGTGGTCGGCATAGACCTCCGTGGCCGCGGCCGTGGCGGCATGCTTATCGGCGCGATCGTCGCGTTGGTTGGCCTCGCTTTCCTGCTCGATAACCTGGGAATTATTGCTATCGGTAAGCTCTGGCAGTTCTGGCCCATGGCGCTGGTGATCGTCGGGGGCTTGAACTTCACGTCCCGGCATCGCGCCTGGGGAACTTTCTTAATACTTGCGGGCGTCGTCCTCCAGCTCAATGAATGGGGCAAAATCCATCTTGGCTGGGCACAGTTTTGGCCCTTGCTGCTTATTGCTTTGGGGCTTTTCATCTTTTGGGGATCCCTGGAGTGGAAAAATAAACCTTTCCCCGCCTCCTCAAGGGAGGGCGATCCTCGCACTACACTCAACGAGGCCGTCGTCTTCGGAGGTTTGGAACGGCGCATCACCAGCCAGGATTTTCAAGGCGGTGATGTTACAGCTATTTTTGGCGGCGTGGAGTTGGACCTCACCGAGGCTCAAATCCAGGCAAACGAGGCCACCTTGGCGATCACGGTTATCTTCGGCGGAGTCGAACTCCGTATTCCGCCCAATTGGCAAATTGCTTTTCGCGGCGCGCCCATTTTCGGCGGCATCGAGGACAAAACGCGAGCCGCCCGCGTGACGGATTCCGCCAATTCCAACCTTAAAACGCTGGTCATCACCGGCGCTGTTATTTTTGGCGGACTGGAAATCAAGAACTGAGCCCGCGCCATGCACCCGCTGCTCTCGCGCAACCGTCTGGGGTTTTACCTGCTGAGCTGGATTCCTCTGGCGGTCATTCTGGTCTACGTGATGGCCGCCGGCGGGATTCTCAGCTTGCTGGAATCTTCCATCATCGTGATTCCCCTTTGCGTGCTGTATGCGTTCATTTGTCTTTCCGCTTGGTACACGGCAAAAAGTGCTTCCTTGAAAAGAGAAAGCGCGCTGCGGCTTATCGTGATCCACTCGGTGGCCGCGGCGCTTGTCAGTTACTTTTGGATGGGGTTAGGTTGGGTACTGGTGGCGGCTTTGTCTCGAACATCCACTTTTCAGGGACTGGACCACCGCTTTTCCAGGCAAGCCGCGATTCTTTTTGCTGCCGGATATCTGCTCTACTTGATCTCCGTAGCTTCCCAGTATGTGATTATCTCCTTGGAAGCCTCGCGCGAAGCGGAAGCCCGCGCGCTGGAAACCAGTATCCTGGCCCGAGAAGCCGAACTGAAAGCTCTCAAAGCACAGGTGAATCCGCATTTTCTCTTCAACAGCCTCAATTCTATCAACGCGCTTACGAGTGTGGACCCTGCGAAAGCACGCGAGATGTGCATCCTTCTGTCCGAGTTCCTGCGCATGACGCTCGGCCTTGGAGAAAGAACTGTCATTCCGCTTTCCGAGGAACTGGCGCTGCTGGACCGCTTCCTGGCGATCGAGAAAGTGCGTTTCGGCGCGCGCCTGCGCGTCGAAGAAAACATCCAGAAAGAATCCAAGACGGTGCTTGTTCCGCCTCTGGTCCTTCAACCCTTGGTCGAAAATGCAGTCGTCCACGGCATCGCTAATCTTCCCGAGGGCGGGGTGATTCGGCTCGCTTCCCAATGTCACGACGGGCGGCTTTCCATGACCATCGAAAACACGTTTGATCCGGAATCCACCCCGGTCCGGCGAAAAGGCATGGGCCTGTCGAACGTGCGCTCGCGCCTGGAGTGCCGCTACGGGACCGACGCCAGCATGCGCGTGGATCCGCAGGCACACCAATTCCGGGTGGAGTTGTCCATGCCGGCGGAAGCGGGAGATGCGCGCAATTGAGCGGCTCGCAAAAGAAGATCGCCGTGCTCATTGTGGATGACGAAGAGCTGGCTCGTCACGTGCTCCGCGAACTCTTGCAGCCTCACCCCGAAATCGCCATCCTCGCCGAATGCGCCAACGGATTCGAAGCGGTCAAAGCCTTCGCCGAATCCAAGCCAGACCTGATCTTCCTCGATGTGCAAATGCCAAGACTTACGGGATTCGACGTTCTCGAACTCATTGGCGAAGACGTCTGCGCGATTTTTACCACGGCTTACGATCAATACGCCATGCGCGCGTTCGAAGTCCACGCGGTTGATTATTTGCTGAAGCCCATCAGCAGGCAGCGCTTCGAGGAAGCCCTGGAACGAGCAAAATCCAGGCTGGGCGAAAAGATGCCTTCCGCGCAGAAACTCGCCGACTCTGCGCGCCCTCCCCAGCAGTTTCTCGAACGCATCGTGGTCAAAGACGGCACGCGCGTGACTCTCATTCCCATCGCCAAGCTCGATTACGTCGAGGCGCAGGACGACTACGTTGCTCTCGCCAGCCAGGGCAAGAGACATCTCAAGCAGCAGACCATCGCCAGCCTCGAAGCCTGTCTCGATCCGAAGTGCTTCGTGCGCATCCATCGCTCCTACATCGTGAATCTCGAGAGAGTCGTCCGCATCGAGCCTTACGGCAAAGACAGCCGCCTGGCGATCCTCAGCGATGGCTCGCGCCTCCCTGTCAGCCGCGCCGGCTACGCGCGCCTGCAATCCCTCCTCGACGAACGAAAATGACGGAGCCCATGGAAAAGCTCAGTCCTCACTGGACGGACTATGAGTTGATGGACAGCGGCGATGGAAAGAAGCTTGAGCGATTCGGCGAAATCACGCTGGTTCGTCCTGAACCCCAAGCAAAATGGGAGGCAGCGCTCCCCGCGCAGAAGTGGGAAGCGGCGGAGGGCGAGTTTGCGAAAACAAGCCGCGGGCAGGGTGATTGGAGATTCCGTAAACCGGTTCCGAAACGATGGGTGATGCAACGGAAGAATCTGAAGTTTTGGGTGCAGCCCACGCCTTCCGGTCACGTCGGAGTGTTCCCAGACCACGCGTGTCATTGGGATTGGATCGACGAAGTGACGAGACGCGCGGCTGCGCCCGTGAAGCTGCTGTGCCTGTTTGGACATACCGGTTTGGCATCCCTGGCGGGGGCTGCGGCCGGCGCGGAGGTGACGCACGTGGACGCCTCTCGGCAAGCAGTCGCTTGGGCGCGCGAAAATCACAGTTTGTCCGGCCTTGGCACACGTCCGATCCGGTGGATGGTGGAAGACGCAATGACGTTCGTGAAGCGCGAGGCGCGACGTGGGAATCAATATAACGCGATGGTGCTCGATCCGCCGAGGTTCGGGCGCGGTCCGGACGGCGAGATTTGGAAATTGGACGATTCTCTTCCAGAATTGCTGCACGCCTGCGGAAAGATTCTGGGCGCGCCGCCTGTGTCTGTTTTGCTGAATGTCTATACGACGGTGCTGACGCAAGGGCGCTGGGAAAGAGAAGCCGAAGGATTGTGTGCGCACCTCAAAGAGATGCTCGGAGAATCCGGGATGACCGTCACCGCAGGCCAGCTGGCTCTGCAAGATGCCGAAGGACGCAGGATTTCCGCATCTGTTTTCGCGAGAGCACGGCAACTCGATTCAAACGGTCAGAATAAATGATCTAGGCGTCCAAGACTTCGCGGACTTTGCCGAAGGGCGGCGCGGCTGAAAGGCTTCTGCAGGAGCGTGGTGCCGTGATTCTGAACTCCACTGCGATTCGCGACAACATCATCCGCATAGCCGGACATATAAAGAACTTTCAGGGCCGGGTTCCGCGAGGTCAGCCGGTGAGACAACTCATGCCCATTCATGCCGGGCATAACCACGTCCGTCAACAATAGATCAATCTTGCGACCGGCGTTCTCCGCGAGTCGTAGAGCACCTTCTACGTTGGACGCTTCGAGTACCGTGTAACCTGCCTTTTCGAGCAAGACACGTGTAAGTTAGCGAAGGGCCGTTTCGTCTTCCACGAGAAGCACCGTCTCCTTGCCTCCTGGAATTTCGGCACGCCTGTCGAACGGGCGCCGCGCTTCGGGAACCCCGCTGGCGCGCGGAAAATAGATTTTGAAGGTTGTGCCCCGGCCTGGCTCGCTGTAAGCCATGATGTAGCCGTTGGCTTGTTTAACGATGTCCGTAGACCGTGGAAAGACCCAAGCCTGTCCCCTTGCCCTTTTCCTTGGTGGTGAAAAACGGCTCGAAGATGTGCGACAGCGTTTCCTGGTCCATGCCACAACCCGTATCGCTAATGCTCAACAAGACGAACGAACCGGTGGCCGCGCCCAAATGCTGCCCCACGTAAGGCTCTTCCAGGGTCACATCGCCGGTTTCGAGAATCAGCTTTCCGCCATTCGGCATTGCGTCACGTGCGTTGACAACCAGGTTCATCAAAACTTGATCCAGCTGGCCGGGATCCATACGGATGGCGCTCACATGGGGGTGCAAGCGCAGGATAAGTCCGATGTCTTCTCCAATCACACGATGAAGCAGTTTTTCGATTTCGCGGGCCGCGGCATTCAGGTCAAGAATCCTGGGTGCGACGACCTGCTTGCGGCTGAAAGCCAGAAGCTGCATGGTGAGGGCGGAGGCACGCCGCGTCGCGTTTTGAATGGCTTCGATGCTTTTGTGGAGCCGGAAATCGCGGCTCGCGTATTCCTCGAGAATCTCGGTGTGGCCGAGAACAACGCCAAGAAGATTGTTGAAGTCGTGCGCAACTCCCCCAGCCAGCCGGCCGATGGCTTCCATCTTTTGGGATTGAAGAAGCTGGCGCTCCAGGACGCGGCGCTCGGTAATGTCTTCGGCGAAGACCTCGTAATAAGCCGGCGCGTGGCCGGTAACACGACGCCCATTGAGCATCGCAGTGATGAACTTTCCATCCTTGCGTTTCCATGGTACCTCGACGTTGTGGAACTCGTCTTTTTGCCAATGCTCCGCGATGAGCCGCTGGCGCTGCTTTGGGTCTTGGTAGACGTCGCGCGTCATGTCGAGCTTGCAAAGCTCGGCTTCGGAATCGTACCCGAGCATCCGGACGAGGGCAGGATTGGCTTGAAGAATGCGGCCTTCTAAGGTGATCTGGAGAATTCCAAACGGTGCATCTTCGACCAGGGAACGAAAGTTGGCCTCCGAGCGGCGAAGCTCCTCTTCCGCCTGCTTGCGCGCAGTAATGTCGCGAGTGACCGACAGAATGCATAGCTGATCCCCGACAACGACACGGACTGCCGCAAGCTGGCCGAAGCGAATTTCGCCGGATTTTGTGCGAAAGCGAAATTTCTCTTCGTGGATTTCGCCCTGACGCAGGATTGTTTCGACGGTGCCGCGCCGCTCTTCCGGGTCGGCCCAGACGTGAAGTTCCGCAGAGGTTTTGCCTAAAACTTCCTCGGCGCGGTAACCCGTCATGCGGCAAAACCCCTCATTCACTTCCAGATAGCGCCGGTCGGGGAGGGTGCGAAGCGTGATGGCGTCCGGGCTGGCGTGGATCATGCGGGCATATTTTTCTCTGGACTGCCGAAGATCTTCTTCGGTGCGGAGCCGTTCCGAAATAACGCGAGAGATACCGTCGCCGTGCGCGCCCCGCCGGGGATTTGCCTGAGTCTGCCGTGGACTGCGCCGAATTCTCTTGCTGGACTTGGCCATGGGCGTTTTCGCGTCCGAGTACGAGCAGAGTTGCAGTTTCGTCCAGTTCTCCGCGAGGGGAGGGGCACTGGTTCGCGCGGCGGACTATAGGAAATTTAACATGGCACAGCAAGACGCCGGAGAAGCACAGAAGCACTTTTGGAAGATATGCCGAATCAACGAACAATCACGTTTGCGTTAGCTGAGCTTCTTCACCCAGATGCGGCTGGTGGCGGGTTTGCCTAAGTGGACCGTTCTTCGGTCCACGCGCAGCGTCATCGTTTCGTCGTACTCGCGCTTCAAAACGTTCACGGTTGTTGCGGGCCGCAAGTGCCGGCCTTCGAGGAACTCCAGAAACTGGGCGTCTTTTTCATACACGCAGAGAATTTCGCCGGAGTCCTTTGCGCGCAAGTCCGCCAGCAACACGGCGCCCTGCTTTCGCAGCGTGGCGATGCCTCCTCGCATCGGTACGCCATGTGGACAGCTCTTCTTTTCTGCGAAACGCTTGATCAGCAGCGCTTCCACTTCGGGCGAAATCGCATGCTCCAGGCGTTCCGCTTCATCATGCGCTTTCGCCCATGAAAGTCCGATTACATCCGTCAGCAGCAGCTCCGCGAGCTGATGGCGCATGGCGAGGTATTCCGCAAATTTTCTGCCTTTCTGCGTCAAGGCAATCTGCCCGCTGCGGTCCACCCTCACGTGCCCGTCCCGCGTCATGCGCTTCAGCGCAGCCGTCACGGCCGGGGGCGTGACCTGCAACTCCTCTGCAAGCCGCGCGCTGATCGGCGTCTGCTTCTCCTCCTGCATTTCCCAGATGGCCTTCAGGTAGTCTTCTTGCGATACGCTGGTCTTTTCTCGCCGCAACGCCGCTCCTATCTTGCTGCTTCCTGGCTTTGCCGCTGCTCCCTCAGGCTCAGAGCAAGCTGGTTCACGCGCCGCCGGATCCCCTCGAAAACGCGCCGGTAGGTCTCCAGATCTTCACCGTAAGGATCTTCCACAAACCAGTCTTCCACATTTTTGTGGGAGGGGAAAACTTCCTCACCGGGCCTGCCGGTCATGTTAATGATCAGGTCTGCAGCTTCCAGCGCCTCCCGCGTGAGCTCGTCCGAGGTGAGCCCGTTCGCAGAATATCCGTCTTTCGCGAGGATTTCTTGAGTCATTTGCGCGATGCGGCCAAGGGGAGACAACCCCGCGCTGCTAGGCTCGATGATGTCGGCGGCGTCGCATCGGGCAATGGCTTCGGCCATGGGGCTCCGGCAGGCGTTACCGACGCACACGAACAGCACGCGAGTTCGCTTGGAGCGTGGCGGGCCGGACTCCGTGCTTTTTGCTCTTTTCACTTTGAGGACTTGACGCCGTTCGCTCGCTGCTTCGCGCGTGAATTCGCCAAGCTGAGAAAATATTCGTGGACGGTCGTATCGTCGGTCAACTCCGGATGAAACGTCGCGGCCATCAGGTTTTCGCGCTGCACCAGCGCGGGCTTCCCTGCGTATTCCGCCAGAACCTTTACGTCCGGTCCGGCTCGCTCAATCACCGGCCCGCGGATAAACACCATTTCGAGCGGCTCTTTTTTGAGCGAGGTTGGCCCGCTCACCACGTCGCTGGCGATTTGTCGGCCATATGCGTTACGAATCACCGTCATGTCCATGAGTTTCAGCGAATCTTGTTTTGGATGCTGCACATCCTTCGCCAGAAGGATCGCGCCCGCGCAGGTTCCAAAAATCGCCCCGCCGCGTTCCGCGAATTTCACGATCTTATCGGCCAGCCCTTCTTCCTTCAAAAATTTCAGCTGGGTCGTGCTTTCGCCACCGGGCAAAATCAACCCAGCGCAACCTTCGAGATCAGCAGGTGTGCGCACCTCGGTTGTTTGCGCGCCGAGCTGCTGCAGCATCGCCGCATGGGCCTCGAAATCTCCCTGCACTGCCAGAATCCCAATCTTCAATGCAACCACCTCAACTACCATTTGCGCTCTTCCGTTGCCGGGCGCGACATAACATGTTCCTGCCCCGTGAGGGCAAATCTCATGGCCGATTTTCGGCCATTTTTTATCTAGAACTTAAAACTTATGACTTAGAACTCTCCCTTACCAGCCGCGCGTCGCCAGCAAATCTTTTTCTTCCAGCTGACGCACATCGAGCCCGCGCATCGCTTCGCCCAGTTCCTCGTGCGCCTCCAGCACGGCCTTCGGCTCCTCAAAATGCGTGGTCGCTTTCACAACCGCCTTCGCGCGCGCTTCGGGGTCGCTGGACTTGAAAATTCCCGACCCGACGAACACCGCTTCCGCACCCAGCCTGCGCACCAATGCGGCATCAGCGGGGGTGGCGATACCGCCTGCCGAGAAATTCGGCACCGGCAACTTTCCAGTCTTCGCGATTTGCCGAACCAGTTCCAGCGGTGCGCCCATTTCCTTCGCTTCGTGCATCAATTCGTCTTCGCGCATGGTTGTAAGCTTTTTCATCTGGCTCATGATCGCCCGCATGTGCCGCACCGCCTCCACCACGTTGCCCGAACCGGCTTCGCCCTTCGTTCGAATCATCGCCGCGCCTTCCGCGATGCGCCGCAGCGCTTCCCCCAGGTTGCGCGCGCCGCAAACGAACGGCACGCGGTAATCGTGCTTCCAGATGTGGTTCTCTTCATCGGCCGGGGTCAGCACTTCGCTCTCGTCAATAAAATCCACCTCGAGCGCTTGCAAAACTTCCGCTTCGGCAAAATGCCCGATGCGCACTTTGGCCATCACCGGAATCGTCACCGTGTTCATGATTTCGCGGATCACTTTGATCGACGCCATCCGCGCCACGCCGCCTTCTTTGCGGATGTCCGACGGCACACGCTCCAGCGCCATCACCGCGCAGGCCCCGGCGTTTTCGGCAATTTTGGCTTGCTCCGCGTTCGTGACGTCCATGATGACGCCGCCTTTGAGCATCTCCGCAAGCCCGACTTTCACCCGCCATTCGTTCGAGCCTTTGTTG
>Ga0209471_1000160_pt1 | contig 49793 bp, 41 predicted proteins | sample GraSoiAngelo_128_FD_185885 | JGI IMG/M metagenome (GOLD analysis project Ga0209471, IMG submission 185885) | Grasslands soil microbial communities from the Angelo Coastal Reserve, California, USA - 14_0927_12_20cm (SPAdes) (version 2) | ecosystem: Environmental > Terrestrial > Soil > Grasslands ... | reverse complement strand
GATCGGCTACCGCGCCGCACCGCCCGCCGCTAAGTTAGGCGGACGCCGTGGTGGCTGTAGCTCAATCGGTTAGAGCGCTGGACTGTGGCTCCAGAGGTTGCGGGTTCAATTCCCGTCAGCCACCCTTAGCCTGTTAGCGTCTCGGTACCTAGTTTTCTTCCCCAATGTCCGATCTGCCCCCCCTTGAGCTCCAGTGCTTCGGGGTGCCGACCGCGCGCCTCGCCGGCGGCCCGGCACCGCCCGAGGTGCTGCGCCGCAAGCACCTCGCGTTGCTCGTCTACCTCGCCCTTTCTCCCGATCGCAGACGGACCCGGGCGCATCTGGTGGGGGTGCTCTGGCCGGAGACCGGCGACGCACAGGCGCGCCACTCGCTGAACGAGGCGATCCGGCGGCTGCGGGCGCACCTCGGCGAATCGCGCCTCGCGTCCGATGGTGACTCGATCGTGCTGCGCGACGACGGGCTCGAGGTCGATGCGCTGCGGTTCGCCGCGCTGTTGGAGCGCAGCCCTGCCGAAGCCGCGCGGCTCGTGCGGGGCGATTTTCTCGAGGGCTTCACCGTAGAGGGCGCGCCCGCGTTCGAGGAATGGGCTGCACAGGAGCGGGACCGGTACCGTGCTGGGGCGGCCGCCGCGTTGGTCGCGACGGGTGAGGAGGCACTCGCTGCAGCGCGCGAGTCGGGCGCGAGCGAGTGGGCCCGGCGCGCGCTTGCACTGCAGCCATACGCGGAGCCGGCCGCGCAGCTGCTGATGCGCGCCCGCGCGCTGAGCGGGGATGCCGCCGGGGCGCTCGCGGCGTTTCACGAGTTCGCCGCCCGCCTCGCGGAACTGGGTGAGCAACCGGGCCGCGAGCTGGCGGCGCTGGCCGAGCGCATCCGGGGGCAGCGGTGGCGGCGGCACGCGCGGCCGCACAGCGCAGCGGAGCCGGCGCTGGTGGGCCAGGAGCGAGCGCATCGGGAGGCGTTCACGCTGGTCGCCGAGGCGTTACAGCGGGGCCCGCAAACCCTGCTGATCACCGGTGACGCGGGGACGGGCAAGACCCGGCTCCTGACGGAGTGCGTCGAGCGCTTCGCGCTCCAGGGTGCGGTGGCGGCGGTGGCCACGCCACTGGAGAGCGACCGCGACGCCCCCTGGAGCACGCTCCGAACGCTGTTGCGCGCGGGCCTGCCCCGCGTACCGGGCAGCGCCGCCGCCGATCCCGGTGCGCTCGCCGCCCTCGCGACCTTGGCGCCGGACGCGCTCCCCGGCGTGGCATCGCGTACACCCGCCGACCACGCCGAGGTGGCGGCCGCCCTGGCGTCGCTGCTGCGGGCGCTCGCCGAGGAGCAGCCCGTGGCGCTGGCCGTGGACGAGGCGCATTGCGCGGACGGTGCCAGCATCGAGGCGCTCGGTGGCGCGATGACGCACCTCGCCGGGCTGCCGCTGCTGCTCGTGCTGAGCACGCGCGCGACGTTCGAGGAGCCCTCGCGCGCCCTGGTTCGCTTGCAGAGCGCCGTCGGGCGTCCGGGTGGAGTGCCGGGCCAGGCAGTGCAGCTCGATCCCCTTTCCGTGGCGGAGACCCAAGAACTCGTCCTGCGCAGCAGCGCCTGGTGTGTGAACCAGGCGGATCGTGATCGCCTGGCTCGTCGGGTCTTCTTCGAGACGAGCGGGAACCCGTTCTTGATCGTCACGATGTTGCAGGGGCTTGAGAAGGCCGCGATCCTGCGTGCGGAAGCGCTCACGTGGCCCCGTCCGGGCGTCACGATCGAGCAGCCGCTCCCGATGTCGGTTCCGAGCCTGGCGCGCCGGGCCGTGATGGCCCGCCTCGCGGAGCTGGACCAGGCGAGCCTGCAGGTGCTGCGGGCGGCGAGCATCGGTGCGCTCGCCGTGGACCCCGAGCTCATCGCCGCGCTCACGGGTCTCGCGCCCGAGCGTATCGAGCAGCTACTCGCCGTCCTCGAGCGCCACGGCCTGCTCGGGTTCGACGGCGAACGCTTTCGCTTCGCCGCGCCGCTCATCGCCGAGGTCGTGCGCGGGGAGCGCCTGTTGCCCGGCGAGCGACGCGCGCTACGGGCGCGTGCCGCGGCAGCCCTGGCCTCGCGCCCCGACCTGGAATCGCGGCTGTTACGGGCGGAGCTGATGGCACGGACGGGACCGGCTGCCGCCGCCTTCGCGGAGGCGGTGGCAGCTGCACAAGCGGCGCTCGCCGAATCCGCGCCGCGCGCCGCGCGCCGGGCGCTCGGCGTGGCGGAGCGCACGCTGCAACCAGATGACGAAACCGGCCGCCGCGCCCTGGCCGAGCTACGCGTGCGAATGCCCACCTAGCAGCAAGCAGCGCCGCGCGGGAGCGCGGCGCTGTCTCACCACATACTGTCGACGGTCCGAAGCCGAACGTCCTAGAAGTGACGCCGGGCCCAGCTTGCCTCGCCATCAAAGGCGGGGTCAGTGGTCAGGCGGCCGATGCCGCTGCCATCCGACGCGTTCATGACGTAGATGTCGGAGTTGCCGTCATCGGTCCGGCGTGTGAACGCGATCTGCGACCCGTCGGGCGACCAGGTGGGATCGTCATCCCAGCCAGTCGTGAGGCGGACGAGTCCGCTGCCGTCCGTCGCATTCATGACATAGATCGTAGAGTACTTCGAGAACGCGATTTTCGCCCCGTCGGGCGACCAGGCGGGGTGGTCATCCCACAGCGGGTCGTTCGTGAGGCGGACGAGTCCGCTGCCGTCCGTCGCGTTCATGACGTAGATCTCATGGTTGCCGTCGCGCGTGCTCGAGAATGCGATTTTCGACCCGTCGGGCGACCAAGCGGGCTGGTCATCATTGCCGGGCGTATTCGTGAGCTGGACGATTCCGCTGCCGTCCGCGTTCATGACGTAGATGTCGCTGGCGTTGGCGCCGTAGCGCGTGAACGCGATCTTCGAGCCGTCGGGCGACCAGGCGGGAGCGCGCCCGGGAGGGAGGTGGACGAGTCCGCCGCCGTCCGCCGCGTTCATGACGTAGATGCCACAACAGTACGTGCCCTCGCGAAAGCTCACGAACGCGATCTTGGACCCGTCGCGCGACAAGGCGGGCTCGGCGTCATAGCCCGGGCTATTGGTCAGGCGGACGAGTCCGCTGCCGTCCTGGTTCATACGGTAGATCTCGTTATAGCCGGGGGCGCCGGCTCGAGCGCTCGTGAAGACGATCCATTCTGCCAGACGAAGGATCGGCGGCGGCGGCCGCAGCACCATGGCTTCGAGAGGGACGGTCCTGGGCGCGGTCGGGCTGTCGCAGGCGGCGAGGGCCAGCGCGCCAGCGGTGAACAGCAAGGTTTTGAGCGACATGGTCGTCTCCTTCGTTGTGGCACCGCCTAGGGCGGTGGGCTGCGTTGGTGTGGTCCGCATCTGACGCGACCCAACGTAAGGAGACCCGAGCAATGGCCGAGCAACGCGGAGGCGTTCGGAGTCAACCGCATGGCAGGAAGTGGGTTGGGAGGGTGCCGCGGCCGGGTCGGAGGCAGTAACTTCCAGCCGCAGCAATTCCTAGGTCCGTAGCTCAATTGGTAGAGCACCGGTCTCCAAAACCGGGGGTTGCAGGTTCGATTCCTGCCGGGCCTGTAAGAGCCGCACCGAATGGTGCGGCTCTTTCAGTGATCCGGCCCCCATTGTCTATCACGGTGATGTTACCGCAATCCGTAGACGACGACACGGTTGGAGAACGTCGGCAGGTACACGTGTCCGTCGGCTATCGTCGGAGATGAAAATTTCGCGTAATTGCCCGCTCCGTCGCGCGAAACGTTCTGACGATTGTTCCACAGCTCTTTGGTGACGTCGTTGGCGTCAAAGGCCCTCAGAATGCCAGGGCTGACGTTATGCTCCGCATCGCCACTGAATGCATATGACGCCCACAGAATGCCCGTCCCATCTTTGGAGCCGTTGGACGAAACCGCCAAGACCGCCCCGCTTTGCCCGGTCGGTCCTATGCTGGACACAACCTGGCCCTGTGGGTCCAACAGGTTGCTGGCGCGGTCGAACGGGATGGCACGCAACGGATCATTCTCGGACCACACGTAGATGAATTCCTGCGAGCTTCCTTTGTAGTACGCAGCCTGGCAATGCATGTTGGCAGCGCCGCCCAACGGGACGACTTGCTGCACCTGGTTGGAGGACGGCAGGTACCCGCCCATGGCATCCTTATTCAACAGATACAGGTTCCCGTCCTTGGCCCCGGTCAAGTAATAGCCTGAATTGGGAATCAGGAACCCACCCATCCCTCCGTAATCCAGGTCATAGTCATTGAGAAACTGGTAATTGCTGGGAGTGAAGTAGCTCGCCACCCGCAGGGTCGCCCCGGCCGGGCTGAGTTTCAGGGCGCTTTCGGCGCGATTCGTCGGGCTCGTCGGATCAGCGATATCCCCCACCGTTCCGTTGCCCGTCACCACATACAGGTTGCCCTCCGCATCAGCGGCCATGCCGGTTCCGCTTTGCCACATGCCACCGGCGAATCCGTTGGGCGTGGCATTGTAGACAACCCGTTGCTGCAACGTCGCGGCGTCGTATCCCAGTATCCATCCATGATACGGCCCCCAATCGCAGTGGGATGAAAACGTCACGTACACGAAACCGTTGAGCAGCGTCAATCCCTGACGCTGGTTCTGCCGCAGGGCGTCGAATGCAATCACGCCGTTGACGCTGCCGTCTCCATTCCCGCTGTAGGTGGCGGTGATTTCTGTCGGGCTGCCGGCGGTTTCATTCCCGTCGACGATGTTCACGGCATGCAGGTGCTGAACGAACGTGCTGCCCGTGGTGCTGCGCGCAACGAAATACATCGTCCCCCTCGCTGCATCGATCACCGGGGTGCCCACGATCCCGATATTGCCGCTGAAATCCTGGTACGAGCCGCCACAGTACCCCCCCGTGATGTCGGTGTTTCTCGGCGGCCGCATGCCCGGCGCAGTAAAGCTTCGTTGCCAGTACAGCCTGCCGTTGTCTCCGTCATAGGCAAACAGCGTGTTGTTGACCGTGGCGATGTAGACGACGTTAGGGTAGCCACCGCCGACGGAGACGTGGCCAACGACCAACGGCTGGGCATACACCTGATCGTCCACGGGCAGCGTGAACACCGCGCCGAACTGCTGCACGTTGACATTGCCGGTGGTCAACGCGGTTTCGTTGTCGTTCCAGCCGGACCGGGTGTTGTCGTTGTGCTGCGTAAGCACAGCCACAGACTGGGGATTCGGCGCGCTATTGCGCGTCAGGTTGTCCTTGCAGGTGGCGAGCAGTAGAAGCACAAGCGGCAGAGGCAGTGTGCGTCTTACCATGAGCAACCCGCAGCGCTCGCGCATTCTTATTGCACAAGCCCGGGGGTGGGTGTACGATAGCCTCTCCAAGAAAGTTCCCTTCGGTGGAGGGAGGCTGAGCCATGTCGATTCGTCGGACGATCCCCGCGGTCGTAGGACTGTGCTTGCTGCCTTTGCTGTTCGCAACCGCTGCGGCACAAGCAGACGACAAGCCAATCGTTGAGAACGCGGCCCGTAGCAAGTTTCAGAAGATTCCCAATCTGCCTGCTTGCATTACCGCCGCAGTGGCACAGGGTGACCCTTCGAAGGGTGCATCGGTGCTGATAGTCAAAGGCGCCAGTGGATGTAGGGCGCCGTGGCACTTTCATACACCGAACGAACAACTCATGATGGTTAGCGGTCTCGGACGGGTGGAAATGAAGGGCGAGCAAGCGGTGAACTTACGTACCGGCGGGTTCGCCTATGCGCCTGTCAAACATGTGCACCAGTTCACGTGCGTAGGCGGGCCGTGTTCGTTCTTTCTCCACTCGGACGGGCCGTTCGATATTCATTACGTCGATCAAAGCGGTAACGAAATCTCGACCGAGCAGGCTCTGAGCAAGCGGCATAAGACCTAGTGCACGGGGCCTCCGCGGTTGAGGACGCACGCATTTCACATGTGCGCCTCCCTCGGAGGCTGTGCGCTTCCGGGACGCCCCGCGTCACTTCCTGCGCGTCCCTGCGGTCTTCAGCCGGATGACGTCCCCCGACGCGTAGCGGGCCTCGATCGTCCCGGTCATCGTGTCGCCCTTGTAGTGCCCCACGGTGCGTGTCGTCACCTTCTGACCGGGGCGCAGCACGCTCTCATACGGCCCCGCCTCCGTGACCACGCTGTCGCCGCCGACCGCGACGACCCGGACCGGGACGGGCTCGCGGTTGGCGAGCTTCATCGTCCAGCCTTTGCCGTCGGCCGTGGAGGTCACGACGGACGCCACCACCACGCTGTCCTTCGGGCCGGCCATGGACTTGACGTCCCACGTGCCGGCGACGTCAGAGAGCTTGATGCCACCGCGCTGCGCCGGGGCCTGGGCGCTTGCGGCGGTGGCCTGACCGATGAGAGTGACGCTGGCAGCGAGCAGGAAAGCGCGCATGGGAAGATCCTCGAGAGAGAAGGGGATGAACGTACCGTGCGCTGCGCGGGGCGGCAATACGATCGCCTGGGAGGACGTCGGCGCCCGCCGGCTGATCGCTATACTTGGACGTCGCGATCGCCACCCCTCGGAGGTCTCCGTGCGAAACCGCCCGCGCTCAATGGTGCGCCGTGTGACCGTGCCCCTGGCCGTCGCCGCCGGTCTGCTCGCCACAACGATCCTCACTCGCAACGCCCCTGCGCAAACGCGCGTCGCACCGGCCGTGGACCCCGGTGCTACCGCCGCCGGCCCCAGACCGATTCCCGGGCCGGTGTACGAGTCGGTGCCCTTCAGTCGGGCGGTGGCCCGGGGCACGAGGACCCGGACCGGCATCCCCGGTCCCCGCTACTGGGTCCAGCACGCCCGGTACACGATCGAGGCCACCCTGGACGTGGCTCGCAATCGTCTCGAGGGGCAGGAAACGGTCGTCTACCTGAACCGCTCACCAGACTCACTGCGCCAACTCGCGGTGCATCTGCGCCAGAACGTGTTCGCTCCCGCCAGCCCGCGCCGCGAGCAGGTGCCGATCACCGGAGGAGTCACGCTCTCCCGAGTGGTGGTAAACGGACGGCCGAGCGCTCCCGTGACGCCCCGCAAACGGGCCGTGCCGGACACCGGGCTCCGCCCGGCGAACGAGTCGCTGCAGCCGGAGTACGCGGTGGCTGGGACGGTGATGTGGATCCGTCTTGCCACACCGCTCCTCCCCGGCGACAGCCTGCGGCTTGCAGTGGCGTGGTCGTACACGCTACCGCCGGCCCCTGCCGACGGCCGTGAAGGCCACGAGGACCACGTGTATTTCATGGGCTACTGGTATCCGCAGATCGCGGTCTACGACGACGTGAACGGCTGGGTCGCCGACCCGTATCAGCTCGAGGCGGAGTTCTACATGGACCCCGCGGACTACGATGTGCGCCTTACGGTGCCGAGCGGGTGGGTGGTCGGTGCCACGGGCACGCTCCAGAACGCCGCCGCGATCCTGTCCCCGATAGCGAGGGACAGTCTCGCCGCGGCGCGGCGGTCGGGCCGCGTGGTACGCGTGCTCACACCGGGTCGTTCGGCCGGGCGCGTCTTCACTGCAGGCGGCGGCCCCGCCACCTGGCACTTCACGGCCTCGGACGTTCGTGACTTCGCCTGGGGCACGAGCGACCAGTACGCCTGGGACGCGACGCGCGCGCTGGTCGGTGGGGCGGGGGCGACGGGGGCCGCTCCCGACACGGTGGACATCCACAGTTTCTTTCGGCTCACGCCATCCGCTGCGGCGTGGCAGGCGGGTGGTGCGCGCTACACGCGAGACGCCGTTCAGCAGATGTCGGCCTACCTCTGGCCTTATCCCTATCCTCGGATGACCTCCATGGAGGGGGTGCTGAACTCCGGTGGCATGGAATACCCGATGGTGACGCTGATGCAACCGTGGGCCGACACGCTCTCGCTGGCGGGCGACCTGATGCACGAGACGGGACACATGTGGTTCCCGATGCAGGTAGGGTCCAACGAAACGCGTTACCCGTGGATGGATGAGGGACTCACGCAATTCAACGCGGCGCAAGGGATGCGGGTGCTGTACGGGGAGCCGCGGGTCGGAGGGCGACCCAACGATTCCGAGGCGGGGCAGCGCGCGATTTATCTTCGCGCCGCGCGCGCCGGTGAGGACACACCGTTGATGCTCCCCGGAGGGGGGGACGACTACCCCGAGGACCTCTATGTCATGATGTACTACGACAAGACGGCGCAGGTCCTGGCCGCGCTCCGTGGCCTTCTGGGGCCCGAGGTCTTCCACCGTGGCTTCGTGACGTACGGACGCCGCTGGGTCGGCGGGCATCCGCAGCCGTATGATTTCTTCAACGCGATGTCCGATGCGGCTGGAGGGCAGGATCTGTCCTGGTTCTGGACCACGTGGTTCTACGAGGGGTGGCCGCTGCACCAGGTGCTCGACTCCGTGACGGCGACGGGCGACTCGGTGACGATCACGATCGGGGATCAAGGCCTCGCGCCGATGCCGGTTCGGCTCGTGGTAACGCGCGCGGACGGGAGCGTGCAGCGGCTCGAGGTGCCGGTCGACGTGTGGCTCCGGGGCGCCCGACGCACGGCGGTACGCGTCGCGCGCGAGCCGCGGATCGTGCGCGTCACCATCGACCCCGCGGCGCTGTTCCCCGATCTCGATCGCACCAAGCAAACGTGGGTGCCGGAGGGCATGCGGTGAGGCCACCACACCTGCAGCCCGGACGCGCCGTGACTGCTACGCCAACGCTGCAGCGCCCGTGCGTCCCTCGTAGGGAGACGACCACAGCTCCTTGAGGCGGACGTGCGGCACCCGGTTTGCACGCCCCGACGTCGTCGCGCACACTAAACAGCGAGGCGGCAACATGTACAACTTGAAACGGTCGAAAACGATCGCTGACTTTCCAGGTCTGCTCGTCGTCGCACTCCTCGTCGTAAGTTGTCGTGACTCCGTCAGTCCCGCGCACCGCGCTCCGGGAGGTCCGGAGGCCTGGCTGATTGAGCCACCACCACCGCCCCCGCCCCCATCGCCACCCCCACCGCACCTGGAGTTCACTCAAGAGCCCAATGGCGCCGCCGTGGCGGGAGGGTGTGTGCAGGTGTCCGGGGTGACCACGATCACGGCGGTGGTCACGGTGAAGGACGAAGCAGGCGGCACAGTCGACTTCAACGGCCCCGTGACGATCAAGATTGGGCACGACGCGGCCGAGGTGCCCCCCGGCCACCTCTGCGATGGCATGACGGCGAAAGACCACATCACGGTCACGGCGTCGGGCGGCGTCGCCACGTTCACTTTCGCCATCGACCAGCCCAGCAAAGTCATCATAGAGCTCGGCAAACTGCCCACACTGGAAGAGTACACCATCGTGGCTACCGCCACGGTGGACGGTGTCGCTTTGAGCGCGACCAGCAGTGGCTTCACCGTCAGCGTGCCGACCTAATCGCTTCTCGCGGCGCCGACCTTATCCGGCAGGCGCGCGCACGTCGCCTGTCATGCAACGTGAGCTCCCGAGTGACGTGAAGTCGCTCGGGAGTTCGGCTGTTGCCCCGGTGTTCGCTCTCGCGACTCAGTTCAGCGCGGCGTGACCGGCCGCTTCCCAGCGAAGCGGCTCGGTGCCGGTCTCTTCCAGCAGGGCGACCACTTGGCACGCGACGGCCGTCCCCACCTCCGCCACTCCTTCGAGGTGGCCGCTCACCGCGAGCAGCTCCGTCCCCACGCCGATCAGCCCGGGGTCCTCCATCACGCGCAGGATGGTCCGCAGCAACGCGCGACGTAGCGGGGCGACCGCCTCGTTCGCACGCGCGACCTCTTGGGCTCGCGCGAGGTCGCCCCGCACGTAAGCATCCACCGCCCCCGCCAGCCGATCGCGCGCGTGGCGGCACAACGCCCGCAGCCGCGCGGCGGGAGCGACCGGAGGGCTGGCCACGAGTCGCTGCGCCGATCGTGCGATGCTCACCGCGTGATCGCTCACGCGCTCGCACGCCGCGGCGATCCGCAGCGCCGCCCGCACGATTCGCACGTCCACCGCCAACGGTTGATCAGTCACGCGGAGCGTCATCCGTGCGGTGTGTTGGGCGATGACCGTTGCGGCACGGGCCGCGTCGCGCGTGACCACGGCTTCGATCGCGCCGCTCAACGCCACTTGAGCCGCAACCGCTGGGTCGAGCAGCTCGGCGGTGAGCTCCGAGAGCTCGTCGGGAAACGAATGACAACGATGAATGAGCGCGCGCATGTCGGTTGTCCTGTGATCGGCGACCGTACCGACATCAAACCCGGTGCGCGTCACTTCACCGTGCGAGCGGAGTAACGGGTCGGTAACGCAGCCGGCCGGGCGCCTTCTGTCGCGGCGTCGTCACGCTGCGCGTCACCGCCAGCTGTGTCGTCGGAGTACGACGCCGAGTCGCTGCAACGGTCTCCCACGCCTCGAATTGGGGCCGTTTATCCTCGTAACAACGGCGTAACGTCTGTGCGACACGGTGTGACCGTGCAGTCGGTGATGCCGCGCACGCAGCTCATTGATGGTATGGGACTTGCCCGCCCGACCCGGGGCAGAGCGGGCTGGGCGGGGCCGTACCAGGCCGAGCGCGACAGCCGGCGCGTTGCATGACGAGGGCCGCGGAGAGGGGAGATCGAGTGCGGATCGGACTGCTGATGGGACGATACGCGCCCACCGACAAGAGCCACATGCCGGAGCTCGTCCGGTTGCTCGCCGAGTGGGGCGTCACCGCCGAGCCGGTACATATCGGTGACGAGTTGATCGACCTGGCGCGGATCCGGGTCGACTACGATCTGTACGTCCTCAAAGACAAGAGCGAGCTCGCGATGCGCGTCGCCGCCGCGCTCCACACGGCGGGCGCCGCGCTGCTCAACCCGTATCCCGCCTCGGCCACGCTGCGGGACCGGATCGTCAAACTGCGCGTCCTCCAGGCGGCAGGCGTGCCCACACCGAAGACATTCGTCGCATCCCACGTCGACCAGCTGCGCGCGGCGCTCGAGCACGGCTCGCTCGTGATCAAGCCGCACCGGAAACTGGCGCGGAGCGCCCCCGGAGAGGGGATTCACATCGTCCGCGACGCGGCCGAGCTGGCGGCGCTCCCGCCGATCAGCGAGCCGGTATTCGCGCAGCGCTACCTCGCATGCGACGGCCCGGACCGCAAGATCTACTCGATCGGGAGCGAGATCTTCGGCGTGCTGCGGAGCTGGCCGGCGCGCACCCATCGCGAGAAGCTGGGCCAGGCGTTCATGCCGGACCCCGAGCTGGTGGACATCACACGGCGCTGCGGTGCCGCGCTGGGCATCGATCTGTTCGGTGTGACCGTCGTGCAGTGCGGCGGTAAGCGGTACGTCGTCGACATGACGAGCATTCCCAGCTTCAAGGGCGTCCCGGACGCCGCCCGCCGCCTCGCGGAGTACGTCTACGCCGCGACGGAGCGGGCGCTCCGCGGCGCGCCGCTGGTGCCGAGCGTCCCCACGCCCGTGGGGGGGGAGCGGCCGGACCCGCCGGCCGTGGTGCGCGCGGCGCCGCTGCCGGCGCGCCGTACGCTCTCCGCCGCGCAGGCGGTCCGCCCCCGCGTCGCGATGTACTCGCAGGGGATGGTCGGGTTCGGCCATATCCGCCGCAACGCGTCGATTGCACAGGCGCTGCGCGGCTCTGCGCTCCAGCCGAGCATCGTGCTGATCGCTGAGGCGTGGCAAGCCGGCGCGCTGCCGATGCCGCCCGGGGTTGACTGCGTGACCCTCCCGGCGCTGCGCCGAGAGGCGGACGGGGGATACAACCCGCGCTTCTTGTCGGACGTCTCCGATCGCGATCTTATCTCGCTGCGCGCCCGGGTGATCCGCAGCGCGATCAAGACCTTCGTGCCCGACGTGCTCGTCGTGGATTGTCTGCCGGTGGGCGTGGCCGGCGAGCTGACGCGCACGCTGGCGCGCCTGCGCAAGAGCGGCCGTACACGCTGCGTCCTCGGGCTGCGCGACGTGCTGCAGGATGCGGAGACGGTGCGGCGCGACTGGTCCGAGCGGGCGCACATGGACGCCATCCGAGACTATTACGACGCCATCTGGGTGTACGGCGATCCCGCCGTGTACGACCCGGTGCGCGAGTACGATCTGCCGGATTATGCGGCGGCCAAGGTGCGTTACACGGGGTACCTGGACCAGCGTCCGCGTCTCGAATTGGCGGAGGCGCAGACCGCCGCCCTGTTGGCGAGCCTGCCCCCCGGGCGAATCGCGTTGTGCGTCGTAGGCGGCGGTCACGACGGCGGCGCCCTGGCCGAGGCGTTCGTCCAGGCCGATCTCCCACCTGACACGACGGGGGTCGTCGTGACCGGACCGCTGATGCCGTGGGAGACGCGGCAGCGCCTGCACCGGGCCGCGCAGCGCCGGACCCGCCTCGAGCTACTCGAATTCGTGCCCGATCCGGTCCCCCTGATCGAGCGGGCGGACCGCGTCATCGCGATGGGCGGCTACAACACCGTGTGTGAGGTGTTGTCGTTCGAGAAGCACGCGCTCATCGTGCCACGCGTGACCGAGCCCGAGCAGGGGATCCGCGCGCGACGCATGCAGGAACTCGGCCTGCTCGACGTGCTGCACCCCGACGACTTGAGCCCGCAGGCGCTGGCCGAATGGCTGGCCCGCGACCCGGGTCCGCGCCCGGCCACCGGCGGTCGGGTCGATCTGGGCGGCCTCATCCGCATCCCGGGGCTCTTGGCGGAGTTGCTGGGCGTTCCCGCAGGCCCGCTGCAGCCCGCCGCCCCGGCCGCCCCAGCCGGCGCGGAGGTCGGGCTCACGTGACGCGACCCGGGGCGCCGCACACACCGACCGTCCTGCTGTACGCGCAGGATCACCAGGGGCTGGGGCACATCACCCGGACGCTCACGATCGCACGATGCGTCCTCGCGGCCTATCCGACGTTCGTCGCGTACATCGCGACCAAGTCGCCCGTCGCCGGCAACTTCACGCTCCCCGAGCGGTGCGACTACATCAAGTTGCCCACGCTCCTCTGCGCGGAGGGCGTGGAGCGGTCCCCGGCCGAGGAGGAGGCGGCCAAACAACGCATCCGCACGATCCGCGGTCAGATTCTGCGAGCCGCCGCGCTGGGATTGGCCCCGGACCTGGTCCTGGTGGATCACGAGCCGCTCGGCGCCAAGGGTGAGTTTCGCGAGGGTCTGTATGCCCTCAAAGCGCAGTGCCCCGGCACGAAGTTCGTGTTCGGCCTGCGCGACATCATGGACGACGTCGGTCGAATTCAGGGGCAGTGGCGTGCGCTGGGGGTGTACGACGCGTTGGAGCACCTGTACGACGGGATCGCCGTGTACGGCTCCCCCTCGTTATACGATGTGGCGGAAGCCTATGCCATCCCGGCCTCAGTGCAGCCCAAGCTGCACTACTGCGGGTACGTCGTGCGCGATCCACCGGCAGTCGATCGGAGCGCACTGCGCCAGGAGCTCGGGTTGCCGCCGAGCGGACCGTTGATCGTGGCGACTGTGGGCAGCGGCAGTGACGGGTATCCGGTGCTCGAGGCTGTTCAGGCGGCGGTGGAGCGGCTGCGGGCCCTAGTCCCCGAGCTGCACACAGTCATGGTGACGGGTCCGTTCATGCCGGCCGAGCAGCAGGCGGTGCTGCAGGCGCGGGCGACCGCGACGTGTCGCGTGATGTCACAGGCGGACAACTTCCGGCTCATGGCCGCCGCCGACGCCGTCGTGAGCATGGGCGGCTACAACAGCGTGTGCGAGGCCCTGGCGGTGGCGCGGCCGCTGGTGATCGTGCCGCGGGCCACACACAAGGTCGAGCAGCAGATTCGCGCCGAGACGCTTGCCTCGCGCGGGTTAGCTCGTTGGGTCCACCCCAAAGATCTGAGCGGTCCGCGTCTGGTCGAGGCGCTGCGCTGGGCGGTGAGCTGCGACCGGCGGGCACACGAGGAGCGGGTGCACGAGGTCATCCCCTCGTTCGACGGAGCGGCCCGGCTGGTTACGTACCTGGCCCGCTGGCTCGGGGGCGACTGATGCGCTTCCACTTCGACCCCACTCCTGAGCAGCGCGCCGCCCTGGAGGCCCAGCTGGCCCGGCTGCAGCAGCCGGCGGCAGCGCTGGAGGTGCTCGGCCCGATCCTGCCGGCCGGGTTGGCGCCGGCCGCCGCCGTCTGCACGCCGCAGAGCGTGCACTCGGATCGTTGCGTCGTGCAGGTGCGCGTGCGCTGCCATGGCGGGGACGAGCGGGGGTACGCGCTGAAAGCGTATTCGGACGACTTCGGCGAGCGGGTGTGGGCGCACGCCCAGCTGCTGGCGGAGCGTCTCCCGCCGCGCCTCCATCGACCGTGTTTGCCGATCCGCTATCTCCCACAGGAGCGCGTGCTCGTCTTCGACTGGGTCGAGGGGCGGATCCTGAGCAAGATCGTCGACGGGCGCAAACCGGAGCTGCTGCGACACGCCGCGGCGCTGGCGGCGGACCTGCATCGCGTGCCGCTCGTTCCGGAGCGGCCCACGACCGCGCAAATGCTCGTCGACGAGACGCGGGCTCGCTGCGACAACCTGCGACCCGGCTGGCCGGGGACCGCGGACATGGTGGAGCCGCTGCTCGCGGAGCTGTGGGCGGCGGTGCCCGATCTCGATTCGACCCAACCGGCGCCGATCCACGGCGACATGGCGGCCGGCCAGTTCCTCTGGACCGGTGAGCGGCTCGTGCTGCTCGACTGGGACATGTTCGGCTATGCCGACCCGGCGTACGATGCCGGGCATTTCGTGGCACAGCTGGACCGACGCTGCGCGCTCGACCACACGCTGCCGCCCGAGGCCGGTCGGTGGCCCGGCTGCTTCCGGGATGCCTATCTCGCCGCCATGCCCGAGGTCTCGGCGCGCAACGTGTCGTTCTATCGCGCCCTGACGCTCCTGCGGAAGACCTACACCGTCTGTCGGCGCCAGCCGGCCGAGGGCCCGCAACAGGCGGTGCGGCTCGCCGCCTGTGCGCAAGCGGCCCTCGAGGAGGTGCGACGCCCATGACGTCCACCCCCGCGTTGGTCTCGCCGACTCGAGACGACCTGCACGGCGTGCTGAGTGACGCGCTGCGACAGGCTCGCGGCACCGATGCGTCGCTCGACGCCTGGTCGGCCGAGCCGCTCACACGGCACGGGAAGCAGCGCGTCGTTCGCTACGATCTGCGTGCCAGGGATGTGCGCGGTGGTGACGCGGTGGCCTACCAGTGGGTGGGCAAATTCTACGAGCACGACGGAGCGGCGCGGCGCGTCGCCCGAGTGCTGCGAGAGCTGGCAGGCAGCGACTGCGGTGCGCGGGGTGGGATCGCGACGCCGCGGGTGGTCGCCTACGATGCAGCGCGCCGGCTGCTGCTGCTGACGTACGAGGCAGGGGAGTCGGTGGTCTCGGCGATCGCCCATCACCGCGGGCCTGTGCTGCCGGCGATCGGACGCGCGCTGGCGGCGCTGCACGCGACCGCGATCTCCCTTGAGGCCGTCAAGGAGATCACGTCTCGGGTCGGCGTGCTCGACGACCTGCGGCCCCGCGTGACGGATCTTTGCGCCCGGTTCCCCGGCCACGCGGGCGCCGTGCGGGACGCTCTCACCCGACTGGAGCACGCTGCCCCGCCCGCGCCCGCCGCACCTTCCTTCGTGCACGGCGACTGCGGCACGGCAAACCTCCTGTGGAGACTTGGTGGCCTCGTCGCACTGGATTTCGACCGCTGTGCACGGGGCGACCCGGCCTCGGACCTGGGCTACCTGTTGACCCAGCTGCGCCGGGTGACGCTGCGCAAGCCGGGCAAACTGCCGGCGTTCGGGTCGATGCGTAGCGCGATCCTCGATGAGTATGCACGCTGGGCCGCGCCCGATCCAACCATGAGCCGGCGGGTCGCCTGGTACGAGCAGGCGACGCTGCTGAGCAAGATTCACGGTCTGACGTTCGATCTGACACGCCACCCCGAGGCTGACGCGCGGCGGCAGCGACAGGTCGAAGCGGTCGAGCTACTGCAATGTCTGGCCAACGCACGCGATTCCGACAGATCTTCCTGACGCATCTGCGTCGGGTCAAAGGGCGCCTGGCCATCGCGGCGGTGTGCACGCTGGGGGCCACCGCGACGGAGCTGTTGAAGCCGTGGCCGCTCAAGGTCATCCTCGATCACGTCATTCTCGACAGGCCGCTGTCGCGCGCGCTGCGCCTGCTGCCGCACGCGGTCGCCGACGATAGAGTGCGGTTGCTGGTGGCGGCGTCGGGCGGGATACTGTTGATCGCATTGTGCGGCGGCCTGTTTTCGTACGCGCAGATCTTCATCACTTCGTCCATCGGCTACCGCATGGTCTATGCGCTGCGCCGAGAGCTGTTCGCCCATCTGCAGACGCTGTCGCTGTCGTTCCATAACCATTCGAAATCGGGCGATCTGTTGACGAAAATCGCCGGCGACACGAACACGCTGAAGGACATCTTCGCGGACTCGATTCTCAAGTTCGCGACCTACGTCTTGACGGTCGCCGGGATGTTCGCCGTCATGTTCGCGCTGAACTGGCGCATCGGCTTGATCGCGCTGGCGACGATGCCGTTTCTCTCCTACAGCCTGTTTCATCTCTATCGCAAGACCAAGGCGTCGGTGAAGACGCAGCGCCGGCAAGAAGGGAAGGTCGCCTCCCGGATGAGTGAAGTGCTCTCAGCGATTCCCTTGGTACAGGCGTTTGCCCGGGAAAAATATGAAGCAGAGCAGTTCGACGCGGTGACGGCGGAGACGGTGCGGGAAAGTATCCGGGTCGCCCGGCTGGAGGCGGCGGCCACGCGGTCGTCGGAGATCATCACGGCGCTCGGCACCACGGCGGCGGTGCTGTTCGGGGCGCTGCAGGTCTTGCGGGGTCGGATGCTGCCCGGCGAGCTCGTGCTGGTCGTGGGGTACCTGACCAACATGTACAAGCCGATCCGCAGTCTGGCCAAGCTCTCGACGGACTTCTCACGAGCGATGGCGAGCGCGGACCGCATCTCCGAGGTCCTCGATACGGAGCCGGAGATTCAGGACCGCGAGGACGCCATCGAAGCGGTTTCGCTGAGAGGCGAAATCGAGTTCCGGGGCGTGTCGTTCGATTACGGAGACGGCCACGACGTGCTGCGACAGGTCTCCTTCAGGGTAGCTCCCGGACAGCGGCTGGCCCTGGTAGGAGCGTCGGGCGCCGGCAAGTCCACCATCGTCAGCCTGATCTTGCGTCTGTACGAGGCGCAGGAAGGGGCGATCCTGATCGACGGGGTCGACATCCGTCAGTATCGTCGCGAATCGCTGCGGCGCCAGATCGGACTCGTGCTGCAGCAATCGTTGCTGTTCGGCGCGACGATCGGGGAGAACATCGCCTACGGCCGCCCCGAGGCGAGCGTGGAAGAGATCATGGCGGCGGCCAAGGCCGCCAACGCCCACGGGTTCATCCGTCAGATGGAGGACGGGTACGACACCGTCATCGGCGAGCGAGGCGCGACCCTGTCGGGCGGGCAGCGGCAACGCATCGCCATCGCGCGCGCCCTCATTCGCAACGCGCCGATCCTCATTCTGGACGAGCCGATGACCGGCCTCGACGCGGAAAGCGAGGCGACGGTGCGCCAGGCGCTGGATCGCCTGATGGCCGGCAAGACCTGTCTCATGATCACACACGACCTGCCCTCGATCACGGACGCCGACTTGGTGCTCCTGCTGGAGGAAGGTCGCATCATCGACCGCGGCACCCACGCCGAGCTGATGGGCCGGAGCGGCCGGTACCGGCGCCTCTACGAGCTCAATCTCGGGCAGCCGACGGCCGATTTGCTCCGGTGAAACAGGCGATGCCAGTGCTCGGCCGGGTCGCACGAGCCGGAGTCCACCGGGTCGGCTTTCCGGCCGACCCCGACTTCCCCCAGCTCGCCATCGCCAGCGATCCGCAGCGCATGTTGGAGCTGTTCCGGCGCCATCTTGAGCCGGTTGCGGGGAAACGCTATCGCATCGAGGACTGCATTCCGTTGCGGTTCCGGTGCCGCCAGTCCACGGCGCGCTGCGTGCTGCAGTACACGCTGCGCGTACTCGAACCCGGCACGAGGCGCCAGTGGGACCAGGGCGTGACGGGCTTACTCTACGCCCAGAAAGGCGCGGCCGAGCGGCTGTGGCAGGAGATGCAGGCCACGGATCCGAGCCAGGGGATCCCGGATGACTGGCTGACGTTTCGGCCGGTGGGCTTCATTCCTGACCTCGAGATGGCCGTGCAGGTTTTTCCCTACGACCGCAAGCTCAGAAATCTTGGCCCCGTGCTGGGCGGCGCGCTGCGCGATGTCGAGGCGCAGCTGCTCGCCCGCCTGGCGCCGGGTGAGTGGCGGGTCATGCGGCGCACCATGGAGCCGACGCGCTACCGGACGGAGCTCGGGGCGGCGCTCAGATGCACGCTGCAGGCCCGCGACGCCGCGACCGGGCACGTCGAAACGGTGCGCTGCTTCGTCAAGGTGTATCGCAACGACCACGGCGAACACACCCTCGAGCTGCTCGAGTCACTCGGCCAGCGGGTCGCGCGAGGCGAGACCGGCTATTCCGTGGTGCGGCCGGTCGCCTACCGTAAGGACCTGCGCACGCTCGTGTTGGAGGAGGCTCCCGGCACCGCGTTGCAGCAACTGCTGCGGGAGGGTCACGATCCGGCCGGTCCGCTGCGCATGACGGCCCGGGCGGTGGCGGCATTCAATCAGGATGACCTCGGGAACGCGCACGTGGCGCGCAGCTCGCTGGCGGTCCAGCTCGAAGAGCTGCGGCGGGCGGCGACCATCGTCGAGTGGGCGCGGCCCGAGCTCGCCACCGAGGCTCGGGCGATTACCGCCGCTGTTGCGGCCGGCCTCGAGGAGGTGCCGCCGGCGCCGATTCACGGAGACTTGAAGCCCGACCACGTGTTCCTGGCGGGCGAGCGTGTGGTTTTCATCGACCTCGATTCAGTGGTTCTGGGCGACCCCGTGCGGGACCCCGCGCATCTGTTCGCGTACGTCGCCGGCAGGGTCGGCCTGGATTCATTCCCGGCCGAGGAGGCGCGCGTCGCGGCCGGCCTGTTCGCCGCGGAGTACTTCGATCGCGTGCCGGCGGCGTGGCGCCAACGCTTCGGCCTCCATTGCGCCGGGGCGCTGGTAGAAGTGGCGAGCGCGATCTTCCGGCGGCAGGAAGCCCATTGGCCCGAAAAGGTGGCTGCGGCGGTGGCGGCGGCGCAGCGCTGTCTGGGGTGATCCGAGTGCGGGCGCGACGGCTGCCGCTGCTTCTGGCTTTGGCGCTCGCGCCCGCGGCGTCCCGTGCCGCCGCTCAGGTCGGGACGACAACGGACATCATCACCGGCACGGTCGTCGGACCCGACAGCCAGCCGCTGGCCGGAGCGTTGGTGCGGGCGGTTTCGCTCGAAACCCAGATCTCCCGCCACGCCACGAGCGACGCGCGCGGCCGGTTCACCATCGTGTTCCCCGATGGCGGCGGACAGTACGACCTCACGATCCGCTTCATCGGCATGGCACCGGCCAACGTCAGCGTCGCGCGTCAGGGAGATGAGGACCGGCTCGTCGCGAACGTGCAGATGGGGGCGTCCGCCGTCTCGCTCGAGGCCGTGACCGTCAGCGCCCGGCGTGGCTCCCGTGCCGCGGAGCGAGCGGGCCCGGGCGCGATCGGGCGCAATCTCTCCGCCGACCAGCTGGCGCGCCTGCCGGTCGACGCTCTGGACCTGAAGACAGTAGCCGCCCTCGCGCCCGGCGTCCTCGCCCTGGCCGCCACGGATTCGACGGCAGCCGACTTCTCCGTGGCGGGCCAACGCCCCACGGCGAACGCCATCACGCTCGACGGCCTGTCGCTCGGCTCGGGGAGCGTGCCGCAGGATGCCATCCGCTCGACCCGCATCGTCACGAGCAGCTACGACGCGGCCCGGGGCCAGTTCTCCGGCGGCCTCGTGGCCTCGACGACGCGCAGCGGCAAGAACATCCCACAGGGGTCGTTCACGTACACGCTGCGCGACCGCTCCCTCGCCTGGGGCCAGGTCACCACGTCGCCGTTCGGGCAGGGGTACACCCAGAACCAGGTGAGCGGCGGGATGGGCGGCCCGATCGTTCGGAACCGGCTGTTCGTGTTCGGCGCGCTGCAGGGGCGCTGGCGCGGCCAAGCCCTGCCGTCGCTCGCCTCCGCGGACGCCGTCACCCTGGCGCGGCTCGGCGTCAGTCCCGATTCCGCCTCCCGGTTCCTCGCGCTGGCCGCGGCGAGCGGCGCGCCCGCCCGGCTCCGGGGGCTGTCGGACGAGCGCACCACCCACGACGCCGTCGCGTTCCTGCGGTTCGATTGGAAGGCCTCGGAGGCGCACACGCTCACCCTCCGCCTCGACGGGCGATGGGACTCGCAGCAACCCACCCGCGTGAGCCCGCTCGGCCTCCCACTGACGGGCGGCGCCCGCAGCGAGCGCGGCGTCGGCGTGATGGCGTCCCTCACGTCGCACGTCGCGGGGAGCCTGATCAACGAGGTGCGCGGCTATCTCGCGGCGGATCGACGGGACGCGACCGCCCTCGTCGCCGTGCCGGCCGGGCGGGTGCAGGTCGCCTCCGACCTCCCGGGCGGCAGTCAGGGCGTGGCGACGCTCGCCTTCGGCGGCAATGCCGGCTTGCCACAACGGGTCGACAATCTGAGCCTGGAGCTCAGCGAAGAGCTTTCCTGGCTGCCGGGTGGCGGCGCGCACCGCCCCAAGCTCGGCGCCCTGTTGAGCGGCACGGGCCTCGACCAGAACCAGACGCCCAACCAGCTCGGCACGTTCGTCTTCCCGTCGCTCGCCGCCCTTGCCGCCGACAGCCCCGCGAGCTTCTCGCGCGTCTTCGCCCCCCTGGTCCAGGGCGGCACGGCGTGGAACGCCGCGGTGTACCTCGCGGATTCCTGGCGCACCGGCGGCTTCCAGCTCACGTACGGGACGCGGCTCGAATCGGCGCGCTTCAGCGGCCCACCGCCGTACAATCGCGCGGCCGACTCGCTCTTCGCCCTGCGGACCGACCGCATTCCGGGTCACACACGCCTCTCGCCCCGCATCGGCTTCACGTGGACCGGTGGGGGTGAGGAGGGAGGGCCGTCGACGATCGTGCGCGGTGGCGTGGGCGATTTCCAGAGCCCCACGCCGACCGCGCTGTACAGCGCGGCACTCGGGGCGCCCGGACTCTCCAACGCGGAGACGGAGCTCGTCTGCATCGGATCGGCCGTCCCCACTCCGGATTGGGTGGCCTATGCCCAGGATCCCTCCTCGATTCCGGGGCAGTGCGCGGGCAGCATGGTGGCCATCACGCCGCACCCGAACCTGACCGCCTTCGCACCCGATTATGCCGCGCCGCACGCCTGGCGCGCTTCCGTCGGCGTGCAGTACGGCCTCCTCCACGTCGTCACGCTGTCGCTCGATGCGAGCTACGCGCGCGGCGCGAGCCAGTACGGCTTCCGTGACGTGAACCTGGTCGCGACGCCGCGCTTCACGCTCCCCGACGAAGGCAGCCGCCCGGTGTACGTCCCGGCGGACTCGATCGTCCCGGCCACGGGCGCGCTCGGCTTCACCGCTTCGCGCGTGCACCCGGAGTTCGGGCAGGTGCTCGTCATCGGGTCCGATCTCCGGTCGGACACCCGGCAGGTCATCCTCGGCTTGGGCGCGGGTACGACGCGCAGCGCGGCGCTGCGAGTGTCGTACACCTTCACGCGCGCCCGCGACCAGTCCTCCTTCTCATGCTGCGTCGCGTCGCACGGATTCGCCGCGCCCACCACCGCCGCCAACCCCAACGTGCGGGAATGGGCGACGAGCGATCTCGAGCGGCGCCACGCTTTCCTCGCCACCGTGACCCTCCCGATCGCCACCGCCCTCGAGCTCGGCGCCATCGCCCGCGTGACGTCGGGGGTGCCGTTCACGCCCGTGGTCGGGTCGGACATCAACGGCGACGGCGTGCGCAACGATCGGGCGTTCATCTTCGCTCCCACGACGGCGCCCGACACCGCAGTGGGGAACGCGATGCGCACGCTGATCGCGGGCGCCCCGGCCGCCGTGCGGCATTGTCTCGTGACCCAGCTCGCACGCGTCGCCGCGAGGAACTCGTGCGCGGGTCCCTGGCAACCCTCGCTCGACCTGCAGCTCAGCTGGCGCCCCGCCTGGTTCGGGCTCGAGCGCCGGCTGACGCTCTCGCTGCTCACGGTGAACCTGCTGGGCGGGCTGGACGAGTGGCTCCACGGTGCAACGAACCTGCACGGGTGGGGGTACGCATCCGCCCCCGACCCCATCCTGCTGTACGTGCGCGGGTTCGATCCGGCGGCGGCGCGGTTCCGCTATGCCGTCAACGGCCGCTTCGGCGCGAGCAGCGCGGGAAACGGCGGTGTAACGGTCCCGTTCCAAGTCGGCCTGCAGGCGCGTCTCACCCTCGGCCCCGACCGCGCACGCGACCGCTCGCGTGCCTCGGCGCGCCGCGCCGGCGCGGGACCGGACAGCGCCGCCACCCCGCCCGACCTGCGTTCCCCGACCGCCCCGCCGCAGCCGACCGTCAATCCGGTCGCGGGAATCGTGTCATTCCGAGACTCGCTCGGGCTCTCCCGGGACCAGGTCACGGCGCTGCAGGCGATAGCGGACTCGCTCGACGTGTTGAGCCGATCGGTGCAGGACAACGTCCGGCGGGCGCTCCAGCGCGCCCGTGACGTGCTCACGCCCGAGCAGTGGCGCAAGGTTCCCGAGCCGCTGAAGCGCGCTCCCTGAGCGCACGCCGGCCGGCGCCGTGGCGTGACCGCCGCGCTTGACGTACCGCGCCGGCGCTGCAGCTTCCGTGGCCATGACCGTGCCTTTCTGGGGCGTGATCGCCCTCGCCTACCACTTTTCCGCTCGGCTCGCCTACGTGCTCTACATCGGGCTCGCGCTGCGCCGCGAGGAGCGGAGCCGGTACCTGGCCGAGCGGCACGGACCCGAGGGGGCGTTTCGCCCTGGTTCCGGCGGATGGCCGCGATCCTGATGTACAACGACGCGACGAGCTTCGGTGCTGTGCCTCGCGAGCCGGGGCACGCTCACCGTCGGCCTGCCGCGCGTCCCGGTCTTCGTCGTGGGAGCAGTGCTCGTGATCGTCGGCTCGTCCATCAAGCTGTGGGCGGCGGCCACGCTGGGGGCCGGCCCATACTACTGGCGTACCTTCTTCGTGCTGGACGGGTGGAAAGGCCCGAGTACCGCGGGGCCGTATCGCTACCTGCGGAACCCCATGTACACGGTCGGCTATCTGCAGACGTACGGCTTCGCGTTGGTCACGCGCTCCTGGCCGGGCCTGGCGGCGGCATTGATCGATCACATCGCCATTCTGCTGTTCTACCGACTGGTGGAGAAGCCCCACTTCGAGAGGACCGCGCGGGTTGCTGCCGGACTGTAACGCCGGCACTGCTCCCGTCTGGACGAGCGCGCGTTTCCAGTGCAGAATTCGGCGGCCGCCACAACCCTTCCTTAGGAGATTCGGCATGAGAGCGACACTCGGTACCATCCTGCTGGCCGTTTTCGCCCTGCCCGCCACGAGCGCGGCCCAGGCGAACGAGCCGACCATCGTCGTCGACGGCGTGCCCGTGGAGCGGGTCGGCGCGCAAGCCAAGAATCCGGTTGCGGACGGGTTACGGTTCGTGGAGCAGCGTCAGGCAAAGAACATCACGGATGCCGCGGAGGAGATGCCGGCCGACAAGTACAGCTACAAGCCGACGCCCGCCCAGATGAGCTTCGGCGACGTCGTCGCCCACCTGATCGCCGATGGCAACGACTATCTGTGCAGCGCCGCGACGGGCATGAAGTCGCCGGACCGGCCGAAGTTCACGGGCGCGGACTCGAAGGACAAGCTCGTGGCCGGCTTGAAGGACTCGTTCCAGTTCTGCGCGACCGCGGCCGCCGGGCTCCAGGATGCGCAGCTCGGCGATTCCATTCCCTTCTTCGGCGGTCGCAAATCCACCCGCGCGATGGCGGTTCTGATCACGGTCGCCGACTGGGCGGACCACTACAGCCAGATGGCGAACTACCTGCGGATCAACGGGCTCCTGCCCCCCACGGCGAAGCGGGCAGCGCAGTAGACCCTACGTCTGTACCTGGTTGCGCCCGCCGTCCTTGGCGCGGTACAAAGCCCGATCGGCCGCCTTCACGACCTGATCGGGCTTACTGTGCCGGTTGTCCCGTTCGGCGACGCCGATGCTCACGGTGACCGGGACGCGCTTTCCTGGCCCCTTCTCGGTGAGGATCTTCTCCCGCTTGCGCTTCGAGCGGATCCGGCTGCGCAAGATGAACTTCGCGTCCTCCACCACCTTACGCATCGCTTCCAGCTCCGGGAGGCACTCCTCGGCGCCCTTGCCGGGGAAGATGACGGCGAACTCCTCGCCGCCGTAGCGATAGGCTCGGCCGCCGCCGCCCACCTGGGCCAGCTTCGCCGCGACCATCTTGAGCACCTGGTCCCCGACGTCGTGCCCGTGACTGTCGTTGATGCGCTTGAAGTGGTCCACGTCCACCATGCCGACGGTGTATTGGCTGCCGAGCCGCAGCAGCGCCTCGTTCAGGGCGCGCCGGGCGGGGAGCCCGGTGAGGCTGTCCTGATACGCCATGTGATAGGACGCCTCCACGACCGCGATGATGAGGATGAGGGCGGACGTGGCCAAGTAGAACGTGGAGAATCCGGCGTTCCCGGGGCGCACGGCGGACAGCCCCAGGAACGCCGGTAAGAGCGACCAGCAAAACGAGCGGCCCGTCGAGGTGGGCGACAGGAGCTGAGCCGCGCCCATCAACCCCGCCGCGACCAGGAACGCGAGCAACGCGGGGTCGGCGAGCGGCGTCCAGGCGAACAGGCTGGGCGGCAGCAGGCGGGCATGCAACAGGGCGGCGGCAGGGCCGGGCGCCCCGCGCTCGAGGATCGTCACCAGCGCGACCTGCCCGAGAATGATGCCCAGGCGGACGAGCCCCGGCGACGTGAAGACCCCGCGCTCGGCGGTGAGCGCCAGGGCGGCCAGGTTGAGCGGCAGCAGGAACGCGATCGCCTGGAACGCCACGTGATCGCGCGTGAAGCCGTGGCTCGCCACCAAGGAAAGGAGCGAGCGGTCGGCGAGCGCGAGCACCAACAGGGCGAACAGCAGTCGACTGCGGTGGAACCGCCAACCGAGCAGCAGGCCGGCGCCGAACATGGCGTATGGGTAGTAGGACGCGATGGTGCCGACGGAGCGCTGCAGGCCGCGCGAATGCGTGAAGATCAGCGCGGCGAGGATGATGGGGATTTCCGGGAGGCTGTACGCTGCCGCCTTCGTCAGGCGCTCGTACCACACCGATTTCGGCTGCGCTGGTTGGCGCACGTCTCGGGAGCTCCGCGTGGCGGTGGGCATAAGGCTAGTTGCGTCGGCCCTCGACGGCTAGTGATATTCTTCCGCTCGCCCGGCGGTATCGTCTAGGGGACTAGGACGGAGCCCTCTCAAGGCTCAAACACGGGTTCGAATCCCGTTACCGCTATGTTCCCGCCCCCATCGTCTAACGGTTAGGACACCACTCTTTCAAGGTGGGAACAGGGGTTCGATTCCCCTTGGGGGCAACGACAAGAAGGGCGTCAAGCAGAAGGCGTCGCGCGGAAACGTCACGCAAGAACGTCACGCGACACCGTGGTCGCGGGCTCGACGATCCTGCGCGACGCCTTTGCGTGACGTCTGCGCGTGACGTCTTCGCTCGACGTATTTCTGGCTCAGGGCCGATAGCTCAACTGGCAGAGCAAGCGACTCTTAATCGCTAGGTTGACGGTTCGATTCCGTCTCGGCCCATCGCGGATTCCCGTACCGGAGGGGAGGTAGCAGTGACCCGGAGCGGCGTATCACGCCGGAAAACCGCGCGGGCGCGAGGATCTGAGGACGTCGCCTCGCACTACCGCACGCTCGCCCGCAGCTTCCCGAACGGCACGCTGACGATCTTCGACCATGAGCTCCGCTACCTCCTGGCGGAGGGCACGGGCGCCGGCGGTTTCACGCACGAGGAGCTCGAGGGCAAGACGCTCGCCCAGGCCCTGCCACCCGACATCCGTCAGACGCTCGAGCCGCTGTTCCGGGGGGCCCTGGCCGGGACAGCGGGTGCGGCGGAGGTCGCGTATGGGGGGGGCTGGCTGGTCATCCACGCCGGGCCGCTGCGCGACGACCAGGGAGCGATCGTCGCCGGGATGGCGCTCGTGCAGGAGATCAGCGCGACGCGAGGGGCGGCGGAAGCGCTGCGCGGGAGCGAAGCGCGCTTCCGGGCGCTCGTGGAGAACAGCTACGACGCCGTAGCCCTGATCGACGGCGACGCCAAGATCGTGTACGCCAGCGCGTCCACCACGCGCCTGCTCGGCTACTCCCCGCCGGAGCTGGTGGGTCGCAACCCCCTGGACCTGATCCATCCCGACGACCTCCCGTATGCGCGGGAGCGCTTCGCGGCCGCGGCCGAGCGGCCGGACGCGGCCGTGGTGGCGGAGTATCGGGTCCGACACCGCGACGGCTCGTGGCGCTCCATCGAGGGGGTCGGTGTCAACCGCATCGCGGAGCCGGGGATCGGGGCGATCGTCGCCAACTTCCGGGACATCACGGAGCGCAAGCAGCTCGAAGAGCGGCTGCGGCGCGCTCACCGGATGGACGCCGTGGCGCGGCTCGCGGGCGCGATCGCGCACGACTACAACAACCTGCTGACCGTGATACTCGGCTCGGCCGAGATCCTGCTGCACGACCTCCCGGCCGCGTACGCGCGCCGCGACGACCTGGAGCAGATCAAGGCCGCCGCCTCGCGGGCGGCGGAGCTCACCCGCCAGGTCCTGGCCTACAGCCGGCAGCAGGTCCTCACGCCCCGGATGCTCGACGTCAACGCGCTGATCGGCGGCATGGAGCGCGTCCTCCAGCCGCTGGTCGGCGGCGGCGTCGAGCTGCAGCTCCAGCTCGGGGGAGGTATCGGGACGGTGCGTGCCGATCCCGTGCAGCTCGAGCAGGCGATCGTCAACGTCGTCTTGAACGCGCGCGAGGCGATGCCGAGCGGCGGCCGGCTCACCCTCGCCACGGCGGACGTCGCCGTGGATGAGGCATTCGCCCGAGATCACGATCCCATGTCGCCGGGCCGCTACGTGACGGTGGCGGTCCGGGACCAGGGCGTGGGCATGGATGAGGAGACCCGCGGCCACCTGTTCGAGCCGTTCTTCACTACGAAACCGGGCCGCCACGGCGCGGGCCTGGGTCTCGCGACCACGTACGGCATCATCAAGCAGAGCGGCGGATACATCTGGGCGGAGAGCGCGGTCGGCGAGGGGAGCACCTTCACGATCTACCTGCCGTGGCATGCGCCGCTGCCCGCCGCGGAGGCGGGGCGTCGGGCGGAAGCGCCGGCCGCCACCGGCGCGGGCGAGACGGTGCTGGTCGTGGACGACGAGCCGGCGGTGCGGCTCGTGACCAAGCGGATCCTGCAACGCAACGGGTACACGGTGCTGGAGGCATCCGGAGGTCACGAAGCCCTGCGCGTGCTGCGAGAGCACCCGGGGCCGATCCAGCTGCTGCTCAGCGATGTGATCATGCCGGAGATGAACGGCCGCGAGGTCGCCGAGCGGGTGCGCGAGCGGCGGCCGGGCATCAAAGTGTTGTTCATGTCGGCCTACAGTCCGGCGGCCATCGCGCACGACGGCCTGCTGGAAGAAGGCGCCGCGTTTCTCCGCAAGCCGTTCGAGATCGGCCAGCTGCTCAAGGCCGTGCGCCGCACGCTCGATGCGGCGGGGGTGGCTTGACCGGGTGCGGGTCCTGATCGTCGAGGACGACCCGGAGCTGGCAGGCCTGCTGCGCGATGGACTGCGCGCCCAGCGCATCGACCCGACGCTCGCCGCCACCGTCGCGGAAGGCCGCGACCGCGCCGCGGTGAGCTCGTATGACGTGATCATTCTGGACGTCCGTCTGCCCGGCGGGAACGGGTTCGAGCTGTGCGGGGAGCTGCGGCGCCGCGGGGTGACGACGCCGGTCCTGATGCTGACGGCGCTCGATGCCGTGGATGACCGGGTGCGCGGGCTCGAGGTCGGGGCGGACGACTATCTGACCAAGCCCTTCGCCTTCCGCGAGCTGCTGGCCCGCCTCAAGGCCCTGGCGCGGCGCCGCGCCGCGTTGCTGCCGGCTCGCTACCGGATCGCGGACCTGGAGGTCGACCTCGGTGCCCGCCAGGTGCAGCGCGGCGGGCGGGCGATCACCCTGAGCGCGAAGGAGTTCGCGCTGCTCGAGCTGTTCGTGCTCCATCAAGGGCGCGTGCTCGATCGCTCCACGATCACGGCACACGTGTGGGATGACAATCACGACCCCTTCGCCAACGTGCTCGAGGTGCTGGTCCGCCGCCTGCGCCGCAAGATCGACGACGGCTTCGAGCCGAAGCTGATCACGACGCTGCGCGGCGCGGGATACCGGTTCGGCACGTGAGGGCGCCCGCGTGACCCCGCTCGCCCGGCTGCGCCTCAAGCTCACGGCGTGGTACGCGGGGGTGTTTCTCCTGGTCCTGACCCTTCTGGGCGTCGGGCTCTTCCTGACCGTTCGCTACCAGATGTCCCGCCACCTCGACGCGTCGCTGCGCGCTGCCGCCGGCGCTCTCGAGCAAGCCGCGCGCATTCGCGAAACCGAGCGGGCGAGTGCGCACGGAGCCGTGGTAGATGCGGTCGACGAGCTGCACATCCCCGATCGGTCGCTGTACTTGCTCGACGCGGACTTCCAGCCGATCAAACCCGCCCAAGTTCCGGACTCGGTCCGCGCCGCCGCCCGGGAGGCCGTCCAGTCGAAACGGGCATTCCGGAACCTGGATGCCCGCGGCGGTCCCAAGCTACGGCTCTACGCCGAGCCCTTCAGCGGGACGACCGGCACCACTTACGTCGCGGTCGCGGTCGCCGATCGGATGGAGCTCGAAGACGAGTACGCGTCGCTGATCGAAGCCTTCGGGGCCGCCGCCCTCGCCGCCCTGCTGCTCGTCATCGGTGGCGGCTCGCTGCTGGTGCGGAAGTCCACTGCGCCGATCGAGCGCTCGATGGAACAGATGCGTCGCTTCATGGCCGACGCCGCCCACGAGCTGCGGGCGCCCGTCACGATCCTCCGCACCAGGGCCGAAGTCGCCCTCGGCCAGGAGCGCGACTCGAGCCGCGACGCGGTCGCGTTCCAGGCGATCGAGCGCGAGGCGACCCGGCTGGGCCAGGTCGTGGGGGACCTGCTGACGCTCGCGCGCGCGGACGCCGGCGAGCGCCCGGTCGCACGGGTGCCGCTGTTTCTGGACGACGTGGCCGCGGAGGCCGTGGACGCCGTCCGGACTTTGGCCGAGCAGAAGCACGTGCAGGTGGAAGTCGGCGCGTTTGAGGAAGCGAAGATCACGGGCGACCCTACGCTCGTCCGGCAGCTCTTGTTGATCGTGTTGGACAACGCCGTCAAGTTCACCGCGACGGGCGGGAAGGTGCGCCTGGACGTGTCGGCGGACGATGGTCGGGCCGCGGTGGTCGTCGCGGACACGGGGGTCGGCATCCCGGCGGAACACCTCCCGCATGTGTTCGAGCGCTTCTATCGGGGTGAGCCGGCGCGGCGCGAGGCGGACGGAGCCGGCCTCGGCCTCGCGATCGCGCGCTGGATCGTGGACGCGCATGGGGCGCGGATCGACATCGCGTCCGCGGCGGGCACGGGAACGCGGGTGACGATCAGCTTTCCGCTGGTGGGGTAAACGATTCACGTTCGCCGTCCCCACCCTGAAGGGTGGGCTCGGCGAGACACAACGCTGAAGCGTATACACGACGCTGAATCGTGTTGTGCTTCAGCACAGCGATTCGCCGAGCCCACGCTTTAGCGTGGGTACTCACGCACGAGGAAGCACGTACTCCCGCCCCCGGATCGCCACGAGCAGGATCGGCACCGCGAACAGTGTGATCGGCGTCGACAGCGTGAGCCCGCCGATGACGGCGAGCGCGAGCGGGCGCTGCAGCTCGCTGCCCGCGCCGATGCCCAGCGCGAGCGGGAGCAACCCGAACAGCGTGCACAGCGTCGTCATGAGGATCGGGCGGAGACGCACCCGCGCGGCTTCGCGGATCGCGACTTCGAGCGGCACGCCCTCGGCTCGCATCTTGAGCCGCGTGAAGTCGAGCAGAATGATGCCGTTCTTCACGATCAGCCCGACCAGCAGGATCAGGCCCATGAACGACGAGACGTTGAGCGGCGTACCGGTCACGATCAGCAGCAGCAACCCGCCTACGAACGACAGCGGCGCGACGAGCAGCACCACGAGCGGCTCCACGAACGACTCGAACTGCACCAGCATCACCGCGCAGACGCTCACCACGGCGAGCCCGAGCACCAGCAACAGCGCCTGGAACGCCTCCTGCTGGCTGGCGTACTGGCCGCCCAGCGCCACCCGGACGCCGGGCGGCGGGGCATGCGCGGCCAGCACGCGGCGCACGTCGCCCATCACGCCGCCCAGCGAGCGGCCGCTCACGTCGGCCGTGAGGGCGATCATCTGCTGCTGGTTCTCGCGCTCGAGGCCCGCCCGCGACTCGGCCGGTGTGAACGTCGCGAGACTGCCGAGCGGGGTCGCGGGCCGTGCGCGCGCGCCGAGCACCGGCAGGGAGCGCAGCCGCAGGGGGTCGAACCGGACCGAGTCGGGTGCCCGCACCCGCACCGCGACCGGGCGGTCCTCGACCCGAATCTCTCCCGCGTTCACGCCGAGCAGCGCGCCGCTCACCGCGGTCCCCACGTCCACGGGCGTCATCCCAATGCGGTCCGCCTCGGTCTCGTTGACGCGCATCATCAGCTCGGCCGAGGGCTCGGTCACGCCGTTGTAGAGGTCCTCGAGTCCGGCGATCCCCTCCAAGTCCGGGGCGAGCTGCCGGGCATACGCCTCGAGCGTGTCGAGCCGCTCGCCGAACAGCTTGATCTCGACCGGCTTCGCCGCGCCGGCGAGATCGTTGATCACGTCCGACAGGATCTGCACGAACTCGATGCGCATGCGGGGGGCGGCCGTCGAGACCTTGCCGCGTACTTCGTCGATCACCGCGAAGATGTCGCGGGAGCGCTGGCTGCGTGGTACGAGACGCGCCACGATGTCTCCGCGGTTCTGAGCCGTGGCGAATAGCCCGAGCTCGGCGCCGGTGCGGCGCGACGTCCCGGCGATCTCCGGCGTCGCGGCCAGCACGCGCTCGGCGATGCCGACCAGCCGGTTCGTTTCGTCCAACGCCGTCCCGCCGGGGGTCCAGTAGTCCAGGACGAACGCCCCCTCGTCCATGTCGGGCAGGAAGCCCGTTCCCGCGAGACGCCACAGCCCGAGCCCGGCGGCCACGAGCACCGCGGCCGCGACGCCGACCCGCCGAGGATGGTGCAGCACGGCCGCGAGCGCGCGCTCGTAGCGCGGGCCCAGCGCGTCGAGCACGCGCTGAACCCGTACCAGCGGGCCGCTGGCGACCGCGTCGACCTGGTGTGCGGTGACGAACTGCTCGGCGAGCAGCGGAATGATCGTGAGGGCAAGGCCGAGGGACACGAGCACGGCCACGGTGAGCGTCGTCGCCAGGGCGGCGAAGAACTGCCCCACGACCCCCTGGAGCAGTCCCAACGGTAGGAACACGACGACGGTCGTGATCGTGGATGTCGTGACCGGCCAGATGAGCTCCTGGACCGCCGCACGGATCGCCGGGAGGCGCTCGCCGGGGAGCGCCAGGTGGCGCGCGATGTTCTCGGTGATCACGACCGCGTCGTCGATCACGAGACCGATCGCGATCGCCATCGCGCCCAGCGTCATCAGGTTGAACGTCTGGCCGATGAGACTCATTACGAAGACGGTGATGGCGAGCGTGAGCGGGATCGCCGCCGCGCTGATGGCCGTGATCCGCCCGTGCCGCAGAAACAGGAGCAGCACCAGCACGGCGAGCCCGGCCCCCACCAGCATGGCGTCGCGCACCGAGCTCACGGCGTCACGCACCAGCGCCGCCTGGTCATATACGGGCTTGAGATGGACCCCGGGCGGCAGCGTGGGCGCGAGTCCGGCGACGATGTGGGCCACGCTGTCGGCGACGGCGAGGGTGTTGCCGCCCACCTGCCGCGTGATGTTGAGCAAAGCCGCCGGCCGGCCGTCCCCCGCGATGATGCGGACATGATCTTCCGTGCCGAGCCGGACGGTGGCGAGGTCGCGCACCCGCAACCCGTTCGCCAGCACCACCCCCCCGACGTCCTCCGGTGTGTGGGCCTCCTGATCGGTCACGATGAGGTATTGCCGGTAGTTCTGCGCGACGCGGCCGACCGCCTGTACCGTCACGGCCTGGCGGATCGCGTCCGCCAGGTCCGTATACGTCATCCCCTGTGCCGCGAGCCGCGCGGGGTCCGCGACGACCTCGATCTCTCGCACGTCGGAGCCCTGCACGTCCACCCGCCCGACCCCGGGGACGCGGGAGATCAGCGGCTTGATGTCGTAGCGCGCGAGGTCGTACAACGTGGCGGGATCGCCGCCCTCGAGGTTGTACGACAGGATCGGGAACAGCGACGGGGCAAGCCGCTCGACCTCGATGTCGAGACCGGCGGGGAGCGCGCCGCTCACCTGGCTCACCCGAGCCCGCACCAGCTGGAGCGCGTAGCCCATGTCGGTGCCGGGCGCGAAGGTGATGGAGATCTCACTCGCGCCCCGGATCGAGTGCGACCGGACGCGCGTGACTCCCGGCACGATGCTCACCGCCTCCTCGAGCGGGCGGGTGATGCTGAAGACGACCTGGCGCGCGCCGAGGGTGGAACCCTCGGCCACGATCGTGATGCGAGAGAAGTTGAGCTCAGGATAGATGGCCGACGGCAGCACCAGCGCGGCCCACACGCCGGCGAGGCTGAGCAGCGCCACCACGAGATACACGAACCGCCGCTGGCGGCTCAGGACGTCGAACAGCGTCACCGTGCGGCTCGGACGATCTTCGCGCTGTCCGCCACGCCGTAGGCGCCCGTCGTGACGACGGTTTCGCCTGGGGCGAGGCCCGTCACGATCTCGGCGAGCGACCCGTTGCGGGCGCCGACCGTGACGGGACGGGCGTGGGCGACGTCGGCCGAATCCACGACGAACACCTGAAATCCGTCGCCGGCCGGGACCAGGGCCGCGACGGGGACCGTCACCGCCCGGGGATGCACGGCCGTCACGATGCGTCCCAGCAGGGACTCGCCGATCCGCAGGGGACGCCCGGGCCGTCCCGCACTGGCACGGACGGCCACCGCACGGGAGGCAGAGTCGACCGTCGCCGCGACGCCGGTCACCATGCCCTCACCCAGCACTGCGGCGCCCGCCCCCTCACCGGTCGAGAGCGCCACCGCGTCTCCCGCGTGGATCCGCGCGGCTTCGGCGGGCGACACGTTGAACACGATGTCCAGGGCCGCGGGGTCCGCGACCTCGACCAGGGGCTGACTCGGGTCCGCCGTGGCGCCCAGCACCGCGCTCATCCGCGTGACGACGCCCGAGAGCGGGGCGCGCAGCGTAGCGAGCTGCTGGGCCCGGCGCGCCGTGACCGCGGCGACCTGGGCTTGTGCGAGATCGGCGGCCGCCTGGTCGCTGTCCTTCTGCGGCAGGATCCCCGCCTGCACGAGCCGCACCGCCCGGGCGTGCGCCCGCTCGGCGCTTTCGAGCGCGGCGGCGGCGCTCTTCGCCGCGGCGTCGAACGGCGCACGCTCGAACTCGATCAGAGAGTCTCCCTCGGCCACGCGCTGGCCCGGCGTGACGAAGATCCGCGCCACGCGGGTCGGCGCCGGGGCGGCGAGCTCGGCGAAGCGTCCCGGTCGCGGCACCACGGTGCCGATGGCGTTCACGACGTCCGGGAACGCCTGCACCGTCGCCACCGCCGTCCCCGCCTGGACTCCGGTGTCCGCGTCGGCTGCGGCGCGTGAGCCGCGGCAGCCGGCGTACAGGCCCGCCAGGGCGACGACCAGCCAGCCCAGGCGTCTCACGGCTGGTCCGGAGCGGCGGTCATGAGCCGGACGAGGGCGATGGCGGTGTGCGCCGCCGCCAGGTCGTCGATGTAGCGGCCCAATGCTTCACGCGCGTTGCGCTGTGCCTCGAGCACGTTCGCCAGCGGGATCGCGCCCTCGGCGTAGGCCTGGAGGGACATGGCGGCCACCCGATCGGCGCTCGCGAGCAGGCGGGCGTCGCGCTCGAGGCGCGCCAACGCGGCGGTGCGCTCCCGCCGGGCGCGCGCGATCGTAGCGTCGGTTTCGCGGCGCACCAGGTCCAGCTCCGCCTGTGCCCGGTCTCGCGCGGCCGCCGCCTGCGCCGCGGCCCCGCCGTTCCAGTTGAAGAGCGGCAGCGGCAGCGAGAGCCCGATCGTCGGCAGCACGCCCGGCTCGGAGCCTGTGGGGTCCCCGTTCTCGACGCCCAGTTGCAGGCTCGGGGCTCCGAACGCGCTGCGGTGCGCGAGCGTGAGGGCACGCTCCGCGGAGCGGAGAGACGCTCGGGCGGCGGCGACCGGGAGCGGCTCGGCGACGGCCAGCCCGACGCTGTCCGCCGGCGGCGCAAGCGAATCCGACAGGGTGATCGCGGGTTCCTCCCCCGGCAATCCCATCGCGAGCTGCAGCGCGAGCAGGGCAGCGATGCCGGTGAGCGAATCGTCGCTGGCCACGTTCTCGAGCTGACCGGCGTTCACGGCGGCGAGCCGTACGTCCAGCTCGCTCGCGTCGCCGACCTCGCGCCGCAGCCGAGCCATGGCAAACAGGCTATCGGCGTCGAGCGCGTTGCGATGCGACAGGCGCGCGTGGGCCGCGGCCGCGAGGGCTCGCGTGTAGGATGTGTCCGCGTCGAACCGGATCGCGGCCCGCTCGAACGCAAAGCCGTAGCGGACGGCATCGCGTGCGAATTCGGCGGCTCCGATGCGGGGCGCGCGCAGCCACGGCACATCGAGCGGGAGATCGACGATCGCGTGGTACTGCGGCACGGCCTTGGTGTAGGTTCCGGAAAATGAGGGATTGAGGAACGCCCGGGCGGCTCGCACGCCGCCGCGTGCGGCGGCCGTATCGGCCCGTCCGAGCGCGACCCGGGCGCCGCGCTCCAGCGCCGCCGCGATCGCCTGCGCGCGCGTCACCGGCTGCTGGGCGGCGGCGGCGCGGGCGGCCACGAGGCTACGCAGGCCTATGACGAGACACAGTAAGGAAAGGCGGGTCACAGACCTGGAAAGCTACTCGGCGAACCTGTCAGGAAGCTGACAGCGGTGCCGCCCTGATCGGGACCGATCAGTCGGTCTTGGCCGCGACCTTCCCGATGGCGGCGATCAGGTCCGTGAAGTCGTAGGGTTTCATGACGGAGGGTTGGCCGCACTCGTCGAGGAAGCGGCGCGTCTCGTCGCGGGCCCGGTCGCCCGTGACGAACACGAAGCGCTCGGCGAGCTGCGGCCGCTGCTCCTGGAGCTGCTCGTACAGCGCCCGCCCGCCGAGCCGCGGCATCTGGAGATCGGTGACCACGGCGTCGAACCGGTCGCTCGCCGGGCCGAGCCGCTCGATCGCCTCGAGGCCGTTCTCGACCGCGACCACTTCGTGCCCTTCGCGCTCGAGCAAGAGCCGCATCGCCTGGCGGTTCACGGCGTCGTCATCCACCACGAGAATGCGGAGCTTGGGGAGGGAAGGGGTGGCCGGCGTGGCTCGCGCCAGCGGCGCGAGCACGCTCTTGGTGAGCGTGATGACGACCTCGGCGCCGCCCCCGCCGCGGGGACGCAGGCGCAGCGTCCCGCCGGACGACTGCGCCAGGGCGCGCGCCAGCGCGAACTCGATCTCGCCCCCCCCGGCGCTTTGCGTGAACCGGAACGGCGTCACCAGGCGCTGCTCCGCTTCGACCGACAGGGGAGCGCCTGAATCCCACAGGGAGATGACGAGCGACGGGCCGGCTTCGGTCACGCCGATGCGCAGTTCCCGGGGCGGCTGACTGTCGCGCAGGCGACGCAGCGAGAAATCGAGCAGCTTCATCAGCATCTCGGTGAGCTGCGCCATGGGACACGCCACCATCGGCATGTCGTGCGGGATGCTGCGCACCAGCTTCACGCCCAGCTCCTTGAGCGTGCCTTCGCGGTCCGCCAGCACGCCGTTCAGCACGATCGACGCGTCCGACGGCTCGGCGGCGCCGATGGGATGCTGCGCCAGCTCGAGGAAGTGCTGCGTGATCTCCGCCGCCCGCCGCACCTCGCCGTGCAGCATCATCAGCGCGCGGGCGCGCTCCGGGTCGAGCGGGCTGCCGTGCAGGAGGTCGGCGAGCGCGCCGATCGCCGCGAGGCGGTTGTTGAGCGCGTTCAGCACGTTGGCCGAGCCCTCGTCGAGCACCACGTGCTGCACGGGCGCGGGGACGGGGGTGCGGGCGGCGGCGCCGGACGCCGCGGCCACGCTCCGCGCTGCCGCGGTCGCGCGGTAGCGCCCGATCACCACGCCGACGAACGCTCCCACGGCCGCGCCGAACGCGAACGCCACCCAGAGTTCCATGGCGTGTAAAGTATCCCTCGAAGGCCCGGGGGCCAAATGCCGGCTTGAAAGCCGGCGCGCCACGTCCTAGCTTTCCGGTCCGGCCCTGGTGGTGAAACTGGTAGACACACTGTCTTGAGGGGGCAGCGCCGCAAGGCATCCCGGTTCGAATCCGGGCCAGGGCATCTGCACGATCGCCCCCCGACCGGGCAGCGCCGTCAGCGCTGCCGCGCGCGGACCTGACGCACCGGTTCCGCGGCACTGCGAATCACGTCGGCAGGTTCAACCGCTGCAAGAGACCGTCGTACCTCGCGTCACTCCGCAGCGGCTCCCACCAGGGGAACACTTTGAGATAGAACAAGCTGTCCCACGATTCGCCGAGCTGGAGGGCGTCCTCGATGCACGCGAACGCGCGATCGATGTCGCCGAGCGCGGCGAAGATCATTCCCGGCCACCCGCGCGCGCCGCGCGCCTGCGCATCCTGCACGATCGCGAGCGCCCGGTCCCGTTCTCCCAGTCGAGCGCAGGCATACGCCAGCCCGACCTGCAGGTTGGGATTGTCGGGACTCAGTTCGACGGCCCGGCGGGCGGCACGGATGGCCTCGTCGTATCGGCCTTGCTCGGCCCGCACGAGGGAGATCCACGCGTGCGCGCTGGCGAAGCTCGGCTCGAGCTCGAGGGCCCGAGCGAGCTGCTCCAGCGCCGCTTCGTGCTTGCGAGCCAACGTGAGCACGACTGCGGCCGTGACGCTCACGGCGTGAGACAGGGGATCCAACTGCTCGGCACGCCGGATCTCGGCAATCGCTTCGTCGAATCGTGCCAACGCTGCTAGCAGGGTGGCGTACCATTGATGCGCGGTGGCGTAACTGGCGTTCAACTCGATGGCTCGGCGGTACTCCCGCTCCTCGCCGTTCCAGTCGCGATCGCGCCGGAGCAGCTGTCCGCGGGTGGCGTGTGCCTCCGCCAGCATCTCGTCCAGAGCGAGAGCGCGGTCCACCGCCGCCTTCGCGCGCGCATGGGCCTGATCCAACGGCATGTAGTTGTACGAACCCAGCAACAGGTACGCGTCGGCCAGGCCCGCGTGCGCCAGGGCGTAGTCCGGGTCTCGCTCGATGGCCCGCTGAAAGTATTCGACGGCGTGCTCCAGGCCGCTGCGCGTCCGCCGGCTCCAGAAGTGGCGACCCTTGAGGAACATTTGGTAGGCATCGAGGTCGGTGGTGGGCCGCTTGACGATGGGGTCGGTGGGGCCGCCGGCGAGCGTCACTTTCAGGCGGCCGGCGATCGTCCGCGCGATTTCGTCTTGAATGGCGAACACGTCGTCGAACCGGCGATCGTACCGGTCCGACCAGAGGTGGTATCCATCCGACACGTTGACCAGCTGGGCGGTGATGCGGATGCGGTCGCCGGCTTTGCGGACGCTGCCTTCCAGCACCGTCGCGACCCGGAGGTGCGCGCCGACCTCCGTGATGTCCGGCGTCTTGCCCTTGAACGCGAATGATGACGTGCGCGCCGCCACACGGAAACCCTCGATTTGGGAGAGGGCGTTGATGATCTCTTCGGTGATCCCATCGGCGAAGTACTCGTCGTCGGGATCGGCGCTCATGCTGGCGAACGGGAGCACCGCGATGGACCGCGGCGATTGGGCCGCCTCCGGTAACGCCCGTCCCGGCCGAGACAGCGCCTCGACGAACTGGGCGGCAGGATTGAACCGGTCGGCTGGATTCTTCGCCAATGCGCGCGCCAGTAGCGCGGCGATCTCGTTCGGCACGGCGGGACGCAGCTGGCTGACCGGCCGGGGCTCCACCGTCAGGTGTTGGAGCACGACGCTCTGGCTCGTCGGGCCCGTGAACGGAGGCTGTCCGCCGAGCATTTCATAGAGCACGCAGCCCAAGGAATAGAGATCGCTCCGACCATCCACGTCGTCGCCGCCCGCGGCCTGCTCGGGGCTCATGTACAAGGGCGTCCCCACGGCCATCCCGGTCTGGGTCAGTGGCTCGCCCCCGGCGGCGTAGATCGCCTTGGCGATACCGAAGTCCGTCACCACCGCGTGCCCGCTCTCGAGCAGAATGTTCTCGGGCTTGATGTCCCGGTGGATGACCCCGCGGCCGTGCGCGTAACTCAGCGCGTCCGCCACCTCTCGCGCGATCTGGACGGCGTCGTCCAACGGGAGTTGCTTCTCGCGGTCCAACCGCTCCCGCAGCGACTCACCCTCGGCGTACGGCATGACGTAGAAGAGCAGCCCGCCGGCCTCGCCCGAATCGTACAGCGGCAGGATGTGAGGGTGACGGAGATTGGCGCTCGTCGCGATCTCGCGGAGAAACCGCTCCGCTCCGAGCGCGGCGGTCAACTCCGGGCGCAGCACCTTGATGGCCACGCTCCGCCCGTGCTTCAAGTCCTCGGCCAGCCACACGATGGCCATTCCGCCGTGGCCCAGCTCGCGTCCGATGCGGTAACGATCGGTAAGGGCAGTGGACAGGCGGTCGGTGACGTCGGACACGGCGACAAAGATGCGGCGACGGCCCACGCGGCGCGAGCCGTCTCGCACCGGGGCCGTGGTTACCGCTTGAGCGCTGCGCGGATCTTCGCTAAGTGATGGAAGCTGTGGCGGAGCGCGTGGTCCTCTATGAAAAACTGCGCGGTGAGCGGCGCGTCCGCATCGAGCGATACCGTGGCCGCGCGATCCAGTTGGTCGTCGGTGAACCGACGGATGGCTTCCGCTGCGGCCTGTGCGTTGCGACGCAGGAGGGTGAGGGCATCGCCTTTTGAGACGGCGCGGTGCTCATGGGCGTGTTTGCCGTTGATGTCGGCTACGTCCTTCCACGTGACGCCCGCGATGGCCTTCCCGTCCGCGAGCTGGCGGGCGAGATCGATTTCCAGCGGGTACATGGTCGCCACGTGATGGATCATCACGCCGACCGTGCGGCCGTCGGGCGGCACCGGGGTCCGCCACTCCGAGTCGGAGAGACCCTCGGCGAGCGTCCCGAGCGCCCGTGCCCCCTGCTCGATCCGTTGGGCGAGGGCTTCAGCACGTTGACTCACAGATCACCTCGGCAGAAGCGCCACCAATTATGGTCCGCCGGCGCGCGGCCGGCTAGGGCTAGATAGTCTTCGAGCGGGCGATCCGCGCGTCGAGGCTCCACGGCCCGGCGCCGGCGGCCGAGAGGTACAGCCACACGAAGCAATAGATCACGGCGGGCGTGCCCAGATTGAGGACCGTCCAGAAGCCGTGCGACCCGTGGCCGAGAAAATAGGCGACCGCCATCTCGCCGGCCAGCAGAAAGGCGACCGGACGGGTGAACAGCCCGACGAGCAGGAACAGGCCTCCGAACGCCTCCAGGATGGCGGCTACGCCGAGCAGCGACGCGACGGGCACGGTGCCGCCGCCCGGCATGATGGCGCCCGGAAACGCGAACAGCTTGGCCGTTCCGAATTGCATGAAGGTGAAGGCGGCCATGATGCGGAGCAGGCTCCGTAGCTGTGGCGCCCAGGTCGGCCATTTCGCGATGACGTTTTGTTCGGTCATGGTGCTCCCTCCGGTTGTCCGGGTTCGTTGGCCAGCGTGCGACAGCGGCGCAGCAGACGCTCGTCTCCCACCTGCTTCGTACACGCGGCAAATGCCTCGGTCGGGCCGCGCCACTCCAGCTCGTCCACGTTTCGGAACAGCGGCGCATCGGTCCGCAGCGTCGCCAGACGCTTGAAGAGCAGCGCCCGGTCGCGCTCCTTCCCGAGTACTGTAGCGGGGAAATTCTCTATGGCGCCGTGGCGGTTCAGCAGCCGTGCCGCGGTGACCGCACCGATTCCGGCAATGCCGGGATAGCCGTCCGCGGCGTCGCCCACCAGGGCGAGGAAGTCGGGAATCAACGCAGGCTCCACGCCAAACTTTTCGCGGACCCCATCCGCATTGCGAACCGTCTTCCCCTTGCGGTCCACCTGCACCACCCGGTCGCCGCTCACACACTGCGCCAGGTCCTTGTCGGGGGTCCAGATGCAGACCTTCTCCACGCGCTCATCTGCCGAGGCGATGCGCGCTGCGGACGCGAGGGCGTCGTCGGCCTCGAGCTCGATCATGGGCCATACGGCTACGCCCATGGCGGCAAGGGCCTCTTCGAGGGGGTGGAACTGCGCCAGCAGCGCGGGCTCGATGCCATCCCCCGTCTTGTACTCGGACCAGAGCGCGTTGCGGAATGATTCGATGACGTGGTCGGTCGCCACACCGAGGTGCGTGGCTCCTTCCTCGATCATCTCCAAGATCGAATGCAGCACGCCGCTGACGGCGCCGAACGGCTCGTCCTCGCCTTTGGTGGCGCGACGCCGGCCGTAGAACTGGCGGAACAGCTCGTACGTGCCGTCCACCAGATGAACGATCACCGCGCCGCCCGCGTGCCTAGCGTGCCGGCTCCTGGTACAGACCGATCACGTTGCCCGCGGGATCACGAAACCGCGCGGTGATCTCGGGTGCGTCCGCGCCGATCGGCTGGACCAGCGTGCCTCCCTGGGCGGTGACGGCGTCGATAGTCGCGGCCACGCTGTCCACCATGATGTAGATGAGCAGGCCAGGTTGGGCCGCCGCCGGCCGCCCCAGCACCCAGCTGCCGCTCACCTGACCGGTGGCGTCGTCGAACGCCGTGGCGCCGTCGCCGCGCTTCCGGATCTTCCAGCCGAACACCTTGGCGTAGAACTCCGACGAACGACGGACATCGACCGCGGGCATCTCGACGTAGCAAATCTTGCCGTTGGTAGCGGACATCAGGACTCCTTGGGACGGTAGGGCGAGCCGCGCCCGCAGGCGGCGGCGCGCTCGAGTAGCAGCGTACGCTCGCGCGAATTACGGGTGAGCGAGGCGGCGCGCTCGAGCTCCCCCCTGGCCTCGTCGAACCGGCCGAGCTTGGCGAGGAAATCGGCACGCACGCTCGGCAGGAGATGGTAACTCTGGAGAGCGGGCTCGGAGGTCAGCGCATCGACGATCTCGAGCCCGGCGGCCGGACCGAACGCCATGGCGTAAGCGACGGCGCGGTTCAGCTCCACCACGGGAGATCGGGTGAGCTGGGCGAGCGCATCGTACAGCGCCGTGATGCGGGTCCAGTCCGTCTCCTCCGGGGTGCGGGCGCGCGCGTGACAGGCGGCGATGGCTGCCTGCAGCGCGTAGGGACCGAGGGCGCCGGCGAGCTGCTCGGCCTGCTCGAGCGCCGCGAGGCCGCGACGCACCAGCAGCTGGTCCCAGCGCGCTCGATCCTGGTCGAGCAGCAGAATCGGCTCACCCCCCGGACCCACCCGCGCTTTGAGACGCGACGCCTGGATCTCCATGAGCGCGACGAGGCCGTGCACCTCGGGGTCGGCCGGCGCCAGCTCGGCCAGGATCCGGCCGAGCCGCAGCGCGTCCTCGCACAGGGGGGGCCGCACCCACTCGTCGCCGGCCGTCGCCGAGTAACCCTCGTTAAAAATGAGGTACAGCACGTCGAGCACTGACGAGAGCCGAGCGGCGAGCTCGGCGCCGGCGGGTGGGACCTCGAAGGGGACGCGCGCTTCGCGCAGGGTTCGCTTGGCGCGGACGATGCGTTGCGCGATCGTCGCCTCGGGGACGAGGAACGCCCGCGCGATCTCGTCGGTCGTCAAGCCGCCCAGCAGACGGAGCGTGAGCGCGACGCGCGCCTCGGTCGAGAGGACCGGATGGCAGGTGGTAAAGATCAGGCGCAGCAGGTCGTCGCCGACGTGATCGTCGAGCGCCGCGTCGAGCGCGCGCTCGGGGCTCTCCTCCCCGGCGCGCAGCTCGTGCCCGAGCTCCACGTGCTTGCGCTCGAGCAGCTTGCCGCGGCGGAACAGGTCGATGGCGCGATGCTTCGCCGTGGCCATGAGCCAGGCGCCCGGGTTGTCCGGCACGCCCGACTCGGGCCACCGCTCGAGCGCCGCCACGAGGGCGTCCTGCGCGAGATCCTCCGCCGTGCCGACGTCGCCCGTCATCCGTGTCAGGCCGGCGATGAGCTTGGCCGACTCGATCCGCCACACCGCGTCGATCGCGCGGTGAGCGTCGGACGCCGTCACCGCCTGGCCTCGTTCTGCCTGATGCGTGCCTTGACGAGCTTCCGCACCAGCGCCGCGGGGAGGGGCTTGGCGGCGGTGAAGCGGATGGTGCCTTTGGCGGTGTGGTACGATGCGAGCTCTTTCTTGAGCGTCTTCGTGAAGTAGGTGCTCATGAAGAGGCTCAGGTGATCCTTGAACGCGGCGAAGCACAGCAAGGTGCCGTGGTGCTTGAAACACGGCATCCCGTAGCTGATGACCTCGGTCGCCTGGGGCGCGGCGGCCTTGATCGTCTTGCGCAGCTGCTGGAGCGCGGCCCGCGGGGCGGGTGGGACGGCCCTCAAGTAGGCGGCCACCGAGGCGAATTTTTTCATACGACATCCATCTTGCGGAAGCGCTCGACCGCCTCGCTCGGTCCGAAGTCGTCCAGCTCGAACAGCTGGCGCACTTCGATCTCGCCTTCCTTGCCGTCCAGGGCGGGATTGGGAAAGCGCCGCGCCCACTCCATCGCCTCTTCGCGCGACTTGACCTGGATGAGCGTGTAGCCCGCGATGAGCTCCTTCGATTCGGCGAAGGGGCCGTCGACCACGCTGCGCTGCGTCCCGGCGTACTTGACGCGCCAGCCCTTCGAGCTCGCGCGCAGGCCGGAGGCGTCGAGCAACACGCCGGCCTTCTGCAGCTCCTCGTGGTACTTCGCCATCTCGGCGAGGATCTGCTCGTGCGGCATGACGCCCGCTTCGGAGTCCTTGGTGGCCTTCACGATGATCATGAATCGCATGGTCGCCTCTCTTCTTGGTCTCGGTTCGGAGGTCTACCCATACGACGAACCAGGGGCGGCGAGATCGACAGGTCGGGGGCCACCTTCGAGATCAGCCGCCCGCAATGGCGCCGATGACGAGAAACGGCTCCGCCCCCGACGCGACCGCATCGGGGAGGGGGGCGTCGGGCGGCTCGTGGGTCAGGTCCCGCTCGCAGGCAAAGAATCGCAGGAACGGCCGTCGCTGCTCGGAGACGTGGTCCCGGATCGTGCCGCGCAGCATGGGATAGCGGGCCTCGAGCGCGTCGAGCACCGCGCCCCGCGTGATCTGGCCGGGGACGTCGAGCGTCACCTCGCCTTTTACGTGCGCCAGCGTCCGCAGGTGCGGGGGCAGCACCACACGGATCATCGCAGCGTCTGCACCTCGACGGAGAGTACCGCCGGAAGATCGCGCACGATCGGTGTCCAGCTGTCTCCGGCGTCGGCGGACAAGTACACTTGCCCGCCGGTGGTGCCGAAGTACACGCCGCACGTGTCGAGTGAGTCGATGGCCATCGCGTCGCGCAGCACGTTGACGTAGCAGTCGCGCTGCGGCAGGCCCTTCGTGAGCGCTTCCCACTCGTTGCCGCCGGTGCGGCTGCGGTACACGCGCAGCTTCCCCTCGGGGGGGTAGTGCTCGGAGTCGCTCTTGATCGGCACGACGTAGATCGTCTCCGGCTCGTGCGCGTGCACGTCGATCACGAACCCGAAGTCGGTCGGCAGGTTGCCGCTGACCTCCCGCCACGAGTCGCCCGCGTCGTCCGAGCGCATCACGTCCCAGTGCTTCTGCATGAACAGCACCTTGGGGCGCGACCGGTGCAGCGCGATGCGGTGCACGCAGTGGCCCACCTCGGCATCCGGATCGGGGATGTATTGGGAATGCAGGCCGCGGTTGATCGGCTTCCACGTCTTGCCGCCGTCGTCGGTCCGGAAGGCGCCCGCCGCCGAGATGGCGATGTAGATCCGCTTGGGATCGCTCGGATCCAGGAGAATTGTGTGGAGGCACATGCCGCCGGCGCCCGGTTGCCACTTGGGCCCCGTGCCGTGACCGCGCAGCCCGGCAAGCTCCAGCCACGTCTTGCCGCCGTCGCTCGTCCGGAACAACCCGGCGTCTTCCACGCCGGCGAACGCCGCGTCGGGATCGGTGAGGGACGGCTCGAGGTGCCAGACGCGCTTGAACTCCCACGGATGCTGCGTGCCGTCGTACCACTGATGCGTGGTCAGGGGTCGGCCGCTGTCGGGAGAGGTGTCATAGACGAACTTATTGCTCTCGCCGGCGGGCATGCCGTCGGGCGTCTTGGTCATACCACCGCCGGGCGTCTCCCACGTCTTGCCGCCGTCGCACGAGCGTTGGATGATCTGTCCAAACCAGCCGCTCGTCTGCGACGCGTACAGCCGGTTCGGGTCGACCGGAGAGCCCTTGAGGTGGTAGATCTCCCACCCCGCGAAGTGCGGGCCGCTGACGTTCCACCGTTCGCGCTTGCCGTCCGCCGTCAGGATGAACGCGCCCTTGCGCGTACCGACCAGGACTCGTACTCCGCTCATAGCTCGCTCCGTCTGAAGGGTCCGCGCCATAAGGTCTGCCTCAAACACGCCGGCGTCAAATCCGGTCAATCCTGCTTTTTGCCAGTCCTGGCGCGCAGCCGCTCCTCTTGCTCCCTGAATTCGGGCTTGAGCGCCGGACCGAAGTCGTCCGCCTCGAACACCTGGCGAATCTCCACATCGCCCTCCTGGAAGGGCGCCCGCTTGAGCCATTCGATCGCCTCGTTCAGCGATTTCACTTGCCACAGCCAGAAACCGGCGATCAGCTCTTTCGTCTCGGTGAACGGCCCGTCGATCACGGTCCGTTTGGCGCCCGAGAACCGCACGCGGACCCCTTTGGAGCTCGCCTGGAGCCCCTCGCCGGCGAGGAATATGCCGGCTTGCTCCAGCTGTTGATTGAACTTGCCCATCTCGGTCAGGATCTTTTCATCCGGCAGGACGCCCGCCTCCGACTGCTGGTTCGCCTTCACGATGACCATGAATCGCATCGGCGGATCTCCTCGTGGTTCGGGTTGGGGAGCCGGCATGGCCCCGCCTCTACCCACACGACGAGCGGCGGGTTCCGCGATCGACACTCGGGTCCCCTTGGGCCTGCTGTCGAGACCGGCCGCCGGCGGCTATCATCCTTCCCCCATGACCGCCCCGGCGCGCCCGCTCCCGTCCAAACCGCTCGACCGCTCCATCGTCGAGGGCCCGATCGTCCGCGCCGTCTGGATGCTCGCCTGGCCAACGATGCTGCAGAACCTGATCGGCGGACTCCAGGGCATGGTGGATCACGCCCTGGTGGGTCATTTCGTGGGCTACGCCGGGAACGCCGCGATCGGCGTGGCCATCCAGATCTTCATCGTCGTGATCGTGTTCGTGATGTCGGTGTTCAGCGGGATGGCCGTCCTGGTGGCTCGCTTCGCCGGGGCCAACGAGCCCGACAAAGTCAATCGCACGGTCTACCAGGCGTTCCTCGCCGCGGTGGCGCTGTGGGGATTGCTGCTGGCGCCGCTGGGCTGGATCCTGGCGCCGTCGCTGCTCGGCGCGGTGCACGCCGCGCCCGCCGTCCGGGTCCAGGCGTTGCCGTTCCTGCGCATCATGTTCCTCGGCAGCATCGGGATGCTGTTGTTCTTCATGGTGGGCGGGGCCCTGCGGGCGGCCGGCGACGCGCGCACGCCGCTGCGCCTCGGCGTCCTGCTCACCGTCCTGAACATCGTGTGTAACGTCGCGTTCATCACTGGTCTCGGGCCGCTGCCCCGATTGGGGACCGCCGGCGCCGCGGTCGGCACTACGGTCGCCGGTCTCGTGATGAGCGGGTTCGCCGTGTACCTGTTGCTCTCGGGGCGTCTCCCGGTCGTGTGGCGCCGCGGCATGGACTGGCGACCGGACTGGAGCCTCATCCGGGAGCTGTTCCGCTTCGGGCTCCCGACCGGCGTGCAGGGGATCGCGATGAACGTCGCCGGTGTGCTGCTACTCCGTTTCATCGGGTCGCTGGCGCAGAGCGCCGAGGCGCAGGCCGCCTACGCCGTGGGGTACACCGAGCTGTTCTCGTTCATTACGTGGACCTCGGTAGGGTTGATGGGCGCCGCCGCCACCGTCGCGGGCCAAAACCTCGGGGCGCACCGCCCCGAGCGCGCGGTGCACGGCGTGCACGTCGCGGCGGCGCTCGGGCTCGGCGTTGCGGCGGCGATCGGCGTGCTGTTCCTCACGATCCCACGCACCCTGCTCGGGCTGTTCGGGATGACCGACCCAACCGTCGTCGGCCTCGGGACGCAGCTGCTCGCGTTCCTCAGTGTGTCGGGGCTGTTCGTGACCGTCGCGCTCACCTACACCGGGGGACTGCAGGGCACGGGCGACACCCGCTCGCCACTCTACATCTCGATCGTGTCCCAGGTCGTCGTCCCGGTCGGCCTGTGCGCGCTGCTCCAGGCGACGCGCGGCCTGCACCCCGCGGACATCTGGATGGCGATCCTGTTCGGCCACATGACCCGCTCCGCGCTGAGCGTGCTGCGGTTCCGCCAGGGAAAGTGGCGCGGCATCCGGGTGGAGCTGGCGCCTACGGCAGCGTCACGATCTTGAGGTTGGCGAAATCGCCGCCGGAGGTGTTTCCCACCCACAGCCCCACCCGGCCCTTGTGACGATCGCTCAACTGGTTCACGACGAGACTGGGCTGCTGCGCGTCGCCGACGAATACGCTCACCTTGGGCGACGCGACGACCACGCGCACGTGGAACCAGCCGTTCGGATCCGGTGCAGGACTGATGGGCTGCTCGTATTCTCCCGGATGATCGGCTCGCAGCTTCTGCCACGGGTAGTCGGGATGAGAGACGTATTGTACGGCGCGCTTGCGTCTCGCCGGGTCGTCGGTCTTGAAGTTGAACGGGCGGAAGTAGATGGCGTCATAGGTCGTGCCATCGACCCCGTGAAACGCCACGCCCACGAAGCTTTGTTGCGGTACGTCCTTGCCTCGGATATCGAGCTCGATCGTGCCGTTGCTGAACTCGACTCCTCGAAGGTACGCGACGCCCTCGCCCGCGCCTTCGCTGAAACGGATCCCCGGCCTGGTGCGGTCATCGAGCTTGGTCACGGTGCGGCTGAAGACCTCCAAGCCATTGGGCTCGAGGGTTCGCTGCTGGCCGGTAACGCGGGACGCGCGCAAGAGGCCAACCCCAGTTAGCAAGGCGGAGACGGCAACGCGCCGGTTCATGACGGCTCCTTTCGGGGTGGCAGGAGTGTCGGGCCGCGACGCTCTACGGTCTCCGGAGCCGGTCGGTTTCCGCTGTCGCTATGCGCTCCAGCCGTACCGCTGCGCGATCGCGCCGAGCTCCCCCCAGTGAGCGCGCGAGGCGCCCCGGCGCGACGCGGCCAGAGCCACGATGTCCGTCGGCCGGACGGGGCAGGGCGCGCCCACGACGTCCGGGACCGAGTACGCCGGCGGTGGAGCGGGATCAATCAGGTTGAAGTGCAGCTCATGCGCCAGGTTGTTGGCCGTGGCGTCGCGCACGCTGAGCGGGTCGAGGCCCCAGCGCCACTCGATCATCCGCAGCACGGACGTGTGGTCGTACAGGACGTGGGACGTCCGCGCCCGGCGCGCGAACGGTGAGATGAGCAAGGTGGGTGTGCGGAAACCGCGGCGGCCGTCCACGTTGCCTGCCGCCTGGTCGGCCGGGGGAATCGGCGCTACGGCTGGGGGAACGTGGTCGAAGAATCCCCCCCATTCGTCGAAGTTGATGACGAGGACCGTGCCGCTCCACGCGGGGCTGTGCGTCACCGCCGCATAGATGCGGTTCATCATGGCCTCGCCGGCGCGAACGTCGCCGTAGGGATGGTCGTCCGCTCCGGTACCGGTCAGCTCCTGCAGGAAACTGCCGTCGACGAATGCGACATGCGGCAGCGCGCCCGTGGCACAGTCGGCGTAGAACGCGTCGATTGGGCGGCCGATCGGCAGGTACTTGGCGCCCCACAACCCCAGGAACGGCAGGTCGGCGTAGTAGTAGCGGCCCTGGAGCCCCCGCGCGGCCAGGCGGTCCCAGATCGTCGGCAGCTGCGAAATCTCGAGGCTGTTCTGAATCCGGTCGGTCTGGCCCGCGTGCTGGTAGATGCGATTGGGGAAGGTCGGGCCGAGGATGGCGCAGAAGTACTGGTCGAAGGACGTCCAGTCCGGGACCGCGCGGCCGAGGAAGGGGAGGTCTTCCTGGCGGTAGTAGCCGATGGAGAAGACGTCGTTGGCGCGCAGCCACCCGTCACACGCGCCGCCGTTGTACTCCACCCGCCCCCCCGCATAGGAGTGGTCGGGATCGCCGTAGCCGCACCCCTGAAAGTCGGGGGCCAGCGGAAAGGTGGAGTGGGGAACGCCCGCGGCGTCGAAGTAGGTGAGCCCCGCTTGCTTGCCGTCGGCGTCCGGGAGCCAGCCGAGGAAGTGGTCGAACGAGCGGTTCTCCATCATGAATACGATGACGTGCTCGATGCCGCAGGTCGCGGGGTCGGGCAACAGGTCGCCGATGAGCTGCGCGCGCGGCGGCGCGAGGATCGAGCGATCGCTGCAGCCGAGCGCGACGCCCCCGGCCGCGGTAGCGGCGGTCGTCAAGAACCTGCGGCGCGAGATGAGTGACATCGAGGCCTCCTTTGTAAGCATCGTGGTACCGTTGGCAGAGGAGGTTGTTCGAGCGGTGTCACTCAGGCGTGAGCACCGCGTTTCTGTTCTGTCACGGCAGGGAATGTTGCGGTGTTGCCACAGGCGTGTTGCGGGAAGGGTGCGGCCGCGTCAGGTCGTGGCCGGGTGCGGGTGGAGCGCGCAGCTGCAGCGCATCCGGGCGGCGTCGGGGGCGCTCGGGAAGACGTGATAGTACATGGCCACGATCATCGGGACGAACACGACGGTGTTGTAGAACAGGTGCAGCTCGAGCCGCGGGATCCACAGCTGCGCGATGCTCGTGGGAACGGGGGCCCCGAACAACGTCCGGCCCACGATGACCTGACCCTGGAGCAGCGCGTGCTCAATGTGATGCCAGAACTGGATCACGAGCGCCGCGAGCCACCACGCGCGCGACCGGCCCACGAAGCCGGGCAACAACGTCCAAATGCCGACCAGCATGATCAGGGCATAGCCATAGTGCAGCACCTCGGAGTGCACGAGCCAGGGGAACGCCTGGCCCAGGACCCCCCGCGCCTGGTGCAGCGGCCACTTCAGCACGTACGCCTGATAGGCTTGCACCAGATGCTCGGCCAGATGGACGACGACGACGATCATGAACACGCGAAGCGCCCGTTTGTGCCACGGGCCATTGAGCTTCCCGAGGAGCGAGCGGACTGCGCGGGGCTCGGAGTGCGCGGATGTGAAAGCGGTGCTTGTCATGCTGCCGTCACCTGGTTCGCGTGGCTCTAGTCGGCTCGGGGAGCCGAGAGCGGATATTATGCGCCGGCCCGGCTAGGCGCGGCAAGGGCTCGTCACAACGTGTACTGCGCCATGAAATAGACGAAGTCGATCGGCAGGTCGGCGCCCGACGGGCTGCCTCCCTGCGTGATGAACGCGCCGGGAAACACGTGGCTCCAGCCGGCCAGCAGCAGCCTGTGCCGATCGACCGGCCACCTGAAGCTGAGATCGAGCTCCGACGCGACGCTCTTTGCGGTGCCGAAGCTTGCCGAAC
>Ga0209471_1000158_pt1 | contig 50122 bp, 52 predicted proteins | sample GraSoiAngelo_128_FD_185885 | JGI IMG/M metagenome (GOLD analysis project Ga0209471, IMG submission 185885) | Grasslands soil microbial communities from the Angelo Coastal Reserve, California, USA - 14_0927_12_20cm (SPAdes) (version 2) | ecosystem: Environmental > Terrestrial > Soil > Grasslands ... | reverse complement strand
ACCGGCCAATCAGTTGTGCGGCATCCGAGAAATAGTGCGTATGCCATTGCTGCCAGTTGTCCACCGCGGCTAAAGCCGCCAGTGTAGGTAGGAAATACGTTGCTACTGAAAGAGGAACAACGATCGCGAGGGCCCGCGGAAAGCTCCGTTGTGGATTCTCAACTTCTCCCGCCACCGTCGAGAGTTGTTCGTAACCCGAGTACAGCCATACTCCCAGCGCCAATCCAACACCGAAAATTTTATTCAGAGGTTGATGCGGCGGGACGATAGGGATGAAGGGATTGTGCTGCCACTTGGCAAGTCCCATCACGACCATTACCAGCACCGGTAGCAGAATAAAAAGCTCCAGCGCAGTGGCGAACTGGCCAACCATCCGGATGCCACGAACGTTAATCCAAGTAATAATCGCTATTAGAACGATGGAAACCACGTAATGTTTCCAGCCGATGATTTGGGGAAAATAGAAGCCAAGATAGTCGGTAAAAAGGACCGCATAGGCGCCACCAAGCAGAAACGACGCTGACCAGTTCCACCAACCTGCGAGAAACCCCCAAAAATCACCGAAGGCGGCGCGCACCCAGCGATAGAATCCGCCTTGCACGGGCATCGCAGTGGTGAGCTCAGCCGCTACCAACGAAATTGGGATACACCAGAAAAATGGCAGGATGAGATGGTAAATCAGCGTCATGCCAGGTCCGGAGGTTGTTACCTGGTCTTCCAGGCCAAAAGGCCCCGCCGTGGTGTACGAATACATCACGAAGACGAAGTAGAAGAGGCTAGCCTTGCGAACTATCGACTTTGTGGGAAAGCTTGTGCCGGAGTGCATGCAGAGCGAACCGATATTTCATATCCGTTGCGGAAGAAATTGGGTCGATCACTAGGTCAGGCCGCCCGTACAGCTCGCGCGCCCTCCAACTCGAGCAACCTGCGTTTAACGTCCAGCCCGCCACCATAACCACACAGTGTCCCATCAGATGCAATCACACGATGACAAGGCACCACGATCGCAATTGGGTTACGGTTGTTGGCCATGCCCACCGCGCGGTAAGCGTGCAGACGGCCAACAGCCCGGGCGACATCCGCATAGGTGCGGGTTTCGCCATACGGAATCGACAGCAGAGCTCGCCAGCATTCGAGCTGAAAGTCCGTGCCGTGAAGATCGAGCCGAAACGTGAACTCCCGGCGGGTTCCGGCAAAGTATTCTGCCAGTTGATAGGCGTAATCGGCCAAGGCCCGTTCAGATTGGGACCAGACGGTGCTTTTGCCGGTCTTCGGAGGGAATTGGCCGCGATCAAATTCCAACGCCCGCAGCCCTTTCTCAGATACTCCCAGGATCAGAGATCCGACGGGTGATTGAACGCGCGCATAGCAGAGCGTTTCCATGTGAGTTCCGGGAGGGGGAGAAGAATATCATGTGCGAGAGGCTTCAGGTGTGCTGAAAGCTGGGCCTATATCCACAGCAAACTTGGAGTGAAGCACCAGTGCCGGTGGGCAATAATCCGGCTTTCTACGAAATTTGTGACTATCCCCCTTGACAGCCGCTTGGCGAGGGAGATAATGCCCGAATCCTGTTCTGCCCGAATCCAACAGATGTCAAAAGTTGGGAACAGAGGAGGTATCCACCATGAGCGTCCTGGACCTTTGCGATAAGGAAGCGGCGGCGGTGCGGCTCGAAGCCAGCGTGGCGGATGCAATTCGCACCATGCTGGACCGGCATGTCGGTGCGGTTGCGGTGGTGGATGATGCGAACCGGGTGGCGGGAGTGTTCACCGAGCGCGATGTGCTTCGCAAAGTCGCGCTGAGCGGGCAGAGTCCGGAGTCCACCCCAGTGCGCGAAGTGATGACTGCGGCAGTGGAAATGGCAACTTTAGCCACGGGGCCGGGCGAAGCTTTGGCTACCATGGTCGAACGCCATTTCCGGCATCTGCCCGTCGTAGATAACAATGGCAAGTTGCTCGGTATGCTTTCAATTCGAAACCTATTGCAATTGCGCATCGACGGATTCACTCTAGCAATATGTAAGCAATGACGGCCCGGGTGGATAGACAATGCCAAAATACTACGGCCCTCTGCCCAAGGTTATCGCCGGAGTGCGTATGGCGACCGCCGTCTTCTTTCTTCTTTTTGGCCAATACAAAGTTTTTGGAACAGGTTTCGCGCATGGTGGCTTTCAGCAATACCTGCAAGGCTTCGTACAGAACGGCGCCGTAAGTTTCTTCCGTCTTTTTCTTGCAGATCTGGTTCTGCCGCATGCAGTGTTTTTCGCTTACGTCGTGGGAGGGGTAGAGCTGTTCATCGGCCTTAGCCTCCTGCTAGGGCTTTGGGTGCGTCCTGCGTCTGTGCTGGGCGCGCTTTACATGTTGGCCTTGACCCTTGCCACGTGGTGGGAACCCGGCCACGGCGTTCCAGTGTGGCGATACTTCGGCGCTGAGTTGGACCACTTACCGCTTTTATTTCTCTTCATAATTTTTTTTGCGGCTGATGCCGGCCGCCACTGGGGCTGGGACGGCGCTCGGGCCAGGTCACCTGCGGGCTCGTCAGCGCGTTAACTTTGGAGAGGATCCCACTCTTTGGCGAAGCGCGATAACGCGGAGCGAAATAAATATGACAATGAGGCGTGTTTTTGCTGCGATCGTGGACGTGGCGATGGTTATGACCGTATACCAGGTCGCGTCCGCTCAACCATCCACAGATCAAGCAGTCAAGCGCGTCATCATACGTGCCGGCCACCTTCTGGACGTGAAAACTGGCAAAACGCTCAATGACCAGGTCATTGTCATTGAAGGTGACAAGATCGTGGCGGTCGGTCCGGCTTCGAACCCGCAAGCGGGCGCAGGAGGAAGTAGCATTGATCTTTCTACCTCTACGGTGCTGCCGGGTCTAATCGACGGACACACGCATCTTACGGGCGATCCCAGGAATATTGGCTATCAAAGCCTGGGCCTCTCGGTGCCGCGCGAGGCGCTGATCGGCGCCAGGAATGCTCGATTGACTTTGCAGGCTGGTTTTACCACCGTACGGAACGTGGCGGCGTCGGGTTACAGCGATGTCGCTCTGCGTGATGCCATAAATGCAGGTGACATTCCGGGACCCCGAATGCTGGTGAGTGGACCGCCTCTGAGTATCACCGGGGGACATTGCGATAACAACCTACTTCCCTACGAATATCACGCCACCAGTGATGGCGCTGCCGATGGCATTGAAGCCGTGCAACATAAAGTTCGCGAGATCATTAAGTACGGCGCTGACCTGATCAAGATCTGCGCCACTGGCGGAGTGCTTTCAAAAGGCGATGATCCCCAGGCTTCGCAGTACACGCTTGAAGAAATGAAAGCCATAGTGGCCGATGCCCACCGCTTGGGCAGAAAGGTGGCGGCCCACGCCCATGGCGCGCAGGGAATTCGCTGGGCGTCAGAAGCGGGAGTGGACTCCGTTGAACACGCTTCTTACATTGATGATGCGGCCATCGCCGAAATGAAAAAAAATGGCACCTATCTCGTTCCCACACTCTATCTCGGAGATTGGTTTCTGGAAAATGCTGAGAAGAATCACGTCCCTGACTTTCTGCTGGTGAAAGCCAAAGCGGTGATGCCGGCAGCGCGCAAGAATGTCGCACATGCCTTTGCAAGTGGCGTCAAGGTGGCGTTCGGCACAGATGCCGCTGTTTATCCGCACGGCTTGAATGCGCATGAATTTGCCGTGATGGTGAAGTTGGGACTGGGGCCTTTGCAAGCCATCCAGGCAGCGACCGTGAATGACGCCGACCTGCTCGGCTGGTCAGATAAAGTCGGCACGATTGAACCTGGAAAATGGGCCGACATCATTGCCGTCGATGGTGATCCGGTGAAGGACGTGACCACGCTTGAGCACGTCAAGTTCGTTATGAAGGGCGGAGAAGTAGTCAAGAACGAATACGGGAAGACACAATAGCGCACAGCCGTTCCGCTTATCGGCAATACAAAAGGCCGGCTCATCATCGCCGGCCTTTTTAAAAATATTCTGTTGAATCCTGCCACTACTTCTTGGGCGCGATCGCTTCCTTGGTGGCTTTCGCGACGCGGAACTTCACCACGGTCTTCGCCTTGATCTGAATCGGCTCACCAGTCTGTGGGTTGCGTCCCATGCGGGCCTTGCGATGTGCTTTTACAAGGCGTCCCAGTCCGGGCACGACGAATACACCGTTCTTCTTGGTTTCTTTGATAGCTACGTCGCTGAGATGCTCAAGAAATGCCGATGCCGCTTTATTGTTCATCTCGTTTTTCTCCGCCAGATGGCGGACTAACTGGGTCTTGGTCATACCTGAAGCCATGAATTCTCCTCCGAAGTTATTTTGATTTTGTTGCGATGCGGACTAGTCTATACCACCGCTCCTGTGGAAAAGAAGCATTTCCACCGCATTTTATGCGGTTTTTTTAATCTGGGGAGCCGAAAAAGCCCATAAAACGGCCTTTTTTAGGTTTTGCGGCTGTTACATAGCTGTCTAAGCAGCATTTGCCGTGAGAAACCGCGTCGCACACCATGTCATAATGCCCGGTAGGAGAGTGCTCAGTTGAGCTGTGCGATCTGTGACATCCGCAAAGAAAAGCGCTTCTGTCCGGCGGTGCACGGACGCATTTGTCCGCAGTGCTGCGGAGAACAACGCGAGGTCACGCTGGATTGTCCCAGTGAATGTGTTTACCTGCAGCAGGCGAGGGAGCACGAAAAGCCTCGTTCCGCAGGAGCATTCGCCTCGGCCGAGCTATTCCTCGAGACGGAAATCAATGACCAGTTCCTTTACCGATATGAACATTTGCTGATGGGACTGAGTTATGCGCTGGGGAAGAGAGCTCGCGCCGACCGCAGTATCAACGATCGCGACCTTGTTTCGACTCTCACTGCGATGGCGAAAAGCTACGAGACCCTGGTGCATTCAGGCTTGCATTACGAAATGCCAATCGCAGGTATGGCGCAACAGGGCATTGCTGCGGAAGTGCAGAACATGTTGAAGGAGTACCGCGAGGCCGAACAGAAGCAACTGGGTTATAGCCGATTGCGCGACTCTGAAGTGCTCAAAGCTATCGTGTTTCTTGTGCGCATGGCTCATGGACGAACCTCAGGAAGACCGAAATCTCGTGCCTTCATCGATTTTCTTTTGGCCCAGTTCCCGGCGAATCCGTCGGCCATCAATGCGCCGGACGAGGCCGGCAGTCGGATCATCATGCCTTAACGCGAGAGGTTTTCAATATTAGCGTGGTTTGCCCGGCCGACTGCCCTCATTTATACTCTCTGTTTACTCACAAGCGATTTTTCGATCCAGGAGCAGCTATCTTTCATGCCCAAGCGCACATTCCAACCTAACCGTCGTCACCGCTCGAAGACACACGGATTTCGCACGCGTATGAAGACCAAGAGCGGTCGTGCGGTAATCTCGCGGAGACGTGCTAAGGGTCGCAAGCGGGTCTCAGTGAAGCCAGGTTTCCGCGAGTAAACGTCCTCCCTGGGTTTAGCGGGGTGTTTGTAGATTGAGCTTGGAACTTCAGTCGTGAGCGCTATGGCTCCTAAGGAAAGTGCCAACCTGTCTGGGCCCAGCACTACAAGAAACACCGGCGGACGATTTCCTCGTAGCACGCGTCTTTTGCGGCACGCTGACTTCGAACGGGTTTACAAGCTGGGACGACGCCATTTCTCGCCGCAGATGACAGTTTTCTACTTGCCGCGAGAAAAGGGAGCGGGATCCAGAGTCGGCTTTACCGTGGGCCGCGTGCTGGGTGGCGCGGTCGAACGCAATCGTATCAAGCGCCGCCTGCGCGAAGCGGTTCGCCGGCAACGCCGAGCATGCAGCGCGCCCGTGGACGTGGTAATCAATGCGAAGAAGTCGCTATTGACGGCGGAGTTCAGCAAGGTTCTGGCGGAGGTCGGCAACGCTTTTGATGTGATTCAACAGAAGTTGTCAGGAACGCGAGCCCGAGAGTAAGTTCTGACATATGCGAGTGGAACAATGAACCAGGTAGCCAAGACATTTGTGCTGCAATTGCTTCGCGCATACAAGCGGGCAATCTCTCCGCTCTTCGCGCCCGCCTGCCGTTATGTGCCCACCTGCTCGGAGTACGCGATGGAAGCGGTGGAACGCTACGGAGCTTTGCGTGGGAGCTTACTGGCTGCTAATCGGTTGCTGCGATGCCATCCATTCTCGAAAAGTGGTTACGATCCCGTAGTGCGGTCTCACCAAATTAACCTCGCGCACAACTCAGGTGTGCAGTCGCCGAACGGTACGTAAACTTGCCCGACTTTAAAAATCCTCAACAAGAACCCGGAATGGAGAGGCGGCTGCTTCTGGTGTTCGCGCTCACATTCCTGATTATTCTTGCTTTCCAGCCGTTGGTGAAAAAATACGGGCCGCAACCCGCCGCACCAAAGCCTGAGCAGCAAACCCAAAACTTTCCAGCCGCAACCGTTTCTCCGAAGCCGGCTCCTACACTCAGCCGAGAGCAAATCGTTCCGCCTGCTGGTCCCGGTCGACAGGCTTCTTCCGAGGACGAGACTGTCATCGAGAATGATCTTTATAAGATTCGCTTTACCAATCGAGGCGGGCAAGTCAAATCCTGGATACTGAAGAAATATACGGACGAGAGGGGCGGACCACTCGAACTGGTCCACGCCGCCGCGGCGGAGAAATACGGTTTGCCGCTTTCGCTGTGGATTTACGACGAGTTACTGCGTAACAAAGTGAATTCAGTACTCTATGTTGCTTCGCAGACCGGATCGCTTTCCGCGCCGGCCGAGATTACCTTCGAGTATTCTGACCATGATGTTGCCGTCCGCAAGAACTTCAGCTTCGATCACACGTACGTAGTTCGCGTCGAAACATCGGTTCAGTATAAAGGTGGGGAGTTACCGGCCTTTCCCATGTGGCCCGCAGGCTTCGGGGATCAAACCAACCCATCCTCTTACGCTTCCAGCCTGATTGAATATCAGTACAACACCAAAATCGAGCGACTGGCGATCAAGAAGATAAGTGGCGGAAACACCCTCCCTGGACCTTTCAACTGGGCCGGGGTTGCGGACCAATACTTCAGCGCAGTATTTCTCCCTGATGAGCCTCAAAACGTGGCCATGGTCACGCGGCGAAACTCCATTGATGTCCCCAAGGACCGGCAGAAGCCGGAGAACAAAGAAACCCTCAAAGTGGACATCCTTGGTGCCGCCGTCGGCAACCCCAAGGGAACAACCGTAGAGCACATATATGTGGGACCCAAGTCCCTGCCGGTGTTGGAATCGGTGCGAGTTCCCACCATCAGTGGCACAGATCAGGATCTTCGAGGACTGGTCAACTTCGGCTTTTTTGGGATCATCGCCCGGCCGTTATTCCTGTGGCTGAAATGGACCTATTCCCACATCGTGCCCAACTGGGGCTGGGCCATCGTGATCCAGACATTGATCATCAACATCGCGTTGTTGCCACTCCGCGTCTCGCAGATGAAGTCGATGCTGAAGATGCAGCGAGTAGCCCCGCAAATCAAATCCATCCAGGAGAAGTATAAAAAATACAGCCTCCGCGATCCGCGCAAGCAAGCGATGAACGAAGAGATCTCCGCACTTTACAAGAAAGAGCGGGTTAACCCCGCGGGTGGATGCCTGCCCATGATCATCCAGATGCCCTTTCTGTTCGCCTATTACAGCATGCTGGGCGGAACAATTGATCTGCGCCACGCGAACTGGCTGTGGGTACGCGATCTGTCCTCGCCCGACCCGTGGCATGTGATGCCAATCGCGATTATCATCACAATGCTGTTCATGCAGCGCATGACGCCGCAGGCAGGCATGGACCCGGCACAACAAAAGATGATGAATCTGATGATGCCGGTCATGCTGGGGGTGATTAGCTGGAACCTCGCCGCCGGTCTATGCCTGTACTGGTCGGTAGGGAATCTTATGGCGATCGTGCAGCAAGCTGTGATGAACCGCACCGAACTGGGGCGAGAAATGCGCGAGATGATGGAAAAGCGCGCAAGAAAGAAAGATAAGTAGGTTTCGCTCGACGGGCAAGCAACATCTCGAAAAACTAGAGTTTGGCTAGAATTAGGAGTTGAAATCCGGTGTCAATTCCCGATAAAGTCTCCGCCGCTAATAGAATCAACGAATTCCTCCGCGCGGTAGTGGGGCAGGGCGGGCTGCGTTTGAAATACCGCATCACCGTGGATCCGCCGCTCCCCGAAGAGCGGGATTGGGAACATCCCCAGATTCTGGTCGAATTCGCGGGTCCGGATTCGTCTTTGCTGCTCGAACGTGGCGCCGAATTGCTGCGGTCATTGGAGCTACTCGCGTTCGAAATGCTTCGTCTGCCCGCCAACGAACACGAGAAGATTTGCTTTGACTGCATGAATCATCGAGCGCTGCGACTGGAAGAACTTCGGATGTCGGCAAACGTCGCCGCCGAAAAAGTTCGTAAGAGCGGAACACCTTATCAGTTCGCGCCCATGTCGTCACGCGAACGCCGCATTGTACATCTGGCCCTTCGCGACCATCCTGACCTGCGCACCGAGAGTCAGGACGAGGCCGGGAGGCGCTGCGTGGTGGTCTATCCGAAAGACTATAAATCCGCAGGAAAAGTCGCATCGCGCACGATGCGCTGAGCATGTGCAAAAATTCTTGCACCACCTGCGTTGCAGTTACATATTGAATACTTGACAAGTGCTTGCATTGAGGTTCTGAATTTCGCCGGACTCGAAAATGTGCGCTTAAGATTTCCACAAACAAAAAAATTTTGTGCTAGTATGCCCGTCGGTTCCTAACTTCAAGTTTTTTTCATGTGCTAATCGTCCCTGCGAGAACCACAGTTGGTTCCGGCAGGAAACCAGGTTCTTTTACCCGCTGTAGATTTTCCGTCGGTCTGGCAGCGGCGGTCCCGTACTCAATACTTATGTCTGTCCCTAGCACATCGATCTCCCCTAATCCGTGGATCCAGATTCTGGACGCGCTGGAAAAAAAGATCAATCGGCACTCCTACGACACTTGGCTGAAACCGACACGTTACAGTCACGCCAGCGGAGGAATTTTATTCATCCGTGTGCCCACTGCGGAATTCCGCCATGTCGGCGACAAGTACGCCGACCTGATTCAGGAGGCAATCGACAATCTCGGCCTGGAATATCAGGACGTGAAGTTCGTCACCCCGGAAGATGATCCGGCTTCAACTCCAGTGCGCCACGATGGCGGCCTTTCTGGACCGGTGGCGGTTCCGGGACACGCTTCCCAGTCTCGTTTCGATTGGGATAGCGCTGCGCAATTGAATCCGCGCTATACCTTTGATGCCTTCGTTATCGGCAGCGGCAACCAGTTCGCTCACGCGGCATGTCAGGCGGTGGCGGAGCGTCCGTCCAAGGCTTACAACCCGCTCTTCCTGTATGGGGGTGTTGGTATGGGCAAGACGCACCTCATGCAAGCCATCGGTCATGAGATCAAACGGCGTCAGCCGCAGGCGGCCATCTGTTACGTCTCCAGCGAGAAATTCACCAATGAGATGATCAACTCGCTGCGCTACGACAAGATGACCAGTTTCCGCGACAAGTTCCGCACAATGGACGTGCTCCTGGTTGACGACATTCAGTTTCTGGCCCAGAAGGAACGCACTCAGGAAGAATTCTTCCATACCTTCAATGCGCTGCACGAGTCCATGAAACAGATCGTAATTGCCAGTGATCGCCCACCCAAGGAACTGGCTGAGATCGAGGATCGTCTTCGCAGCCGGTTTGAATGGGGTTTAATTGCAGACATCCAGCCTCCCGATCTGGAAACCAAGGTGGCGATTCTGCAGAAAAAGTCAGAGCAGGAAAAAGTCACTCTGCCCACCGACGTAGCCCTTTACATTGCTTCGAACATCCGTTCCAACGTTCGTGAGCTGGAAGGCGCGCTGATCCGATTGATGGCCCACTCCTCCCTGATCGGCGCCGATATTACCCTGCCTTACGCCCAGCAGGTGCTTAAAAATTTCATTGATTCCCAAGCCCGAAAGGTCACCATCGAGTCGATCCAGAAAGCAGTGGCTGAGCAGTTTGGACTCCGTCTGGCTGAGATCAAGGCCAAGAATAATTCGCGCGCTATCGTCTATCCCAGACAGATCGCCATGTACTTGGCGAAGCATCTTACAGAAGCCTCCCTCCCGGAAATTGGGCGTCAGTTTGGCGGCAAGCACCACACAACCGTACTGCACTCGGTAGAGAAGATTGATCAGGTGCGCAAGACTGACAAGGATTTGAACAGGCTGATCAATAAATTGACCGAGCAATTGGGCGGGTAATGGCGGTTTTCGGACAAATTTCCACTCCCGGGCTGGGACTTCCTTCGCATCAACTGTGTAACAGGTGTGGAAGCTGTGTAAGAGTGGATGAGAATCAGAGTGACAGTGCCGAATGTACTGCTGACCCCGCCTCATAGAGGTCCGATTTTATACATGAGGGAACAGGCGGAATCTGATAGCAGCAGGGTAGTTGGCCTAAATTTCCACTTTTCCCTGCCCCCTGCTGTTACTACTGGTTTTATAGGTTTTTATTTTGATATAAGGAAGTAACACAAGTAGCACGCATGGGAGAGTCGGTTATGCCGGTGGAAATGGCCACTGCAACGGGAACGGCGACAATGGAGATCACGGTCAGTAAGTTTGAACTCCTGCGAGAGCTTACGGCAACCCAGGGCGTGGTTGAGCGCAAGACCACGATTCCCATCCTTTCCAATTATCTGTTTGAGGCGGGCGGCGATAAGTTGGTTTTAACCGCCACCGACTTGGATCTTAGCCTGCGTACTTCCTGTAATGCCAAGGTGAAGAAGGAAGGTTCGTGCACGATACCCGCGCGCAAACTGCACGATTACGTAAAACTGCTGCCCGACGCCGACATCACTATCAAACTGCTTGAGAACCACTGGGTGAGCATTCGTTGCGGCCGGTCCAATACCAAGATGGTTGGTATGGCAAGATCTAACTTTCCCAGCTTGCCGGTATTTCCAACCGCTGGCGTGGTAAAGATCCCGGCGCAGGTTCTACGAGAGATGATTTCGAAGACCGGATTTGCCATCGCCAATGAAGAATCGCGTTACACGCTGAATGGCGCTCTCATGGTGCTTAAGCCAGAATCCATCACGATGGTGGCCACCGATGGCCATCGCCTGGCGCATATCGAGCGTAGCGGCGAGAAGTTCGATGGTGTGTCCGGTGAGATGAAAACGCTTATTCCCAAGAAGGCAATGGACGAATTGAAGTCACTGGTGGATTCGACCGAAGCAGAGAGTATTGAATTCGCCAGAGATGAGTCCACTTTGTACTTCCGCATCGGACCGCGGCTGCTGACCTCGCGCCAATTGACCGGTCAATTCCCTAATTTCGAAGCAGTGCTGCCCAAGGACAACAACAAACTCGTGACCGTAAGGGGCGAAGAGCTGAGCGCTGCCATTCAGCGCGTTGCCCAGTTTGCGGACGAACGATCGCGCGCAGTGCGCTTCCGCCTGGAAAAAGGCGAGTTAAAGATTTCGGCGTCGTCCACTGAAACCGGCGAGTCAGAAGACACGATCGAGACCGCTTACAACGGCGACGCCCTGACCGTCGGCTTCAATGCTGTGTATCTCCTCGACTTTTTGAAGGCCAGCGGCAACGGCGACGTGCGGCTGGAACTGAAAGATCCGCAGTCGGCCGGCCAACTTCGTCCGGGGGATAGCGAAGAGTACAAGTACCGCTATATTGTCATGCCGATGCGGATCTGAGCACTAAGTGGACATTAACGGCGAGCTCTGCTAAGAGCCAAGCCTGTAATAGTAACGCTGATCGCACCGGGCCTAATTCTGACTATAGCCCTCGAATTGGTGTACTCTCCCGAAAAGTCGAAACTTAGCTGCTCTCGCGTTGGGTCGGCAGTTCTTGGTTGGGGCGCAATCGAAATTCTCACGCGATCTAGGTCGAACTCGCCAATGCCTAGGGGCCACTCCGATCTTTGCTAGCTTGTCTGCGTCGGGAACCCTGGCTCCAAGCTCATAGTTCCGTATTCCTTCTCCGGATATTCCGACCATCTTACCGAGGGCCCTTAGGCTTAGGCCTGCAGTCTCGCGGCCTTGCTGGATCTTAGCCCCGAGTTCTCTTCGACAGACCAGCCGCGCAAGAATTGTAGCGGTTGGTGGCGAAGCGGGCGAGTTTCCGGAGCATGCGGCAGCAATATCATTTCCGGGATCGCGTCTGCCAAGTTTTGATGCGGTTCGCGTAGTTGCATGCCCGATCATTCGTCGGCCGTTCTTTTCTTGTTTAATCGGTCGAGACATCCTGCAAAGATTTCGGTTGATATATGACGGGCGTAATGGTGAGGTCGAAATCCAAGCCTAGCGACGATTAGGAGACGTAGGCTTGCATTTCGTCAGTAGTATTAACTCCACTGCCGGATCCTGCCATCCCTCATCAAGGCTCCGCGATTTGACTCCCGGTTCATGCGCGGTTACAGTATTCCACCATTTCCTTCTGGGAGGTTTCCCATGCTCAGCGGGTTCAAACAGTTCATTCTGCGCGGCAACGTAGTCGACATGGCCGTTGGTGTGGTCATAGGCGCCGCCTTCGCCACGGTTGTGACCGCCTTCACCAAGGACCTGCTGACGCCCCTAATCGCCGCGTTGGTGGGTAAGCCCGATTTCTCCTCGATCACTTTCACCCTAAACGGTACCGCGTTTGCCGTCGGGGACTTTATCAATGCCCTGGTGGCCTTCCTGCTGGTGGCAGTCGCGGTGTACTTTTTCGTGGTGACGCCAGTGAACGCGCTGGTCTCGCGTATGCGCAAGGCCCCGGCACCCGCCGACCCAACGACTAAGAAGTGTCCGGAGTGTCTCAGCGAAATACCCATCGATGCGCGACGCTGCGCTCATTGCGGCCAGCCCTTGGCGGTAGCTGCGCGGCAGGCATCGTAAACCGCCACGCGCATCTATCGCGGTCCTGAGTCAAGGAATCTTCTCTCCTGTAATATGATTAGGATGGCTTTCTGCGTCCTTCGGAAGTGCTGTTTCTTCGTGACCTTGTCCGCGGCGATCACTGTATCGGGGCAGCAGTCCAAAAACCTTCCGACATCTCCTGCTCGCCCGGGCTCAAAACCGACGTCATCAACTGGTGCCCCCCTTCCTGATGCCGGCACAATCACCGAAGGCCGCTATCACAATCCATTTTGGGGGTTCAGGTACAAGATTCCCTATGGCTGGGTTGAGCGGACGAAGGAAATGCAGGGGGACAGGGGGGACGAACCAGGAAAGTCGCTGGTTTTGCTGGCCGCGTTTGAACGGCCTCCAGAAGCTGCGGGAGACACCGTGAACTCGGCCGTGGTCATTGCGGCTGAAAGCGCATCGTCCTATCCCGGCCTGAAGACCGCAGCCGAGTATTTTGGACCGCTCACCGAGCTCACCACCGGCAAGGGCTTCCAGGTCGTGAATGCGCCCTACCAATTTCCTGTGGGCACAAACCAGTTAGTTCGCAGCGATTTCAGCAAGACGCTCGGCTCTTTGACCATGCAGCAAGCATCGCTGGTCCTGTTGCAAAAGGGATACATTCTGTCCTTCACTTTTATTGGCGGGTCGGAGGACGAAGTTGAAGAATTAATCGAGAATTTAAGCTTTGGGCCGTCAAAAAAACCAAAAGCCGAGGGCCCTTCGCCGCGCCACTGACCTCCCGATTGGAGTCCAACGAAGACCCCTGTAACCCACGCCAAAAGTGCAGGTTACCGAGGCGATTCCGGGGTCGAAAAAATGATCCCCTTGTGATACAATTACTAATAGTTCCGAAAGCTCTAAGTACAAGCAATTTCAATGATTTGAGGTCCATTTCTGGAAAGCGGAGTCTCCCCGCCGTGGCGACTCCAAGATCCGAAAACGGGACTGGTAACCAGGGCTCAAATCGCGTTCCATGGAGCTGAATGGCCACGAAAGAAATCAACACAGCAGCCATCGTCGATCCGAAGAATAAAGAGGGCAAGGTCACGCCCATCACCGGAGGCAACGGCGACTACACCGCCGACTCAATCAAGGTGCTGGGCGGCATGGAAGCGGTTCGCAAACGCCCGGCAATGTACATTGGTTCGACCGGCGAGCTCGGGCTGCACCACCTGGTTTACGAAGTTGTCGACAACTCGGTTGATGAAGCGCTCGCTGGCTACGCCGACAAGATCGAAGTAACCATCCACATCGACAACTCAATTACTGTCATCGATAACGGCCGCGGCATTCCCGTCGACAACATGGAAATTGACGGCGAAAAGGTGCCGGCAGCGCAGGTCGTGATGACCAAGCTGCATGCGGGCGGCAAGTTCGATACCTCGTCATACAAAGTATCGGGCGGATTGCACGGCGTGGGCGTCTCCTGCGTGAACGCCCTCAGCCACGAGTTGGATCTCGAAATCTGGCGCGACGGCTTCACCTGGGAGCAGACTTATTCAAAGGGCGAACCCACCAGCAAGCTGAAGAAGGCCGGCGCAACCAAGAAGCGTGGGACCAAAGTCAAGTTTTTGCCCGATAAGGAAATCTTCACTGCCACCGAGTACAACTTCGACACGCTGGCCCAGCGCCTGCGTGAATTGGCCTTCCTGAACAAAGGCCTGCTGATTACGCTGACGGACGAGCGCACCACCGACGCCAAGACGGGCGGGGCCAAGACGGCCGAATTCAAATACAACGGCGGCATTGCGGAATTCATCAAGCATCTCAACCGCGGCAAGCAGACGCTGCATGACAAGCCGATCTACATGGAAGCCGAGCGCGACAGCGTAGTCATGGAGATCGGGCTGCAATACAACGACGCCTATTCGGAAACTCTGTTCAGCTTCGCTAACAACATCAACACGGTGGACGGCGGCTCGCACCTGACTGGTTTCCGTCAGGCACTGACCCGCACGATTAACTACGCCGGGCAGCAGATGGGGCTGTTCAAAGATGTCAAAGAAAACCTGACGGGCGACGATGTGCGCGAGGGCTTGGTCGCAGTAGTTAGCGTGAAATTGCCGCAGCCGCAGTTCGAGGGTCAGACTAAGGGCAAACTCAATTCCGATATCGCGGGCATCGTGCAGGCGTTCGTGAACGAACGCCTGGGCGCGTACTTCGAGCAGAACCCGACAGTCGGCCGTAAGATTATCAATAAAGCGATTGACGCGGCTCGGGCGCGCGAGGCCGCCCGCAAGGCTCGTGATCTCACCCGCCGCAAGGGAGCTCTCGACGGAGGTGGCCTGCCCGGTAAGCTGGCTGACTGCTCTGAGCGCATGCCTGATCGTTGCGAATTGTTCCTGGTGGAGGGCGAATCCGCCGGTGGCACCGCCAAACAAGGCCGCGATCGCAGGTTTCAGGCGATCCTGCCATTGAAAGGCAAGATCCTTAACGTCGAAAAAGCGCGTTACGACAAGATGCTGGCGCACGAAGAAATTCGCGCCATGATCACGGCGTTAGGCACCGGCATTGCCAAAGAAGACTTCGATCCGGCTAAATTGCGTTACGGAAAAGTCATTCTGATGACTGACGCTGATGTGGACGGAAGTCACATCCGCACTTTGCTGTTGACGTTTTTCTTCCGCCACATGCAGGAGTTGATCAAGCGCGGCAATGTGTTCATCGCGCAGCCCCCGCTGTATTCGATTAAAAAGGGCAAGACGCAGCAGTACATCAAAGACGATCGCGACTTCGTCAAGGTGATGGTGAAGCGTGCCGCCGAAGGACTGATCGTGCGCTACGGCGAGGGGGCGGCGAAACTGGAGGGCACAGCTCTGGCCCGGTTCATCACGGTGCTGAATGAATATCTGGGCTTCTTCGACAAATTGGACAAGCGCTTGCGCGATGAGCGGGTAACCGAACTCCTTCCCAAAATCGACTTTTCCAAGCACGCTGATTTCGAAGGCGATAAAAAGACTGCGCCGAAGAAAATCGAAAAGCTGGAACGAGAACTGAAGAAGTTGCAAAAGGACCGGGGATTCAAGAGTGTCGAGTCGCGCTTCGACGAAGAACATAACCTCTGGGAAGTGTGCTACCTCAGTTCTCAGGGCGCAGAGCACGTCATCAACTGGGAACTGGCCTCTACTCCGGAGTGCCGTCAGTTGATCTCGAAGTACAAACAGATCGAGCCCTACATGGAGCCGCCATTCGTGATTGAGACAGTCTCGAAACCAGCTCCGGCCAATGGCAACGGCGAAGAGCTGAGCGATGCCGAACGTGAGGACGTGGAAAAAGCCCAGAAGAAAACCTCCGCTGCGCCTAAGCGCAAGGCCGCCGAGCCGCAAACGGTTGAGAAAGGCAATGCCCGCGAATTGTTCGAGCACGTGCTCGCCGAGGGCCGCAAGGACTACACCGTCCAACGCTACAAAGGCTTGGGTGAAATGACCTCCCAGCAGCTTTGGGAAACCACCATGGATCCCGAGCGTCGCACGCTGCTCTCAGTGAAACTCGAGGATATTGCCGCCTGCGAAGCTATCTTTACCACGCTTATGGGCGAGGATGTCGAAGCGCGCCGCAAGTTCATCGAAGACAACGCGCTGGACGTGAAGAACCTGGATATCTGATTTTAGCTGCTGCTGGTCGGAACTTCTTTCAATGAGACTGTTGGGTACCTCGCCTGCGGATACACCCGATCGAACAAAATCCACAGCAGTGCGATGATCCCGAACACAAGCACGCTGCCCTCCGGGCCAACTGAGCCTCCGGTTAACCACGCCGGGCCTTGAAATGACGATTTCATCAGATGTCCCGTGACCATACCCCCGCTGTCTGGCACCGAGTAGAGGAAGCTTTGGCCCCAGTCCCACGAGGCGTGGAAACCTACTGCGAACCATAAATGGCCGGTCCGGCGGAGAGTTAAGCAGAAGAAGAATCCGATAAGAGCAGCGCCCAGCCCGCCTACGTAGTTTTCTCCCGGGTTGCGCAGGTGAACCCCTCCAAACAGCAGGGACATGAGAATGGCAGCGGGCCAGAAACCCATTCCAGTCGTGACTGTATAGAGTGTGTAGCCACGAAAGAGGAATTCTTCAGCGCATCCCACCAGCAGGAAGAACGCGCCCCAATAAGCGGCGAATTTCAACACCCGTATCCCATGCAGCGCGAAGCCGCCGAAGTAGAAGGCACCCGCTCCTCGCATCATTAGCAGCAGAAGCGTGATCGAGACGATTCCCCAGATAGCCCCCACCCAGAAGAACTTGCCGAATGCACTGTGTCGCGGTAACCCATAGACATCGAACTCCCGTTTTTCGATGCGGGCCATGACAAAGGCCGGAAGGATGATTGCCGTCACTTGCACCAGGTAATCAACCAGGCGCGACAATAACAGAGCCTTGCCGTGCAAATCGGGGGAGAGCATCGGAGCCAAAGCAAAGCTCAGGACATAATCAACCATCCAAGCCATTGCGAGATAAAACAGGATGCGCCACGCCGCGCGCAGACCTTCCGGGCCGACAAAGACACTATGGAAAAACGGTGGCCGACGGAGCGCAGTTGAATCTAATAGTGGCGGCCCACTTCCCGGAGTGGAGGCCAGTGGAACGTTCGGGTCTTCCATAAGAAGTTTCCAGCCTGCGCCCGGACATGGTAAAACACTCACCTTCCTCATGAGCGAATTTTTCACCCGGGAGCGCTTCGGCAAACCGCAGTTTCTGGCTGGGCTCCTGCTTCTTGTCTTTCTGGGGCAGTGCCTCTGGCTTGCCAGCCGCGACGTGCATGCTTCAGGAACCGTTGAATTTGGCGAGCTCACCCGCGTCCAGCAAGGACTAGAGCAGTGGCATGGCGAGCGCATTGCTGGCACTCCCTATGCAATGTCAGTCCAGAAACAACCCAGTCAGGATCCAGATCGCTCTTCCTATTTCGAAAATAATGGCGGATACGATGCTTATCACTCACCACTGTATTACCTGATCGCTTCCGCACCTTTGCTCTTATGGCCCGGTTCGCTTCAGCCTGGAACAAAACCCTACTGGGGGGGGCTGGCGCGAGCACCCTATCTCGTATTCGGGGTTCTGCTGGGTGCTTCCTTGTGGTACGTCTCGCGGCGGTTGTATGGAAATGCCGGCGGTTACATTGCGCTCACGCTTTACTGTTTTTCACCCGGGATAATCCGCGGCAGTGCGCTAGGGTTCACGCATCTCGAGATCGCCGCGGCCTGGGGCGCGTTTGGAACCATCTTCACTGCTATTGCGGTCGCGCATACCTTGTACGCGCCGCGTGAGGTAGTGCTTTGGAATTGGCGGCGTATCCTCTTACTCGGACTCTCACTCCCACTGGCGGTCGGCACGCAATTCTCACTGGTGATAACAATCCCGGCTGCGCTCGCGTTCATGCTGTACCTGGCGCCAGCCCGCCGCGCTGCAGCGTTGGCGATCTGGGTAGCCTCGTGCGCCATCGCCTTCGTACTTCTCTTCGCCTCCTACTCATTCCGGCCAGGCGTTTTCTGGGAAGGGATTCGTCATGCCACGTTCTTGGGAATCAACTGGAGAGTCTTTGCCAGGCCTGGCGCCTACCGCCAGGTACTCAGCCATTTGGGGCAGATGAGTCCGGCGCTCGCCCTAGCTCTGCCGGTTGCGGTCATAACCTACGCCGTATGGCCACGAACCCGCTACTTTGGTAATACTGCTCCACTGCTGGTTGCCGGGCTTTGCGTACTTCTGGGTTTAGCGACCCCGCACTATCCTGGCTTTGGTTTCGAATTGATAGCCGTGCCGTTCTTATTCGTGTTCGTTGCGGGCGTGGCGGCGGACCTTCTAGAGACGCCAATGCGCAGTCTGGTAATCGCATTCCTTGTCGGCCTTCTGGGAGCATATGCGCTGTGGTGTCTGCTGGAACTGGCACGCGTTGCGCGCGCATGACGAACGTCTGAGTGGATGAGCACGAAAGGATAACTCGAACAACCCCCGCGCCTCATGAGTTGTTTCCCTGTACAATTTTCTCCCGATGGCTGTGACGGTCAATTCCTTTGCGAAAATCAATCTCGGCTTATGCATCGGTGCGCTCCGCCCCGATGGTTTCCATGAACTCCGGACGGTATACCAGACAATAGCTTTGAACGATGTCATTTCCGTCCAAGTCGGCGCCGGAACAGGAATAGAGATTCGCTGCTCTGACCCGCGCGTCCCTAAGGATCAATCGAACACGTGCCACCAGATCGTGGCGCGAGCCACTAACGACCTCAAGGTCCCTGGCAAAGTAATTATTGACATTGATAAGCGCCTGCCGGTGCAGGGTGGACTCGGAGGAGCATCGTCGAACGCGGTGGCTGTGCTGTTGGCGCTGGAGCGTGCGCTCGAAAAGTCGTTACCCGCCACCCAGAAGCTGCGCCTCGCTGCTGAAGTCGGTTCTGACTTGCCCCTATTTATGTTTGGTGGAACTGTCATGGGCGTGGGCCGTGGTGAGGAGGTCTACCCGCTACCCGACCTACCACCAACAACCTGCGTCGTCGCTACTCCTGAAATTGCTGTTTCTACACCCAAGGCGTTCGCAGACTGGGACTTGGCGATGGCTCCCAGGGATGTCCCACTCGTACCAATACAAGACGAGCCTGTCAGGGCCGTGCCCAAGGCGGTGTATTTCCATGGGCGGCGCCTCCGAAAGCCGGCAGCAGCCCCGCTGGGATCGACTCCTACGGCCAAGGACACCCAACTAGACGCCAGGGCGTCAGGTGGGGTTGATATCGCTTCAAAATTGACGCCCGCGACGCCCTCCGATAGAATATTGGAGTTCGGTCGCGCAGTTTCTTCTGTGCTGACCGCCTCGTTCCAAAGTAAGGTCAAGTCTGGTAAGCATTTATCCGGTGTCTCTGCTGGTAAGAGCAGGGGCCGGGCCGAGATCCCGCTTCTCGACCTCGTCCGTACCGGGATTGAAAACGACTTCGAACGGGTCGTCTTTTCTCAATATCCCGAATTGCGCGAGGTAAAGAGTGTGCTTGAGAGTGCGGGAGCGCAGTACGCCTCGCTGTCCGGATCGGGTTCTGCGCTTTACGGTCTGTTTGGGTCGCGCTCGGCTGCGCAGAAGGCCGCGGCCGCACTGCGGAAGGAAGGTGTTCCGGCTCAGGTCACGGCTACGTTGACGCGTGAACAGTACTGGAAGAGGATTTTCGATTGAAGATTTTTAGCTTGCTGCGTCTGCGTTTTCCATCGACAATCAGCAATCGAAAATCGACAATGATTCTACTGGGCCGTCGACTAATGGTAGGTCAAGTGCCTTTGGAGCACTTTGTCTAGGTTCGAATCCTAGCGGCCCAGCCAGAAAATCCCTCTAGCTTCTGGCTTGCCTGGCAGAAGCTGGAAGCCAGAAGCTGAGAGCAAACTTATGGCAACTCTTGCGACAGCGACGGATAAGAAGGTCCACACGGGCGCCGACGAGAAGCCTGAGCGCAAGCCTCAGCGCTCTCGCGTGGATGACAAATTCAAGATCTTCAGCGGCACCGCCAATGAGCGGCTGGCAGATGATGTCTGCGAGTTTCTGGGACTGACTCGCAACCAGGCCCAGGTCACACGATTCAAAGATGGGGAAGCTTACGTCCAGATTCAGGAGAATGTGCGTGGCGCGGATGTGTTTGTCATACAACCCACCTCGCGCCCGGTGGACGAGCATCTGATGGAACTCCTCCTGATGATCGACGCGCTCAAGCGGGCTTCGGCGCGGCGCATTACCGCGGTAGTTCCGTATTACGGTTATTCCCGGCAAGACCGCAAGGATAAGCCGCGTGCCCCGATTTCCGCCAAGCTAGTGGCGGACTTGCTGACTACTGCAGGAGCGGATCGGGCGTTGATTATTGACCCCCACGCTCCCCAAATTCAAGGATTTTTCAATATTCCGGTCGATCCTCTGTTCGCATCGCCGGTGCTGGTGGACTACTTCAAGAAGTTGAATTTATCCAATTTGACCGTGGTTTCCCCAGATGCCGGTGGGGTGGAGCGAGCGCGGTTTTTCGCAAAGAAAATGGACTCCGCGCTGGCCATCGTCGATAAGCGCCGCGTGGAAGCGAATGTGGCGGAAGTCATGCACGTGATCGGAGACGTGCAAGGCCGTATCTGTTTGGTGATCGACGATTTGATCGACACCGCTGGCACGCTGGTCAAAACCGCCAGCGCCCTGGTAGAGAACGGTGCCACTGCCGTTTACGCCTGCTGCTCCCACCCTGTGCTTTCTGGTCCAGCGGTGGAAAACATTGCGCAGTCTTGCATCAAGGAAGTGGTTGTAACCGATACCATCCCGCTCTCAGAAGCGGCGAAAAAGGAACCGAAGATTGTGGTGCGTTCCGTGGCCGGGTTGATTGGACGAGCCATTCAGTCCATTCACGAAGAAACTTCGGTCAGCAAGTTATTCATCTAGGACAGGACTCAAATTATGGCAACTGCAACAGAAAACAACACACTGGAAGCGCAACCTCGTGTTCCGGGAACCAAGAATGATGCCCGGCGTGTGCGCCGTGAAGGTAAGATCCCGGCAGTGCTCTACGGTGCGGGCAAGGATGCCGCATCCCTCAGTGTTGACCCCCGTCAAGTGCTGCGCATTTTGCATTCTGCGAGCGGTCACAACACGATTTTTGATCTCTCTCTGAATGGCGACGAGCGTACCAAGGCCATGATCGTTGATTGGCAGTTCGAGCCGATCAAGGGCAAGTTGCTGCACATTGACCTCAAGCGGATCGCGATGGACCAGAAGCTCACTGTAATGGTACCCATCGTACTAAGGGGCGAAGCCGCAGGCGTGAAGCAGCAGGGCGGCATTCTGGAGCAGGTTCTGCGCGAAGTTGAAATCCAGTGTCTGCCAGGCGACATTCCGGCGTCAATCGAAGCCGACGTGAGCGAACTTGTCTTTGGCAAAGTATTGCGAGTTGCCGACCTGCCGCACAGTGAGAAATTCAAGATCCTCACTGACGAAAATCAGACAGTGGCGCACGTCATTACGGTAAAAGAAGAAGTTGCCCCTGCGCCGGAAGCGGTGGCTGCCGAAGCTGGTGCCGTCGCGGCCGAGCCCGAAGTTATCAAGAAGGGCAAACAGGAGACTGAAGAGGAAGGTGCCGAGGAAGCTGTCGCAGAAAAGGCGCCAAAGGCCGAGAAGGGCGACAAAAAGGAAAAGAAGTAGGTCGGGGTGGAGGCTGGTCATTGACCGGCCTGGCCGAGCTGCTGTTCGGCGGTAGCAGACGAGGAAAGTTAACCAAGCTTGAAACTGATAGTCGGGCTGGGCAATCCCGGAATCGAATACCAGTTCACGCCACATAACCTGGGTTTTCTGGCGATTGATCGCATCGCTAACGATTGCGGCGTCGAAATCAGGAATCGCCAGTGCCGTGCTCTGACGGCGCGGGTCACAATCGGGGCAGAACAGGTTCTCCTGGCTAAGCCGGAGACCTACATGAATCTGAGCGGCATAGCAGTACGTGAGCTGCTCACAAAGCACGAGTTGAATCCGGCAACCGATGTGGTTGTCATCTACGACGAACTGGACTTGCCGCTGGGTACGATTCGCATTCGCCAGCGGGGCAGCTCGGCGGGGCATAACGGGATGGAATCGGTGATCGGCGCCCTGGGCACGCAGGAGTTCCTGCGGATTCGTTTGGGTGTCACGCCGGACGGGAAAAAGGTGTTGGAGGGGGCGCGGTATTTGTTGAAGCCGCTACGCAAAGCACAGCTCAAGATTGTAGATGAAGTACTAGACCGGGCCGCCGAAGCAGTGAAAGTGATTTTGACCGAAGGACCGGCGGCAGCCATGAACCGCTTTAACCGTAGGCTCGAGGCTGAAAGTTAGCTACGATTCGAACCAACGAAACTAGCTAATTTCGGCTAGGTAGTGAAAACTTTCGGGAATCGGCAGCAAGAATTTGGAGAAGCTAAATGAATCGCACTTATGAATTGATGTTCATCGTTCGGCCTGACATGGTCGAAGAGGATCTCGACAAACTGATTTCTACTCTGGAGTCGCAAGTAACATCCTCCGGGGGCGCAGTAAAGAGTGTCGAACGCATGGGCAAGCGCCGTCTGGCTTACACTGTCCGCAGATTTCATGACGGGATGTACATACTGCTCACCGCTGAGGGCAGCGGTGAGCTCATTCACGAATTGGAGCGCCGTCTGCGCGTAACTGAGCCGGTGATCAAATTCTTGACTGTGCGGGTGGACGAGGAGCAGAAGCGCCTGGACAAGATCAAGCAGATCCGTGAATCCCGCAAGAAGAAGGCGCCACCCGCTCCGGCGGAGACGAGCGCCGAAGCAGGCGGCGAAGCAGCCTCGGTAACCGCATAAGAACACTCGGTAGTCGCAGTCCTGAGTCTATTCCGGGATCCGCATCCCAAGCAGGCTGACAGACTGCAGACGACGATTAATCATACGAAGGAGCATCATGGCTGAAGAAACCAGAACTACGTTTTCACCCTCCGGCGATCGCCCACCCTCTCGTGGTCCGCGTCCTGCTGGCGGCCCTGGCGGTGGCCGGGAAGGTGGCCGCAAATATTTCCGCCGCAAGAAGGTCTGCAAATTTTGCGTGGAGAAGATTGAGGCGATCAACTACAAAGACGTGCGTTTGCTGGCGCAATTCGTCGCCGAGAGCGGCAAGATCGTGCCGCGGCGCCTGACTGGAGTGTGCACGCCGCACCAGCGTCGCCTTTCCACTGCAATCAAACAGGCGCGCAATATCGCGCTCTTGCCGTTTGCGGGGCGGGCATCCTGAACCAGCAGCCGTGATTTGCATGTCCGTTTTCTGCACACAAGCCAATCGGCGTGATCATCGCGGCACAATTCATATACGGAGTTCATAACATGGAAGTAATTCTAAAAGAAGATGTAGCCAAGCTCGGCTCGCGCGGCGACGTGGTCAAGGTTGCCGAAGGTTACGGTCGAAATTTTCTTCTTCCCAAGAAATTGGCCATTGAAGCTTCGGCGGCCAATAAATCTGTCATAGAGCAGATGAAAGCAGCCTCAGTGCGCCGTTCTGCCAAGGAGAAAGCCAGCGCTGAGGAGTTGGCGAAACAGTTTGAGGGCGTCGAAGTCTCATTCCTTCGCCGAGCCGGCGAACATGACCAACTCTTCGGCTCAGTCACTTCCGGCGATATTGCCGACGCGCTGGCGAAGAAGGGCCTTAACGTGGACCGTCGTAAGATTCAAATTCACGAGTCCATCAAAACTCTGGGCGAGTTTACGGTTGCGATAAGACTCCACCGAGACGTTACCACTCACCTGAAGGTGCTCATCCAAAAGGAAGCTGCGGAATAGTTCTTCCAACTTAGAAGCAGCACTGATCGCCGGTTCGCGATCTTGTTCCAGGCGATAAACTGGCTTGGGGCGTATAAACCATAGTTTCGACACTATTTAACAAATTATTTACCAGTTATTGACATTCTTCTCCTGTTGAGCAAGAAGCTTGCCAAACTCCTATAATCTTGCTCACGGTTCTGTCCCTGTCACGTCCATAACTATGCAACCTGAAAGCAAGCCCAGGTTGCCGAGGTTTGCTGAGGACAAGGCAAAATGCCGGCCGATGCGTGGGCTTTACCCTTTGCGGTTGGCAAGTGTTCCAATCCTGGCGTAGCAGGCGCCGGGAAGGGGCGAGACAGCGGAACCCAGGACCCCATCGCGCGGGGCCACATGGCTGGGCACAGTCTAAACCGCATAGATGACACGATGCTGATCCGCGAGGCGCAGCACGGGAATCGTGCTGCGTTCGAAGAACTGGTGCGCCACTATGACAATGCCGTGCTCCGCCTGGCTCTCCACCTTACCGGATCGGAACATGACGCTCAGGATATTTACCAGGAAGCATTTTTGAAGGCGTACAAGAATGTTGGAAGTTTTCGGTTCGAGTGCTCCTTTTATACCTGGATCTACCGTATTGTGACCAATCTATGCCTGGATCACCTGCGGAAGAGAAACGTGCGCAAAGAAGATGCGCCGGTGACGGTTGACTCCTCAGGCGAGGAGTACAACTTACTGGAGCAGGTGCCGGACGGGCGAGCCGCAGCCAATCCTGAACGCGATCTTATGCGGCGCGAATTAGGTGGTCGCATCAACCGCGCACTGGATCGCCTTACGCCCCGCGAGCGCATGGTTTTTGAGTTGAAGCATTATCAGGGTTTGAAGTTGCGCACTGTGGGCGAGATTTTGCACACGACTGAAGAGACAGCCAAAAATACTTTGTTCCGCGCCACCCAAAAATTGCGCGGAGCTTTATCGGATATGCGATGAGAGCGAAAAATTTGATTTCAGGTTTCTACATGTCCCCAATGGGGTGCAATTATGAAATGTGACTGGGTAAAGCAAAACGTCGTGCTCTACATTTATAACGAGCTGCCCGACGACGCCCGTTATGAACTGGAGCAGCACCTGGGACGGTGTCCCGAGTGTGCCGCCGAGCTAAAGGCCACACGCAAGTTCAACATGGAGATTTCACAGTTTCCAGTTGAGGAACCGGCCCCAAACCTGCTGACGGCCTCTCGTATGCGCCTTCAGGAGTTGCTCGAAACCGCCGAGCAAGGCGGTTTCTGGCAACGGTTCACATTCGAGCCGGCAAACTGGCTGCGCCAAGTCCGATTTGCTCCCGCACTGGCCGCGGCCATTTTTATTGTGGGCTTCGCTGGCGGGATCGGTGCAACTTACAAAATAACGTCCGGGAACAACCCGGGAAGTATCTCCACTGCAAGCAGACCGCAAGGTCCCGTCCCCGCACCTGCCGAATCTTCCATTACGGGTATCCGCTCCATCAATCAGGATCCAGGTTCCAACCAGATCAACATCAAGTACGACACCGTTTCTACGCAGGAAACGCATGGTTCGCTGAACGATCAGCGCATCCAGCAGTTGCTGCTGTTTGCCGCGCGCAACAATTACAACTCGGGTGTGCGCATGGATTCGGTGGACCTCCTGACTCAGAAGCCTGATGACAATCGAGTGCGCGAGGCCCTGATTTACGCCCTGCGCTATGACTCCAACCCAGGGGTGCGACTCAAGGCTCTGGAAGGCTTGGGATCATTTGTGAAGGACGACGTTCGAGTCCGGGACTCTGTACTGGCAGCTTTGATGAACGATGCGAACCCCGGCGTGCGCACCCAGGCGCTCCACCTGCTCGAGCCCGTAAAGGCTGACAGCAGCGTGCGGAGTGTGCTACAGCGGCTGGCGGAAAACGATCAGAACCAGTACATCCGGTCTCAGGCGCGCACTGTGATGGCGCAGTTGCCGGAGATTGATTGAGTCGTAAAAACAAGGTTTTAGAGGAGATATAACAGAAGTACATGTCGAAAACTTTATTAAGGTTCGCAGCGACGTTCGCGCTGCTGGCGTCTCTTATTTCTCTGGCCTCGGCACAGCAGCAAAACCGGATTTATCGCGAAGGCGGCAACTGGGCCGAAGAGATTACCGGCTCGTTGACGCCCGCGAAGAACCTGCGGGTCAAGGTGGATGTCGGATCCGTCCGTATCGTAGGGGGTTCACAGCCGGTCATCAATTACGTGATTCGCAATCGTGCTTACAGTTCATCTGAGGACAAAGCCCGCCGCGAGTTTGATTCATACAAGATCAGCGCCTATGTCCGGGGAGATACCGCCTGGATCGTCGGCGACTGGCAAGGCGGCCGTCCCAAGAGATTTTCCGGCGAGTTCGTGATCAATGTCCCCCGCGAGATGGAGTGGGTGAAGGTGGAAACCGAGGGCGGCAGCGTGTCCACAACGGGTATCGCAGGACGAGCCGATGCTGAGAGCGGTGGCGGCAGCATTCATGTGGATGATATCGGTGGCGCAATTAATGCCGAAACCGGCGGCGGATCCATTGATGTTGGCAACGTCGGCGGTGACCTCAACCTCCACACCGGCGGGGGCAGCATCGAGATTCGCGCGGCGAAAGGCAAGATCAACGCTGAGAGCGGCGGCGGTAGCGTCGTCCTGATTTCCGGACTGCAAGGCGCGGTGCTTGAAACCGGGGGTGGCAGTATAGAAGTCAAAAAGTGTACCGGAAGTGTGAAAGCTACCACCGGCGGCGGCAGCATCGATCTTGGGGACATCGGCGGCCCGGCAGAAATTGAAACTGGCGGCGGCAGCATTCGGCTCGGCTCGGCCAAAGGTTTTGTGCACGCAGACACCGGCGGCGGCAGCATCGAATTGAATGGGGTCCCAGGGGCCCGGGCCGAAACCGGCGCGGGCGGGATCATCGCCAAGTTTATTGCCTCAACTGGGGAGCGTACAGATTCCGTGCTTGAAACATCAGCCGGGGATATTACCGTATTTCTGGCTGCTGATCTGGCGATCACAATTCGCGCCAGCGTCGAGTTGGCCAATGGTCACCAGATTCGCTCCGACTTCTCTGACATTCACGTGACCACCGAGGGTGGGGAATATGGACCGAAGACGGTTACCGCGGAAGGGCGGTTGAACGGCGGCGGACCGGTGTTGAAAGTGCGTACTACGACTGGCGACATTACATTTCGCCGTGCCAGCCGGTAAAAGTCAGTAGGACGATTTTTCATTAAATCTGCATGGAGGGATGGACCATGCGCATGCGCATCATCACTGCAACCATAATTTTGCTGACCATTTCGGTGGCGGCTGAGAGTTCCAACGTTGGTCTTGGGGAGGCCTACGGCTACGGCGAAGAAACTGGTACCGGATCCTATCTTGGGGTTGATATCAGCGATGTTACAAGTGAACGCCTTGCTGCTCTCAAACTAAAAGACGAGCGCGGGGTTGAAGTCACCATGGTGGATCAGGATGCTCCCGCCGGCAAAGCTGGGCTCAAGGAACACGACGTTATTCTCACGATGAACGGGACCAACGTCGAAAGTGGTGCGCAACTGCGACGCATGATTCACGAAACTCGGCCGGGACGCGTCGTAAGCTTCGGCATCAGTCGTGACGGCCAGCCTCTTACCATCAAGGTTCAGCTTGCCGATAAGGGCAAGGCCTTTGCGAAGAATTTTCCGCACGATTTCAAATTCGAAGTGCCACCCATGCCTGTCATCCCCGAATTCGATCTCCCCATGTCAGTTGTGGTGGTGCACAGTTCCATGCGGAGCGGCTTGGTTGTGGAAAATCTTTCACCACAACTAGGGGAGTTTTTCGGAGCCAAAAACGGCAAGGGAGTGCTGGTGCGCTCGGTTGATAAGGGAAGCGTGGCGGCTAAAGCTGGTTTCCGCGCCGGTGATGTAATTGTCCGGGTGAACGAGCAAGATGTGCATGATACCAGCGACTTTACCCATGCTCTGCGGTCGCGCAGCAATAATTCCGTAAACATCGCAATCATTCGAGAAAAGAAAGAGCAGTCTCTTACGTTGTCACTCCCGCAACCTAAGGATTCGGGCAACATTTTCGAGGAGAGCTTTGATGTGCCCGATTTCCATGCGGAAACCCGCATCGAGCTTAGCGAGATGCAATCCGAACTGGCGCACTTGAGACCTCAGTTGGAACTGGCTTCACAGGAGGCGGAGCGTGCGGTGGAAGCGGTGCGTCCCCAGATAGACGAGGCTCGCCGTGAACTCTGCACTCATCGTGACGACCTCAAAAAGGCGCAGAAAGAAATTCGCCAGCGGGCGCGAGAAATGCGTCAGCAAGTACAGGAACAGCAGCACCGGTTGCGGGAGCGGCAGAAGAAATACCAGGAACAAATCCAGCATGAATTGAACGGGGACTGGATCGAAATTTAAACCAGCGTCTTGCCGGTAATCCTACCGGCCACGCCATGAGCCGAGCTCTGCGTGCTGGCCGGACCCTGGATGACCAGGTTCCGCCCAGCCTGCTTGGCCGCATACAAACCAGCGTCCGCCGCCTTCACCAGTTCATCCCGGGTCGTTCCGTCTTCAGGGTAGGTAGCAGCGCCAGCGCTGATACTGACCGGACGTGGAACCCCAGGGAACTGCCAGGTTTCCACCAGTCGGCGTAATTTCTCTGCGACACCCAATGCTTGTTCCGCGTTGGTCTGAGATAGCAGAATGGCGAATTCTTCGCCACCATAGCGGCATACCACGTCCATCTTTCGCACTTGCTGATGGAAGAGCGAAGAGACCTGCCTTAGCACCTCATCCCCGAGTAAGTGTCCGAATTCGTCGTTGAGTTTTTTGAAATTGTCGATGTCAACCATGATTACGGCCAACCCAGTGCCATATCGGCGGGCGCGCTCGATTTCTTCCGAAATACGCAGTTCAAAAAAACGCCGGTTGAAGATTCCTGTCAAACCATCGAGATATGCCAATTGTTTGACGCGCTCTACGTAGTGGGCGTTCTGAATGGCAGTAGCGCAAATGTCCGCGACCGATTCTAGAGATTGCGTGTCACCAACATGAAATGCGCCGGTTTCGGCGCTGTCCAGAACCAGAACCCCCAACGTCTGACCAAAGGAAACCAGGGGAATGCACATGCGTGATGCGGTCTCGGCGAAGAAGCCGACGTATTCCGAGATAACTCGCACGTCATGCTCAATGACGGTTTTTCCTGCCGCCAAAGCGCGCCCCCACAGCCCCGCGCTTGACGGCAGTCGTCCGCCCTCGAGAATGCGAGGCGTCAAAGTTCCGTGATGCGCGCGCAATATCAGGTCATCTTCCTCCCGCAGCAGGACCGATACGTGATTCACATGGAATGCTTCTTGTATTAGCGAGCAGACCTTTGCCAGCAGTTCCTTGACATCCAGCATGGCCGTGGTTTGCTGGGCGATAGCATTGATGGCTTCGAGTTGCTGCGCTCTGTGCCGCTCCAGCGAATACAGCCGCGCGTTTTGCAGAGCCATGGAAGCTTGAGTTGAGAACAGGGTCAACAGGTCAATGGTCTCTTTGTCGAAATGATCGAGGTTTTCGCTCTGGCAATCGAGCACGCCGACCACTTCATCTCGCACCATCAGCGGGATTGCCAGCTCCGAGCGGGTGGCCTTCGCCGAGGAAACATAGCGCGCATCTTTGCTTACGTCCGGAGCGTAAAGCGGCCGCTTCTGCTTGGCTGCCGTGCCGGTAATGCCGTGGCCGATCGGCATGTGGATCTTGTCGTGACCCTCGTCCCAGCCGATCTGGCTGCGTACACAGAGCTCCTGCGTCTCTTTGTCCAGAAGAAGGATGGCTACGTTCTGCAAATGAAAGTAATCCCGCGCAATCACCAGGATGCGTTGCAAGACCTCATCCAAGTCGAAGGTCGAGAGTACCGCCTGGCTGGCGTCGTATAGGAGGGCGATTTTTTGCATGTAGCTTGCCGGATTGTACTAGCCGGCAGTGAAGGCTCAGAGGTTCCGAAAGTAACCACGCCAGGCGATTTCATGGCTACATTCCCAAATTGACAGCCGTCGACACGAGTACAGGAATCCCCATTGTCAAAGTACAGCATGTGCTTGATTGGTGAGCGCCGAATTTCCGCCCTACACTCATTCAGAATGGAGGATCTGCATATGCCGGAAAAAGAAACCATTGAGCGCGCTCGAGAAGATGCCCGCGAAGGCAAGTCACCCAGCACCCAGGCGGGCGAGTTTGTCCGCGAAGAAATGCACCATATTCGCGAGGGCAAGCACGGCGCGGCTTCCCCTCAGCAAGCTATTGCCATTGGGCTCTCCAAAGCCCGGCGCGCGGGCGTAAAGCTACAGCCCCCTGAGCAGGGAAAATCCTCGGCGGAAACCCGCAAAAAAGCCACCCGCGACTACCGCAAGGGTCAATCGGCTTCTCGCAGTAAGACTTCGACTCGAAGATCCCGCGCCACCACCAATGTACTTAAGCACAAAGGTCGCCAGGCGGCATCGCCCCAGGCGCTGGCTAAACATGCTCGCAGTACTGCGCATCGCCGGACCTCGTCTTCTCGACGGCGAGCAGCGTGAAAGGTTGTGCATTCTCGCCAATCTCGTCGAGGCGCGAGAAGCGGAGGCCCCAGTTCCGATATTGCGCCGGGGGACCGTAGTCTTGAACTGAAAGCTATCGGTCCCCGCGCCCGTCATATTGTGTTTCTGATCGCGTAACCTCCGGCGGGGAAAGCCATCCTGGCGAACACCGTTCCCTGTTCGACGACACGCTCTTTTTGCGGAGTTCTGTTACTCTTGCGAGTTTCGTACGACAGTTTCAACTACTTAGGAACAGGAGCCGTCATCTTTATGCGTCCCATCGACCGTCCACGTCTCCATTCTCTTCTGCAACGCGAGCAGAAACGATTCGTTGACGAACGTCCCAAGTCCAAGGCTTTATTTGAGCGTGCTCGCAATTCCTTGTTGAGTGGTGTCCCCATGAACTGGATGGCGAAGTGGGCAGGCGCGTTTCCGCCATTCGTTCGCGAAGCCCAGGGTGCGCATTTCTTCGACGTTGACGGACATCGTTATGTTGATTTCTGTCTCGGTGATACCGGCGCGATGACTGGGCACTCGCCATCGGCAACCGTGTCAGCTATTGAACAGCAGGGGCGGCGGGGTATAACGCTTATGCTGCCCAGCGAGGACGGGATCTGGGTTGGCGAAGAACTGCAGAAACGTTTCGGGCTTCCCTTCTGGCAATTTGCTCTGACTGCCACCGATGCCAATCGTTTTTGCATTCGCTTGGCACGCCAGATAACCGGGCGACCGAAGATCCTAGCGTTTAATTGGTGTTATCACGGTACCGTCGACGAGACATTCATCACACTACAGGACGACGGAGTTGCGAAAGCTCGCCGGGGTAACGTTGGCCCGCCGGTTGATCCTTCGACCACTACACGGGTGGTCGAATTCAACGATGCAGATTCGCTGGAGCAGGCGCTCGCCCCGAGGGATGTCGCTTGTGTACTGGCTGAACCAGTGATGACCAATGTGGGGATCGTTCACCCCGAAGCGGGCTACCATCAGAAATTGCGGGAAATATCTCGCAAATACGGCACTCTCATGATCATCGATGAGACCCACACGATCTGCGCTGGGCCCGGCGGCTACACGCGCCTTGAAAACCTCGAGCCGGACTTCCTGGTATTCGGCAAAGCAATCGGCGGAGGAGTGCCTGGCGCAGCTTATGGATTCACAGATGGAGTGGCGCAACAGATTATGGCCCACCATAATCTTGAAGATTGTGATACCGGAGGCATTGGCGGCACGCTCGCCGGCAATGCTTTATCGCTTGCAGCCATGCGGGCGACCCTGGCGAAGGTTCTCACCAAAGAAGCCTTTGACCACATGATTCCTCTGGCCAAGCGCTGGACGGATGGGGTGCAGCAAGTAATTGCGGAGTTTGCGGTGCCTTGGCATGTGACCTGGTTGGGTTGCCGCGCGGAATATCTGTTTTCGCCAAATCGTCCGCGCAACGGCCGCGAAGCTCACGATTCCATGGACTTCGAGCTCGAACGCTTCATGCACCTCTACGTAATGAATCGGGGCATTCTGCTGACTCCCTTCCACAACATGGCCCTCATGTCGCCGGTGACCGTGTCGGAGGATGTGGACGAGCACAGCAGGATTTTCCGTGAAGCTGTCAGAGAATTGACGGGTTAACTCATCCAGGAGAATGACAGGCTGGAATACGCTATCTAGCGGCAGTATACCGTCTAAGGCTCATACACTGCGTTGCCAAACCCCGCCTTGCGTGCGCCTTCCTGCATGTCCTCGAGTTTCTTCTTTTGTTCTTCCAGTTGCTTTTGCATTTGTTGTACCTGCTCCTGCTTTTTCAACTGATGCTGGTTGTACTGAACGCCATTGTAGTAGCGGTTGGCTTCGACAAAATGGATTGAGGCGTTGAGCTTATCAATCTGGCTCTGCAATGACGCAATCGCATCCTGTTGCGCCTGAATTTGTGCCTTCCACTGCTCCGCTGTCATTAAATTATTTCCAGCAGACGAGGAAGGCGAATCTTGGTATTTCTGATCCGGCGTGGAGATACTCCCATCAGCAGACGAGGAATCGGACGTTGCTTGCGAAGCGGACCGAGGACTTTTAGGAATATCTTCGTTGGTAATGATTTTGTGCGCGCTATGCGTGGCTTTCGCCTTCTGACGTTGCTGGCGAGCCACGTCACCCAGCGACTGCCCATAGATGGCTGCGACAGATAACAAAATGAAGCCACAAAAAATGATAGCTACCCTGCAATAATCATTACTTTGCGACTGCCGCCGGCGAAGTCCATTCATAAAAATCATTTGAGTTGGTCCGGGATGTTACATGAAAACACTTCAAACCGCGACATTACCCCCCGTACACGGACCGCGAACAACGCAGTGCCGGGAGGTGTGTCGTGCAATCCACAGAGTGTCTTATCTCACACGATTGCTCGAATTGGATCATGATGTAAATCCCGCTGGCTCAAGGGGTTTCTGAAAGGCTGCCACCGTGCTCCCCCAATGCTCAGTAACTCTGGAGGAGGCCTATATGGCACAGCTAACACAACTCAACTTAGAAGGTAAGCCAGAAAAACAAACAACCCAAAATGTCGAGAAGCGAGACCTTAGCACGCGATTCAGCGGCAAGCAAAAGAAGGCGGCGATCGTTGGTTCCGTGATGATCACAACGCTCGTAGGAGTCTTCTTCTTGAGCACAAGTGGTTGCTCCAAAAAGCAATCTGAGAAATCCGCCGAGGTGTCTGGTAATCAGCCAATGCTGACTGCTTCTACATCTAATTTAGCGTCCACAACAGCGCCGCCCGCAAGCCAGCCAGCGCTACCCAAGAGATCTGCGAAGAGATCTCCACAGAGAAAGTCGCATGCTACGACCTACACCAGCCGTACCTACAATTTTTCTCTCCAATATCCGAAACATTACGTCCTGAAGACGGGCGACGAGGCAAACCTGGATTGGCCCAACTCGGAGCCGGTGCAGATGAATTTTGTTAAGCCCGGTGGTGTCAGGGTAGCCGCGATCGAATTGCCGCGCGGCTCATTTTCTGGGGATCCAAACGCTGCTCAGTTCGCTTCCGCATTCTTCAATGCGAGCGTGAATCGCAATCTGTCGGCGCCGGAATGCGCTCAGTTCGGTTTCCCCGATCCAAGTACTGCGCCGGTTGGGCCCGTCTCACCCACGAAAGCAAAAGTCGGCTCGACCGAGTTCGACGAAGTGGAAGACGCCATGAAGCAAGCGGATGCCCGCTATTACCACCTGTTCAAGAATGGCGTTTGCTACGAATTTGCATTAGGCGTAGCAACCGCCGCATCTGAAACTACTGCGTCCGGTAGCCCTACACCGGAAGCCACAGAATCCGAAAGCAAGGCAGGGGTCATCGGGGCAGGGGTCACCGAGGCAAATTCCCAAGCCGTATTCTCCAAGTTAGAGAAGATTCTTTCTACGGTGAAGATATCGGAACCATCCGTCCCCGCGGCGCAGAGCGTCGTCAATACACCGGTTCGTGCTCCGGAGGCAAGCTCCGCAGTTCAAAATAGCGAGGTTCAAAACCCCGAAATTCACAAGAACTAACGTAAGCGCCTCCGGCATGTACGAACAGCACTCGGCCACGCTGTTTTCCTCGGCGTGGCCGTGTCCGTAGTTCGAGTACCTGCGTAACCCATCCGTTTCGAATGTCCTTGCTGGGTGAGCGCCTATGTCCTTAAATGCTGTTAATTCCATGAAAACCTCATTCATGCTAGGCCTTTTGCTCTGCGCATTCGCCACGCCATCATTGGCGCAGCAGAAAACCTTCGACTGGGTTCGTGCCAGTGACGAAACTGCCCAGTTGGATCCTGCCGACTACCACACCGGCCGTGTTTACCGGCCGGGACCTGACGGTGGAAACATACAGGTCGGCATTGAGGCGAAGCAGCCGGTGACCATTGCCATGACCGAAGCTGACGACTGGAATGACGCGCTCCTCCATCCCCAGAACATGACTAATCTCACCTACCGCTGCGTGCGCGAACATGTTGTCAGCACGATTTATGAATGTCATCTTCCTCCAGACCGGCCGATGGTTTTCGTCATTCATGATGAACGCACTCCCGATCGCGTTCTGCTAACCGGAATCGAGGCGGTCCTGGGGCACGGCGTAAAGCAGTTTGCATCGCCCAATGACGTCCGCATCACCTACAACACTTGGGCATGTGTTCAGAATTGCATTCAACCGGAGTATCAGTGGTTTCGTCTGGTAAAAGAGAAATACCAGCTCACGTCGGTGGCAAAAATTTACAGCCTGCTGACGCCGGAACGCGATGGCCAGCAATTAAGTGTAAAAATCAAGGCTCCAGTGCCGATGACGATTGCAGTTCTCGCATCAAAGCTCGCCGATCAGGTGTATGACAAGCCCGATTCGTTGGGATCGGCGCTAGCCACTACCTCATGCAAGCAGCGAGGAGTGCAGTCCTTGACCTTCGAGTGTAAGTTCAATCTGGCCGACGGCCCGCAATCCATCGTTGTCTTGCCCGACGTCTCCATCCCAGGTCACAAGAAAGCCGAAATCGAACTACAAACGGTCAAGTGCATAGCCAACTGCGACGTCATAAAACCAGTGAAATAAGTCGCGAGGTAAAGACCGTGTTACCCTCATAGTTCTGCTGCATGAAACTCTTGCGCGATTGCTTTGGCCCCTCTTTCGCACTCGTGCTCACGACCCTACTTGCGGGTTGTGCCTCAACCAGCCCCCCACTGCCCCCGTCGCTCGAGCTCCCCAAGCCACCAACCGACCTCCGGGCGATGCGCAAGGCCGACCGCGTGTATCTCACCTGGAGTGTGCCCACGTTAACCACCGATCGCCAGGCAGTCCGTTATTTGGGCGCCACCCGGATCTGTCGGACCCTGGAAACGGTGATGACTCAGTGTGGAAACCCCGTAGGTGAGTCGCCTGCCCCACCGATCCCGCCACGCGCAGCTGATAAGAAAAAGCCTTCTTCTACAACTCAGATCCTGCAGGCTAGTTACACCGATACTCTTTCGCCACAACTGCAGCAGCAGAACCCTACTGCAATGCTGACCTATGCCGTAGAAGTCTTGAATTCGAGTAATCGTGGCGCAGGGCTGTCAAATCAGGCGAAGGTCGCAGCCGCGCCCACGCTGCCGCCACCCGAAGGTTTCACAGCGAAACTCACGGGGGAGGGCGTCGTGCTCTCGTGGAAAGGGACGGCTGACAGTCACCAGATTCCCGGCTTGAGCCATCGCTACCGTGTTTACCGTCGGGAAGTCGGATCGAGCAACGAAGCCCTTGTCGGCGAGCTGCCACTGCAGAACGAATCCGAAATGCGGTTGGTAGACCACGGCTTTGAGTGGGAGAAGACGTACGATTACCGCGCGACCGTACTCACTTCCGTCTTGGAGCCTGGCAAACCGGAAGTACAGGTTGAAGGCGACGATACGCCCGTAATCAGAGTCTTCGCGCATGACATTTTTCCACCCGCAGTCCCAAGTGGTCTTGAGGCAGTCTTCTCCGGCGCCGGTCAGCAGCTTTTTGTCGATCTCATCTGGGCGCCGGATACTGATGCCGACCTCGCTGGCTACAATATCTATCGGCATGAAGAAGGCGGTAAGGCGGTCAAGATCAACAGCGATCTGGTAAAGACTCCCGCATACCGCGACGCCAGGGTGGCGCAGGGCAAGAAGTATTTCTATTCAGTATCCGCCATTGATCTGCGCGGCAACGAAAGTGCTCGTTCGGAAGAAACCAGTGAGACTGTACCCTAGAACCTGCCGACGACACACTAACAAGCGCTTGGTAATTAGCACTTAACGTATGGTCCCTTGGCTATAAACTAGGACGCGAGAGAATCATTGATCACAGAAAATCGTTTTGGGGCTGACGCTAAATGCTGAGTGCTAGCGGCTGGTCTTCATGAAATATTGCCGATTCCAATTCCATGGCCAGGCCAATTACGGCCTGGTCGAAGCTGTTGCCGGTACTGACAAAATCACACGTTTGCTGCTCAGTCCCCCGGAAGATGTTGGAGGCGACATGGAAGACCTCGCCAGCAAACGGATGGATCCCATCGTGTTGGCTGAGGCGACTTTGCTTGCACCAGTGCGCCCCTCGAAGATCGTATGCGTAGGACGCAACTATCGCGAACACGCTGCCGAGTTAGGCCACGACATCCCGCAAGAGCCGCTGATCTTTTTGAAGCCGCCGTCCTCGTTGCTTGGGGCTGGCGAGAACATTCGCCGTCCAAAGATTTCTCAACGCGTCGACCATGAGGGTGAACTTGGCGCCGTCATAGCACGGCCTTGTCACAAACCAGGCGCAGAGGAAGACTTACGCACATACATTCTCGGCTACACCTGCGTTAACGACGTTACTGCCCGTGATCTCCAGGATAAAGATGGGCAGTGGACTCGGGCCAAAGGATTCGACACATTCTGCCCCGCCGGACCTGTGGTGAGCGACGAAATCGATCCCTGGGCTGGGATTGCTCTCCAAACCCGTGTCAATGACGAAGTTCGGCAAGAGGGCAACACTCAGGATTTCATCTTTTCTCTCGATACCATAATCCGCCACATTGCCGAGCTGATGACCCTTCTGCCCGGCGACCTGATCGCCACCGGCACGCCTAAAGGCGTTGGGCCACTGGTTGCCGGAGATGTCGTCGAGGTGATCGTAGATGGAATCGGCACTCTACGGAATCCCGTCGTTGACGAATAACGACAAACTATAAGCATCGGCCTGCTTCGCAGCGATTCTTTGGTAACCAGCGCAGTCTCTTCCACCATTCGACTTTCCAGCTTATGCTGTTGGTTCCTGGAATCGAGCGGCGGTTAGTGCCGCTGCTTTTTCCCGCAACGAATGGACCCTCTTCGCATCTACACCTTGGTTATTGGTGGCACAGGAATCGCTCTCGCCGCCTACGCCTTCTTTCGGCGTAAGCCTAAAAGTCCCGCCGAACTCGAACGTATCCGCCGGGCATGGCTGAATCAGGTCGGCCGCATCACAGATGGCACAGTAATAGACGTGCAAGAACTGATTTCCAACGGTGACGAGGCCTCAACCATGTTGATCTACAAATATGACGTTGCCGGCGTCTCCTACGAGGCTTCGCAGGACGTCACTTATTTGCGCCAGTGGATTAACCTGCAATCCTGCCGTCTCGGTCTACCCACCTCGGTGCGCTACGATACCCACAATCCCGGCAATTCCATTGTGATCTCCGAGCACTGGATCGGATTGAGGCAGTAATGAAGCTTAAGCTTTCAGATCTTCTAGGAGTACGAGGTGAATGGGGCAGGGGAGAGCTAAAAAGCTGGACCCGCTAGCTTCCCGCTGCGAATCCGCCGCTATGCGCCACGGTCATTCGCAGGTATTTATGAGGATTCACAGGAGTGTCGTTAATGCGTACTTCGTAATGGAGGTGGGGCCCGGTACTGCGACCGCTGAGGCCAACATATCCGATTGTGTCGCCACGGTGTATCTGCTGTCCCGGAATCACGGCGAAATTTGCCAAGTGCCCAAATCGAGTCGTAATGCCATGGCCATGCTCGATCACTATGGCGCGGCCATAACCGCCCATAAAATCGGCAAAGACAACCACGCCGTCAGCCGGAGCCACTACCCCTTGGCCATAGCCAGCCGAAATATCGACGCCAGAGTGAAAGGCGCCCTCTCCATTGAATGGATCAATGCGCTCCCCGAACGAGCCTGTCACCGGACCTTCCACCGGCCACAGGTTCGGAGCCGCCGAGGCTCGCAGCCAGTCGGCTGTAGTCACATTCTTGCTAAGTCCTAGGGTGATTCCAACCGTCGCCGCGCCGCTCAGAGCCGATGTTTTCAAGGCATATAACTGCTCAAGGGACGAGCTGACTTCGGCCGCCCTGATTTCTTCGGCGTTGGCCGCCGCCAGGGGCGGTTCTGACTTCAATCCATAGAGAGCAGACACCTCACTGGCCAGCGAGCCCAGCGATGCCACCTGGATATCTCTTTCCTTGGCCACCTGCTCAAGTTTCGAGTAGCGGTTCTTAAGATCTTCCTTTTCAGTCCGGAGCTCGTTGTAACGCGATACCTTGAACAGCATTCGGGCGTAAGAACTGGCAATTCCCGTCAAGCTGAGAAATCCAATCGCCGCTCCTACCACGAACACGTACAGATACTGGACGGGAATAGGTATCTTCCGCAACTGCCCGTCGTCATCGCGGGCGACAAAGAGAATGTAAAAGCGTTTACGCAATATTTCCCTTCCCGTTAGAGATCCAGGACCAGTTACTTCCGGGTGGTCCTGTGGTTTCAGGAGCCCGAAAACTATCCCGATCTGGGCTAAGCCCCCACTTGGGGATGAGGCTTTTGCGTGCCCGCCACCTACCGGAACCAGGCAAGACCCAAACTTGATGGCTGCAATTGTAAGCTAATGCAGCACTTAGTTCGGCCGGAGATGCTTCCAACAGCTTCACGACGGTACCAAACTGGGTTCTCCCTGTCAACGCCGCAAGGCCTGGTTTTCCATTACTAAGGGCGGGTAATCGGCACATGTCCGCTAGGACGATTACCCAAGGTGTTTACACCACTTCCCCGGTTGGCTCTATCCGTCCCGTGACGTGCCTGCTTTTTCCCGATTCTTTGATGCCTGTCTGTCCTTTTCGGCCGCCTGAGACAGAACGCCGGTGGCGGCGTTGGCGACGATATGCCGGCGATCGAGTCAAATTGGAGCCGCCAGGCAGAACCGGTTGGAGGACGACTTCTTCCCGCCGGGCCCGCTCCTATATATTGATTTCACTTTGCCCTTACCTGAAAAAGCCCTGATCCAGCGCATCCGCCGTGAGGCAAGCTTGCCGGCAAAATTAAATCGCGGTCGTACGAATATTGGTGTCGCTATCGGGGATGACTGCGCCGTCGTTCGGTTGCCGCCTGGACATGAAGCGCTGGTCACCACTGATTTCTCTCTGGAAGGAATTCACTTCCGTCTCGACTGGCACTCGCCCCAGGTCGTCGGCCATCGTTGCCTTGCCCGAGGCCTGAGCGACATCGCCGCTATGGGTGGAGAACCGCTTGCGGCATTTCTTTCTTTAGCTCTACCCCCGAAACTTCCGCAGCGCTGGGTAGACCTGTTTTTGAAAGGCCTGCTGACGCTCGCCCAGGATTTCGGAATCAATTTGGCTGGAGGCGATACGGCAGAATCCCCAGACGGTATTCTTGCCGACATCGTCGTACTCGGATCGGTGCCCAAGGGCAGGGCGATTCTGCGCTCTGGAGCTCGCCCCGGGGACCGCGTTTACGTGACTGGCGAACTGGGTGGTGCGGCAGCAGCGATAGACAGCTTAGTGGCCATCCCAAACAAAAAGCTTTCCCCGAGGGACTTCCCTCGTCATTTTCGTCCTATGCCCCGTATTCAAGTCGGCCGTACCTTGCGCCAGAGGAACCTTGCCTCGGCGATGATTGATACCAGTGATGGACTCTCTACCGATCTCGCGCATCTCTGCGATGAGAGCGGCGTAGGCGCCGAACTCCGGACGGAATCAATCCCTCGCGCCCGTGTCAGTAGAACCCGCCACGAAGTAAAACTCGATCTCGCGTTGCACGGAGGAGAAGACTACGAACTCTTGTTCACAGCTCCGCGGGGTAAGAAAATACCACGCTCAATTGCCGGCGTGCCAATCCACCTGATAGGTGAGATTAAAAGTGGCAAGCGCGTTTTGCTGGTGGACGAGCGCCGAGTAGCTCGTGAACTAATCCCCCAGGGCTAGGAACACCTGAAGCCGTGAATAAATGCCCGCTGCTGGTCATGTCCCTCTGTTACCTCTCTAGGCTATAGCCCACAGCCACTTGTCGGACTAGAGTAGATTCATGTCGTCCTTCCAATGCTTAGGCTCGTTCTTTTTGCTCGTACTCGCAACCACTCTAAACTCCGTAGCGCAGCAGCCCGCAGCACCTGCAAAGGCTCTGCCCCAGGCAGTGATCGAGCAAACGTCCTCTACCGTGGTAAACAGCGAATTCGTAAAAAAACAATTTGGCAGCGAGTTCACGCTGCTCCCGTCATTTGCCCCGCTAACGGCTGATTTGGATGGCGATGGTGTCGAGGACGTGGTGATTGCGGCGCGCTGCAAAAACCCGCTCATCGATCAGGCTGAGCACGACTACAAGGTGCTGGATCCTTACGATAGCTTCTATGGTTTCGGTGATCCCAAGGTAACCACGAAATTTTCGGAGGAGGATCCCCTATACCGGGGTCTCGTCCTCCTCATTATTCACGGGGCCGGGTCGGACGGCTGGCGCGCAGAGGCGACAAAGTCTAAGTTTGTGATTATCAATTTGCCCTTCAAACAGCTCGCGGTTAAAAAGCTGACAGTACACAAGAAGCCCGTGATGGCGATTTACGCAGAAGAAGCCACCGCCGACGGCGCCACCTCGGTCATTTTCTTCGACGGCAAGAAATATAAGTACCAGCCTATGGGTTCCAGCATGGAGTAGTGCCCGGACTCCCCAAAAGCTCGACTACCCAGTAATTTCTTCTACGTGTGACGGAAAATCGTCATTTCATCAACCAACAGGGTTGAGAGATGCAATCGTCTGATTACGCCATTTTTGCCGTCAGAAATCCGACCAGACGCGTCGATCCAGCTTGTTCACGCTGGGATCATCAGGACGGTAGCGCACCATCACCCGCTGATGCACACGAACATTGTGACGAGCGGCCAGGACTCTCTTCTTTGAGAAGAACGCCGGCTGCCAAAAGGATTCGCCCGTATAAGGTCCATCATTGCCAATTGAGAACTTGTAAGCGACTGCCAACCGGAATGTCTCGCCGCGTTCGGAATCCTTTATCCGTTCCATATCGACTGCGGTGACCTCCCCCACTGTCTCAGGCCATCGCCAAGACCATAACAAAGAAACAGCATCATACAGGTCATCAAACACGGCGGCAAAGTAGACCACTGAAAGGAGCCTTGGTCAAGATTGTTGTCGAAAGATCACCATTACATCAGCAACAATTGGACCGCACATTTATGAGAAGAGTTATAGCCTTATACCTCTCGCGCTCCCTCCTAACGCTATAATCTCCCCGCATGAATCTTGACCGCAAGTTAGACGAGCTGAAGAAGCGCGACCAGCTGGGCCAGGAAGGTGGCGGAGCACAGCGCCGCGAGAAACAACATAAAGCAGGCAAGATGTCGGCACGGGAGCGCATCGAGTTTCTGCTCGACGATGGCACGTTCGAAGAAACCGACAAGCTGGTTACCCACCGCTGCAACGATTTCGGCATGGCCGAGCAGAAGTTTTATGGCGACGGTTTCATCACCGGCTACGGTCGTATTGAGGGTCGCCTGGTCTTTGTGTTTGCGCAAGACTTCACCGTATTCGGCGGTTCACTCTCCGAAGCCAACGCGGGCAAGATCGTCAAGATCATGGATCTCGCCGCCAAGATGGGCGCCCCTGTGATTGGCCTGAATGACTCCGGCGGCGCTCGCATCCAGGAAGGCGTGATGTCGCTGGCTGGGTATGCCGATATCTTCCTGCGCAATACGCTATACAGCGGGGTGGTGCCGCAGATCTCTGCCATCATGGGCCCTTGCGCCGGTGGTGCGGTCTATTCCCCGGCCATCACTGACTTCATCTTCATGGTAGATAAGACGTCTTACATGTTCATCACCGGCCCCGACGTCATCAAGACCGTGACTCACGAAGACGTCACTAAAGATCAACTCGGCGGCGCCATGACCCACAATGAGGTCTCTGGCGTAGCCCACTTCATCTCGCACGACGACGCTGAATGTCTTTCTTCCGTCCGGGAATTACTCAGCTTTCTTCCCTCCAATAATCTCGAGGACGCGCCGCGCAAGCCCTGTACTGACCCCATCGATCGGGCTGATCTGGCGCTGGATAAGATTGTTCCCGATCAATCCAATCTCCCCTATGACATGAAAGATGTAATCCACGACGTCGTTGACGACGCCTATTTTTTCGAGGTGCACGAGCATTACGGCAAGAACATCGTTGTAGGATTCGCCCGGCTGAACGGACGCTCGGTAGGCATTGTCGCCAATCAACCCGCAGTTCTCGCCGGGACACTGGATATCAACGCTTCCCTCAAGGGCGCGAGGTTTGTCCGCTTCTGCGACTGCTTCAATATCCCGCTCGTAACTTTTGAAGACGTCCCCGGATTTCTGCCGGGTACGAATCAGGAGTATGGCGGCATCATCAAACACGGCGCCAAGTTGCTCTTTGCTTTTGCGGAGGCTACCGTGCCGAAAGTGACGGTTATTACACGCAAGGCGTATGGCGGCGCGTATTGTGTCATGGCATCGAAGCACATCCGCACCGACGTAAATTACGCTTGGCCCACCGCAGAAATCGCGGTCATGGGACCGGAAGGCGCAGTGGACATCGTTTACAAACGCGAATTAGAGGCCGCCGGAAATCGGGAAGAAATGCGCCAGAAGAAGATTGAAGAGTTTCGCGATCGCTTCGCAAATCCTTACATCGCCGCCGATCGCGGCTTCGTGGATGCAGTCATCCAGCCCCGGGAAACCCGCCAGAAGCTGATCCGGGCGCTGGAGATGCTGGAAACCAAGCGCGACAAGAACCCGCCGAAAAAGCACGGGAATATACCGCTGTAGGCGTCGGCGCTATTGAAATGAGTAAGATAATATGCCAGAATTGATAGCGAATAAAAGGCGAACAAGCCATGGGATCTCCGAAGGTCGATGAAATCGGGCCCTGGTCAGAAGTAAAACTAGACATACTCAAGCGATATGCGGTCGAGTATTCGAAGATACTGTCCAGTCAGAAGAACCCGTCTTTCTTTCACGTTTACATAGATGCCTTTGCCGGAACCGGTTTTCACTTATCTAAGGCAACCGGAGAAATGGTATTGGGCAGTCCTCTGAACGCACTACTTGTTAAGCCTCCGTTTCGCGAGTATCACCTCGTTGATTTGGATGGTGACAAGATAGACCTACTTAATGCGTTGATTGGGAAACGAGGAGATGTCTTCCTGCATAAAGAAGATTGCAATCAGGTTCTTCTGCGGGAGGTGTTTCCGAGGGTCCAGGCAAGGACTTTAGGAGGGGATTGTGCCTACTAGATCCTTACGGCTTGACGCTTGATTGGAAAGTGATACAAGAAGCGGGAACCATGCAATCGCTAGATATTTTCATCAATTTTCCAATATATGACATTAACATCAATGTTCTGCACCACGATCAAAAGACCGTGTTGCCGTTGCACATCGAACGGATGAACGCGTATTGGGGCGATGAATCGTGGCGGAGTGTCGCTTACGAGAAATCACATGGCCTCTTCGAAACGATGGAAGAAAAGGTTTCTAATCGTCGCTTGGCCGAGGCTTTTCGTGAGCGGCTTAAGACAGTCGCCGGATTCACAAGAGTTCCCGAGCCACTGCCTATGCGCAACGGCAAAGGGTCTATCGTTTACTACTTGTTCTTCGCCTCGCATAAAGGTACAGCAGAGAACATTGTGACGTATATTTTCGATAAATTTGCCAGACAGCGAATCTAGATACGCAATGTCAGTTAATTCCTTAATCGAGTGGACCGACGCTACGTGGAACCCAGTCCGTGGCTGCACGAAAATCAGCCCCGGCTGCAAGCATTGCTACGCAGAAACTTTTGCTGAGCGGTTCCGCGGTGTTAGGGGACATCCTTACGAACAAGGATTTGATTTGCGCCTGGTGCCACAGAAACTGACCGAACCCCTGACTTGGCGCTTGCCGAAGCTCGTATTTGTCAACTCGATGAGTGATTTATTCCAAACAGGTGTTCCCGATAACTACTGCGAGGCTGTGTCGCGCATCATGGTCACGGCGAACTGGCACACCTATCAAGTGCTGACCAAACGATCCGAGAGATTGCGCGAATTGCTGACGGGCAAATTGCAATTCGCTGCCGCAACGGAAAACATTTGGTGGGGCGTCAGCGTCGAAGATCGAAAGCATGGTCTCCCACGACTCGATGATCTCAGAGACACTCCTGCGAAAGTAAAATTCCTCTCCATCGAGCCACTTCTGGAGGATCTTGGCAAATTGGACCTTTCGGGTATCAGTTGGGTAATAGTCGGTGGTGAGAGTGGGCCCGGTGCACGCCCAATCAAGCGGGAGTGGGTCGTCTCCATTCGCGATCAGTGCGGCACATACGGAGTGCCATTCTTTTTCAAACAATGGGGTGGGGTGCGGAAGAAACGAACCGGCAGACTGTTAGATGGCCGTACCTATGATGAGTATCCGCAGCGTATCCCTATGCCTATTCCCGACAGGTCGAGGTGTTTGGAGTTTGCAGAAGCGTTCCTTGCAAACATTAAGGGAATAATTGAACAAAGCTCGCTGGTGCAGGTGACAGTGTAAGCCGCGTTGCCTACTGCCCCAATACCCTCTTAGCCTCCGCGAACGGATCCTTCTCCTGCCGCTGCAGCAACGTATAAACATTCCTCCGCTGAATCTTGTTCCCTGTCTTCATCAGGCTGAGCGGGCCAAAGGTTTCCAATTCAACATAAGCATCCGGATTCGCACCGGTGTAGATGGTGGCGTTAGTCCCTTCATCCGCGTATTCGCCACGGACTCGTGACGAGTCAATGCGCACCACGTATTTTTCATCCATCCACAAGAGTGTGTTCGCGTCGGAACCAATCTGGCTCTGAGTGTTGTCCCGCGTCAGCGAGACCAAGCCATCTTCCACCTTCAGGTCATGGGGCGGGTCGAATTGCAACCTCACATACCCTTGCGGAAATCGCGATTTGGGCGGCAGCACCATGAACGCGCGTTGCGGATCGCGGAGCTGCGTTACGACCCCAATGCCCACTTTCATAGGTCTGCCACTGACCTTCTCGTACGTGGTCGTAATAGTCATTATCGGTTTTTGGTAATCCAGTTCAACGCGCCTGCGTGTTCGAATACCAAACGAAGGATCAACCGCGGAGACCAGTTCCACGACGCCCCCGTGGGTGTTGCTGTGATCGGGCATAGCATCAAACGCCACGGGAGGCGGCCAGCCACGACCGGTAATCTTTTGCCAGTCGGCTTGTGGCGAGGGCCAACTCTTGTCGCCGCCGAAATTGCTCCATTCTTTAGCAGCTGGATTGGGCGCCTTACCATCCATGGCCCGATTTTCCCAGAACGGCCCGTCCTCGCGGACAAAGCGAAACTGCATCACTCGTCCAATCGCTGGAACAACGACGACTTCCACTTTCCCGTTACTCAAAATGAGAGAGTTAGGCCAACCATGGTAAGTGACATTGGTGACAGAAACCTGGTACTCAGAAACCTGGTACTCAGAAACCTGGTGCCGGGCATTGTCTCGGGTCTTTGCTTTGGAATTGTGTAGCGGTGCCGCTTGCTGCGTCCATGTCAGTGACGCAAGCAGCAGCAGTAGAGCCCAGCGCATATTTTTCGGAAAAGGATTCCCGCAGACGAATGTCATGCGGAACAAATTATAGACTCGCGCGATTTATCAGCCATCACGCAGCCGAACTATGATTACCAGCCACTTTGTCGAATAGCTCAGATACGGCTCGGATGGCCACCGGGGTTGCGAACATGACTGCGGTGAAGAGTAAATCACCTGCCAGGCCACGGCGGAAATATGGTAGTCCCACCGCGTAACACGTCATCAGGCCGCTGAGGCTGCGAGGATACGTGTCAGTCCACGCCGCCCACACCGCAAAGTTGCTGATGAGGAAAAACGAAACCGAACTCGCCAGCGCCGCGCCCAACACTGGCAGCGGACGCGGATTCCGCCCCAATCTGGTGCCCAGCCATAAAATTGCCGCGTACCAGGCCCAAGTCACAAAGTGGTCCCAGGAGAACGGGTAAGCGTAGACCACTTTGGTCAGAACCACGTCTGCCCCGGCAAGCAGCAACAGAGGCACCCACATCTGGCGGCGCGATCCCTTCGACCCGAAAAATAATAGCGATGCGCCCAAGGGAGTAAATCCCAGGGTATGGGCCGTGAAACGGAATGCAACCGCAAAAACCAGGAAGAGATAGGCTAGCATTGTCACCTCATCAGTTCGGCATCACAGATTGTGCCGCGCAGCAGCAATCGCGTCAAGTTGTCGGACTGCGGAGTTTACGGAGATCAAGATTTCGATGCGCGCCATTCCGGGATATTTTCGACCGTTGTACGCGTCATCAGTTATTCTTCGCGCAATCAGCTTACTAGGCGTCGCTCGTGCCTGAGGAAAGCGATTCTTCCTCGTCATCCGGTTCGGAATCTTCGATGTCTTCAAAATAATGCGCCTGGCTGGAGCCGATATCATCCTCTGGCCCTCGCGCCTGCTTTTCGGCTTTTCGCTGATGCTTTTTTTCCAATTTTTCGCGCTGCTTTTCTTGTCGCGAGCGCTCTTTTAGACGTTTGGTAAAGCTTGAACGGCCTCGACCTGGCATTCACACCTCCACAGGATCAGTTCTGTAGTAGAACACAGTCTGATCCCCGCTACACATCCGCTCCATTGAGACCAGGAAGAACGCTACCAGCGCGGTTCCCGAGGCTGCCGCGCGTGGTCACGATAGTCATCGCGCCCATATCCGCCGCCACCCGAACGTTGTCCCCGCGGACTCGCGCTTCGCTCGGTTTTCGGACGCGCCTCGTTTACTTTCAATGCGCGTCCTTCCAGCTCTTTTCCATTCAATGCTGCGATGGCTTTGTCGGCCTCGGCAGCATCCTTCATCTCGACGAACGCAAACCCTCGCGCCCGTCCGGTTTCTCTGTCAGTGACAATGCTAACCCGATCTACTGCTCCATGCGCCTCAAATAGCGCCCGAAGCTCAGCTTCCCCAGTGCTGTGGGGTAGATTGCCCACGAAAAGGTTCTTCATGATATTTCCTCTTTCACCAGTGCGTTCTTCTGTACGTTCATAGACGCCAGCGCCGGCAAGTCAACCGGCACTCCCGTCTTCATCTGTGAGGACTTCAAATGATGCTTTACAGCGTCGGTCCAGGACCAGTGCGGGCCTTTACCGTTCGCCGGCATCTGTTGCAAGCGAGGATCATTCAAAGAACGTGTTGCCGCAATCCGCAATGACGCTTCCTGAAATCCCCATCGTCGTGACAATCCCTCGCAGGCCGTGGTGAATAACGCCGCAACCGTCTTCGCCCACGGAGCTTCGTTAATCTCTCCAAATGCCAGGGGAAGGCTGGCATCGCTGCCCGCGGAATCCGCCAGATACCCCGGCTTGCCTACCAGATAAGCAATCCGCTGCGGTGGTTTTGCGCTCTTGATCTCGGCGCAAAACTCTTCCACGTTGATGGAATCGTTGCGCACGTCCACTAGCACCAGATTGTAGGCGCCTACCCGCCACAGCTCGCGCGCTTCGCTGACGTCGGCGGCGCAGTCCACCTCCACCCCAAGTTTGCGCAGAACCCTCGCCCGCAGATCGCGCTTGGTGGCATAGGTGGCGATCAGCAGGATTCGCTTTTTTTCAAGCTTCGGAATCAAGAAACCAGTCGCCAGGCTAGTCATGAGAATGCACCTTCGACTGCTTCACCAAAGCGGGAGAATTACCAGTTTTTCCGCTCGCATTAGCCGGTTTCGCGCTCGTACTCGCATTGACATTGAGGTTGTATAGCTCCCGATTTCGTATTCGTTGCTGAATTCTTTGTTTACGAATTCGGTGAAATCTGGATTTATCGCCATTTATTCTCGACATCGATACCTCTCCTGTGCTGCCAACCCGCAGAACTACTCAAGATCCGGCGAGGTGCTCAGACAAATTTCCAGCCCGACTCCCGACAAAGTAAGAATCGGTTCGAACTGCTGGTACCAAGGGAAAATTCGGGATGCGCGCCCTCTCCCAGATCGGTCTCTCAATCGCGAAGGCGCAGGACGGTGTTTTGCGATGGGTCTTCGTGGTTAAGTGCAGCTTCAGTATACCCGTTTGCAGGGTTCTTGTGACCCGATAGTGACCTTCCGTAAGTGCTTTGCCGTGTGCCAACCTGGAGAGTGCCGGAAGAGAACCTGATCCTTCGTTTTCGTCGTTGCCGCCCGCCTGGCGATTTACAGGGATCGAACTCAGCCGAGGCGCTTTAATTCGCTGGTGAAGAGCTTCGCCATCTGCTACACTAAAAGTGCGTTTGATCAGATTCGGTTTTTGAGCAGCTTCTTGCCAACCAGCTAGTACCTGCCTTAAGTATTCCGATTCCTTCCAGCGTAAACAAAATCGAAAGGTAACACTTACAACAAATGGAACAAGGAACAGTAAAGTGGTTCAATGACGCCAAAGGCTACGGTTTTATCAGCCGTCAGAATGGCGAGGACGTTTTCGTGCATTTCTCAGCCATCCAGGCCGGCGGTTTCCGCAGCCTGCAGGAAGGCCAAGCCGTCGAATTCGACGTCACCAAAGGCCCCAAGGGCTGGCAAGCCGAGAACGTTAAGTCTCTCTAAAATCTAGAGATATCCGTAAGGCGGTCGCAAAAAGGCCGCCTTTTCGGCGCTACAAACACCCGCCGCTTTTGTCCCCAAATTGACCACCACCTCGGTGGTTTAGCTATTGGCTTGATCTCTGGCTCGTTATAACATTAGTGTCGGCTTGAGATCTCGAGTCCCGATTTCTTTTGAGCCGTATTCCCAGGAACTTTGGCAGAGCGAGACATGACGACGTCCACCATTGCCACCTTTTCCAGTCGACTCTCCCGCAACCTCGCGACTCGCTACGCTGCTGCATTCTTCGTTACCGCAGCGGCTTTGCTGGCCCGTCGCGCGCTGAATCCGCTCCTCGGCGATTACGTTCCCTACATTACTCTTTTTCCAGCCGTGGCCTTTTCTGCGTGGTACTGCGGCATCGGGCCCTCCATCCTAAGCATTCTTCTTAGTGTCATTGGCGCGCAATACTGGCTCGTCCCGCCTGTAGATTCACTCCGCATTCTCAATACGGCACAGTCCGTCGGTATTCTTTTATTTTTGCTCGTCTCCCTGCTCATTGTGGGTATGGGGGAAGTCAATCGCCGCAACACTGAAGCATTCCGCCGGGCGCAGGGAGCACTCGAACAGCGAGTCCAACAACGCACAGTAGACCTCGATGCCGCCAATGAAAGCCTCCGCGAACTCTCCGCCCGTCTGCTCCAGTTGCAGGACGACGAGAGGCGCCGCATCGCCCGCGAATTGCACGACAGTGTCGGACAGTTGTTGACTGGCCTGGCCATGAACCTCTCGGTGATGCGAACTGACATTGAACGGCTCATCAAGACGGCGGGCTCCATCACCGATAGTGAGGGTCTGGTGCAGGAAATGAGCCGGGAAATCCGCACCATCTCCCACCTGCTTCATCCGCCCCTGCTCGACGAAGTGGGACTGTCCTCGGCTCTTCCCTGGTACATCGATGGATTTTCAAAACGCAGCAACATAAAAGTTGATCTGGATTTCCCCGCCGACTTCGGACGGCTGTCCCACGAGTTGGAAACCGCCATCTTCCGCGTGGTGCAGGAATGTCT